>ERZ650303.51-NODE-51-length-29163-cov-10.969974_pt1 | contig 29163 bp, 21 predicted proteins | sample MGYA00376239_ERZ650303 | MGnify/ENA primary metagenome ERZ650303 (study PRJEB26733, sample SAMN07839262) | wastewater metagenome | biome: small river; feature: stream; material: water | place: USA: North Carolina | collected 2016-04-05 ... | reverse complement strand
ACCGACACAAGGATTTTCAATCCTCTGCTCTACCGACTGAGCTACCAGGCCAAGAGTTGGAATTATAAATGAAACTCCATTGCGCCCTTAAAAATGGGTCAACAGCCAATAAGCCCTGTTTATGGGCCACAAATCTATGGGAAAAGCTCTTGTCCTGGTCCTAGCAAGGGGTATCTACAAATTTAGCCCTAGCGGCATGCAGTTTTCTATAACTATCAATCAAGCGATGATGTCTATCGAGGCCCTCTAGCTTCATACTTGTAGGGGCTAAGCCATAAAAGCGAACGGTTCCGTCGACCGAGCCCATGACAGCATCCATTCTCTCGACACCAAACATCCGGCGGAAATTAGCCAGGTAGTCATCAAGCTCCAGGCCCTCATCTAGCTTGGCCTCTAGTACGGCATTTAGTGCCTGATAAAACAATTTGCGCTCAACTGTATTGTCGTTGTATTGAAGAAAAGCGCCGACAAGCTCATGCGCCTCTTCAAATTGCCTCAAGGCCAGATGAATGAGTAACTTCAACTCCAGAACTGTTAACTGACCCCAAGGGGTGTTCTCATCAAATTCAACACCAATCAATGTAGCAATATCGCCGTACTCATCTAGCTCATTATTTTCCAAACGCTCAAGCAGCGCACCAAGACTTGCATCATCTAAGCTCGATAAATTCAAAATATCGGCGCGGAACAACAACGCTTTATTAGTGTTATCCCAAATCAAATCTTCAATTGGGTAAACCTCAGAATAGCCTGGCACCAAGATCCGGCATGCGATCGCGCCCAAATGGTCATACACCGCAACATAAGCTTGTTTACCTAGAGATTCAAGAATGTTAAATAAGGTTGTAGCTTCTTGTGCATTTGAGTTTGCTCCTTTGCCAGAAAAATCCCACTCCACAAACTCGTAATCTGACTTTGCACTAAAAAATTTCCACGACACAATGCCACTAGAGTCAATAAAGTGCTCAACAAAATTATTTGGCTCCGTCACCGCCTCACTAGCAAAAGTAGGTGGCGGCAAATCATTCAGACCCTCTAAGCTGCGACCTTGCAGCAACTCAGTCAGACTTCGCTCTAGAGCGAGCTCCAAACTTGGATGAGCGCCAAAAGATGCAAATACTCCACCTGTTCTTGGGTTCATCAAGGTAACGCACATCACTGGGTAGACGCCGCCTAATGATGCGTCTTTGACCAACACTGGAAAGCCTTGATCCTCAAGACTCTGAATGCCCTCCAGAATGCCGGGGTATTTAGCAAGAACCTCTTGCGGCACATCCGGCAAAGCAATTTCACCTTCAATAATTTCTCGCTTCACTGCCCGCTCGAAAATCTCTGACAAACATTGCACCTGAGCTTCCGCTAGCGTATTGCCAGCACTCATGCCATTGCTGACATAAAGATTTTCAATGAGGTTCGATGGAAAATATACCGTCTTGCCATCAGATTGACGAACATATGGCAAGGAACAAATCCCGCGCTCCGTATTGCCGGAATTAGTATCAATTAAATGTGAGCCACGCAGCTCACCATCCGAATTAAAAATCCCTAGGCAATACTCATCAAGAATTTCTGGGGGAAGTGCATCTTTTGGCCCCGGCTTAAACCAGCGCTCATTCGGATAATGAACAAATGCACCATTAGCAATATCTTCACCCCAGAATGCCCCAGCATAAAAATGGTTGTTGCTAAGTCGCTCAATATACTCACCTAGCGCAGAGGCCAGCGCACTCTCCTTTGTGGAACCTTTGCCATTTGTAAAGCACATTGGAGAGTGCGCATCGCGAATATGCAAAGACCACACATTGGGAATCAGGTTGCGCCATGAAGCGATTTCAATCTTGATTCCGAGATTAGCCAATACGCTGGACATATTGGCAATGGTTTGCTCCAGCGGCAAATCCTTCCCTGCAATATAGGTGCTCGTATCGGAGGCCGGCTTCAGCGTTAACAAAGTCTGCGCATCAGCATCCAAGTTTTTGACCTCTTCAATAACAAACTCGGGTCCAGCCTGAACGACCTTTTTTACTGTGCAGCGCTCAATCGAGCGTAATATGCCCTGACGATCATTCGCAGAGATATCTTCTGGCAACTCAACTTGAATTTTGAAAATCTGTTGGTAGCGGTTTTCTGGGTCAACGATATTATTTTGCGAGAGACGAATATTCTCAGTAGAAATATTGCGTGTATCGCAATATAACTTCACAAAATATGCCGCGCATAGGGCTGATGAAGCTAGAAAGTAGTCAAAGGGGCCGGGAGCTGACCCATCCCCTTTGTACCGAATTGGCTGATCAGCAATCACCGTGAAGTCGTCGAACTTGGCCTCAAGACGCAACTTATCGAGAAAGTTAACCTTTATTTCCATGGGAGTAATTCCGAAATGATATGGGCACCATTATCCGTCGCATCGGCGATGCTGTGTGCCACATCAGCAACGCCAAAGCGTTGCCATGGCCTTGATAATGGGCGCTTTACTGCTCAGCTTTATTGCGCGACGTATCGATCCCCAAAGCTTTCAACTTGCGATAAAGGTGGGTTCGCTCAAGGCCTGTGTACTCAGAAATCTTGGTCATGCTACCGCCCATAATGATCATTTGATGCTCAAAGTAGGCTTTTTCGAATAAATCCCTAGCCTCTCGCAGCGGCAAATCAAAATAGGTTTTTGCTATCCCGCTAATATATTCGCCATTCTGATCTTGGGGCGCCTGCTCGCTGACTGCCGCCTTGGGGCTTGGGCTTGATGAAGATGCTGACGTAGCCCGCTCTTCAACTGGCTCTACGTATTTGGGGGAGCTCTCTAGCGCTTTATTAACTGTCTTTAGTAGCTTTTGGAGCGCAATCGGCTTTTCCAAGAAGTTCAAAGCGCCAATACGCGTGGCTTCAACCGCTGTATCAATCGTGGCGTGTCCAGACATCATGACTACCGGCATCGTGAGTTGTCCGGTCTTAGACCACTCTTTTAATAAAGTAATGCCGTCAACATCTGGCATCCAGATATCAAGTAAAACAAGGTCTGGGCGCATTTGCTCGCGGATTGTGCGAGCCTGGATAGCGCTTTCTGCAGCATAAACGGTGTGACCTTCATCCGTCAGAATCTCATTGAGAAGCTCTCGGATTCCCATCTCATCGTCGACCACCAAAATACTTGCCATTCTTATGCTGCCTCTTTTGCCAGATTCATAAACAAAATTGATACTTGTGCGCCGATCACTTCATCTCCCCGCATCCGATTCCGGACCTCAATCTTGGCGCCGTGATCATCAACGATTTTCTTCACTACCGCTAGGCCCAATCCAGTGCCTTTGCTCTTTGTTGTTACATACGGTTCAAATGCTCTTGCCAATATCTTAGCTGGAAATCCTGAGCCGCTATCACTTATTGTTAATCGCACCGCATTCTGTGGCACACCATTAAGCTCCCCATAAGACACCAACTCTGTTTTTACTTCAACTGGCTCAGCCTGATGCTTGCCCTCAAGAGTAGCATCTTGTGCGTTTTGTAAAAGATTGTGAATAATCTGTCTCAGCTGAGTGGGGTCGCCCATAATATTTGGGCAACGTGAATCAAGCTCGGTTTTAAGTGGACTTCCTTCATACAAACCTAAGATTTCATGTGTCAAAGTATTAATTGAGACAGATTTCAGTTGTGGGCTTGGGGTCTTAGCAAAATCCCTGAAATCATTCACCATTTCTTTCATGGCCTGCACTTGTCCGATGATGGTTTCCGTACTGCGATTCATCATCTCTTCCTGCTCGGGACTCAATTTACCAGCTAACTTATGCTGCAATCTCTCTGCTGAGAGCTGTATGGGGGTTAGCGGATTCTTGATCTCATGAGCTAGACGCCTTGCGACTTCGCTCCAGGCAATCGAGCGCTGTGCGCTTACTACGTCGGTGATGTCATCAAATACCACCATGCGCAAATCCGCAGTCAGCTCGGTTCCACGTATAAATAAAGTAACGCCAGGCTCATTCTCGAACTCATTGGTACTGTGGAGCTGAATTTGTTTTTGCCATACTGGCGCTGATTTATTTTTGTCTGAGGCTGGCTGTTCGCCCTCCATACCAACAGTTAGCTTCATCGTTGCAAAGCCTTCTTTAATGGCTTGCTCAAACTCAACCAGAGTAGGGCTATCACCTAAAGGGCGCCCGTCTAGTTTCGTTAAGTCCTGCCCAAAAATGCGATCAGCACCTGCATTACTAGAAACCACGTTAAAGTTTTTGTCAAAGATGCAAACACCAGCAGTTAAATTACCCAAGACCGTTTCCAAAAATGATTTGGACTCTTGTAGAGATGTTCTGGTATCAGCGAGCTGGCGAGTCATCACATTAAATTGACGCGTCAGCATGCCCAACTCATCGCCAGTGTCGAGCTCTGGCTTGGGAGACAAATCACCCTGTGCAACTGCTTGCGTACCCTTTAATAGCATTAACAAAGGTCTAGCTAGCTGACGACCCAGAACTAAAGCCAAAGTAACCGCCACGAATAACGCAAAGAATAGCGTTAATGTGAGCGTACCCACAAACATTTTTCTTAAACCGGTTCTTCCCAATGATTTTTCTTGATAGTCGCTGTAGGCCGACTCAACCGCAACGATATTCTTAGCCAAAGGACCAGGGATGAAGCGCACTAGCTGCAGAAAATATTTATCCTCTACGTCTTTACCAGAATCTAGTTTGCTGGATATGTGCTTCTTGCGCACAATCGGCACAATCGCCCTGACTCGATAACCGCGTTGTCCACCATCCATTTCAATTTGATCTATAAAGGTGATGCCCTTCTTTTTAAAGGCTTCCGCAATGACGTCGGGGCTAGGTGCAGGAAAATATTTTTTGGGTCGTGACTCGCTAGTCAGAATTAAGTTGCGCTGGATATTAAACAGGCTCACCTCTTGAATGCCAAACTGATTGCGCGCTTTCATGACCATGGCGCCAACTTGTTCAGAAGTTGCTCCGGATGGAACCTGCACGATTTGCTCGGCAATGTAATTGCCTTCAGCCAAAATCTCTTCCTGCGCTACGCGCAGGGTAACGCGGCCCAACTCAAGGCCGGCATCCAAGGCAGACTCTACTTGGACATCAAACCAAGTTTCAATACTGCGGGATACGAACTGCAAAGAAACGCCATACAGAATTAATCCCGGGACGACGCCAACCAAAGCAAAGATCATGGCTAGCTTGGCAACTAAGCGCGTACCAAATCTACCCTTACGCCAACGAATGGCAATCACAATGACCAAAGTCAGAATGACTAAGGTTAAACAAATGCCAATGATTACATTGGCTGCATAGAGCCAAATAAAATAGTTATCAAAAAACTCGGTGTTTGATGTTGCAATTGATAGAAGCACTAAGAGCAAAAGCGCAAAGGCACCAATCACCGCCATCGCCGTAGGCAGAGCGCGCCTTTTCCAGGCATCCTTCTCAAACGCATTGGACCCAATGAAGTCTAAAGATATCTTCATCGCTTAATAATATTGGGGCCAGTTGGTAGAAATGGGAAGCGTAACCAATCGCTAGTGACATTCCAGTCGCGATTATTTAATGCATTCACTTGAAACGGCTTTGGTAGCTTACTTAAATCCAAAGTCATTCTTAATGCCGCAGTGTAAGTCTTGCTTGGATCAATTTGATTGCCATCAATTACTCGCCAGCCCCCAATGCTACCTACGGCCTGTAAAGCTTCAAACATTGTCTTGGCAGAAAAGGTAAAGCCTTCTGAGGCGATGCGATATTGCTGCGTCATCGGCTGGTAAGACAAGCGCGTTAGTCGTTGCGCTAGGGCTGATTTTTCATCAAACCAATACCAGCGTGAACGTGTTACATCAAACTCAGTCTGAAAATACAAGACCACGCCTTTTTGAACCGCGTCTTCTAGGCCTGGGGTTAATTCAATCTGGAATGTGGCATTTAATAGCCAGTCACCATCCACCCGCTCAAGGTCAGCAGATTTCAGCTTGATTCCTTCTGCGCTTGCCGCCACCGAAAATAAACTCAGTGCCATCAAAACACAAAGAATGAATTGTTTAATGCCTTGGCTCATGCACCATTTTTCTTAAACAAAGCGTAGTAAAAACCATCATTTAGCTCAGCGGGCAAAATTTGTCCGGGGGCGCTTAATCGTAACGCATCAGCATGCTCCGCCGCAAACCATGTCGCCTGCTCCTCACCCTCTTCCGGAAACACGGAGCAAGTCACATACAAAAGTGTGCCGCCAATTTTGAGCATCTTCCAGGCCTGCTCCAAGATAGCGCGCTGCCTAAGTTGTAGAGCCTTAATATCCGCCTCACGACGCAAGAATGGAATATCTGGATGTCTTGCAACAATGCCAGATGCTGAGCAAGGGGCATCTAATAAAATTTTGTCAAATAGCTTGCCATCCCACCAAGCGGCCTTTGAGGCATCACCTCGCACCACTCGAACAGCATCAGAGTGAAGACGTAAACGATCTAAATTGCCGCCAATTTTTCCTAGGCGCTCACCATCCAGCTCCAGCGCAGTCATTTCACATTGCGCTAGCTCTAGTAAATGGGCGGTTTTACCACCAGGCGCCGCACACGCATCCAATATGCGCTCACCTGGTTTTGGATCGAGCAAGATGGCCGCAATTTGGGCCCCAGCATCTTGAACAGAAACTGCGCCACTATAAAAGCCTGGCAGGTCTGAAACTGGCACTGGCTCCCGCAAGAGCAAAGCGGAGTCTAACGCGACCCCGGCAACACCTTCAACAGGCTCAGCAGTTATGTCAGCTTGACGTAATAGCTCTTGATATTCCTTGCGCGAATGCTGTTTAGCATTCACTCGCAGAATCAACGGTGCGCGCTGAGCCTGCTGAATCAACATAGCTTGCCAGGCCTTGGGATAGTTTTTCTTCAGGCTCGCCTTCCACCATGGTGGAAAGAACATTGGAATGGGGTCTGGCGGATAAGGCTTTTCCTTCTCAGCCTGAACCGCAAGGCTCACTTTGCGCAGTACAGCATTCACCAAGCCTTTGGCATATATTGTTGGCTCATATTCGCTGCAGGCTTTTACAGCCTGATCAACGATCGTATGCGCTGCATATCCTTTACCTTCGGTGGCGTCCTGCAAAAACAAAGCTATTGCCACGCTTAATAAATACTCCACTTCCAGTGGAGGCGCCTTTGGAATAAATTGTTTAATAAACTCATGTGATCTCACCCACTTACGCAAAGCATCAAACGTGAGACTTTGAACAATAGGTCGCTCATGGGCATCCAATTGATCTAACACTTCCGTGAGTGATCGACCGACCATCACCTCGCCTATTGCTTGCGCAGAAATAGTAATCGCCTCTGATAGCGGAAGACTGCGTGGAGTTTTTTGATCGGTCAAATTAATCTTTCTTGAACTGCATTATTTTTTCTTGTGTGCGATAGCTTTGTAGGCAAGCGCTGGCGCTCGTTTTTTTCCCACCAGGCTTTTGCATTTCTAAGATCTCAATCACACCCTCTCCGCACTGGACATAAGCAGCATCTCCATCAAATCCCAAAATTTGTCCTGGATTGGCATTTTGAAATGTTTCTATTTTGCTGGGCAAGCAAGAATTCCAAAACTTGAGTTGCTCACCGTGAAGACTGCTTGTGGAACCAGGAAATGGATTAAAAGCGCGAATGCGTCGATCAATTTCAATGGCACTTAAATGCCAATCGATCTCCGCCTCGTTCTTCAATATCTTTTCTGCATAGGTAATTCCTACGCCAGGCTGTGGAGTTCTAACGGGGCTAAGGCCTTTGTCCAATTCATTGAGCGTCTTGACCATAAGCTCCGCACCCAAGAGTGCTAAACGATCGTGGAGCGATGCACTAGTTTCGTGAGATGTAATTTCTAAATCACCCACCAAAACGGTATCACCGGTGTCTAAGCCTGCATCCATTTGCATGATGCTGACACCAGTAGTGGCATCACCACTCTCGATGGCACGCTGTATCGGCGCTGCACCACGCCACCTTGGCAGCAAGGAGGCGTGAATATTAAAACAGCCATGTCTACCATTGCGAGAGGCAATATCAATAATATCCTGGGGAAGAATTAATCCATAAGCAACGACCACCATCGCATCAAAATCAATATCAGCTAAATATTGATAAGCCTGTTGAGCGGCAACCTTCTTTTGCGGATCTGTATGCTCTCGCTTCAGCGTTTCTGGTTGCAATATAGGAATATTTTTCTCTTGCGCAAATATTTTTACAGGGCTAGCTTGGAGATGCATGCCGCGACCCGCACGACGATCCGGTTGAGTTAGCGCTAAAACAATTTGGTGGCCGGCACCAACTATTGCACGCATTGCTTGTGCAGCAAACTCTGGGGTGCCAGCAAAAACAATTTTCATTGGGCGCTTAGCGCTCGCCTACTAATTCTTTTGCGCGCTTTTTCATTTTGAGAGAAATGCGATTGCGCTTTAACATCGAGAGATACTCAACAAATACTTTACCTTGCAAGTGATCCATCTCATGTTGCAAGCAGACTGATAACAAACCATCCGCCTCTATTTCAAATTCTTTACCGTTGATATCAAGCGCTTTTACTCGAACGACTGCTGGACGATCTACTTCATCGTAATACTCGGGCACAGAGAGGCAGCCTTCGCGCCACGATTTTTTTTCTGGGCTAGCCCAAACTAACTCTGGGTTGATGAACACCATTAATTCATCTTGATTATCTGAAACATCAATCACCACAATTTGTTCATGAATGTCTACTTGGGTTGCGGCTAAGCCAACGCCGGGGGCTTCGTACATTGTCTCGGCCATATCAGCCACAATTTTTTTGATGCGCGCGTCTACCTGCGCCACGGGTTTTGCAACCTTATGTAGGCGAGGATCTGGATAGCAAAGGACGGTTAATAAAGCCATATGGGGAATTATCCAACAGAGTAATCAAGCTGTCCCGATAGTTATCTCTCGGCACGTATTGAAAATTGCGTTATGCACATTCCCAAAAATCCTCACATCATGCAAATACACCGGGATACCCCTGACTACCCAGCCCGCTTGTTGGATTTAAGCGATCCGCCTGATTCACTCTATATATATGGGGACATTGCGCTACTGAAATTGCCCATGATTGCCATTGTTGGGTCGCGGGCCGCCAGCTTAGAAGGAATGAAAAATGCCCGCTATTTTGCGCAGGCCCTATCTGCAAAGGGGTATCTCATTATTTCTGGCTTGGCCAAGGGGGTTGATGGCGCCGCCCACCTAGGCGCTCTTGGACCAAATCAAGATGCTCCAACCATTGCAGTATGTGGAACAGGGCTGGATATTGTGTACCCAAGAGAACATCTCCGATTAGCTAGGGCCATTGCTGGTGCAGGGCTCTTGGTATCTGAGCTGGCCCCAGGATTGGGGCCAAAGCCCTGGCACTTCCCCCGCAGGAACCGCATCATTGCAGCCCTCGCCCTAGGAATCCTGGTAATTGAGGCTGCTGAGCGCTCTGGCTCTCTGATTACGGCTAGGCTGGGGTGCGAGCTTGGCCGGGAGATTTTTGCGATTCCCGGATCAATACATCACCCCCTTTACAGGGGCTGCCACCAACTCTTGCAGCAGGGCGCTAAGCTGGTCCAATCCCCTATAGATATTCTTGAGGAGCTGCCGGAATACCAAAAAACCGCATTTAAAGTGCTTTAAAGGGCTTTTTTGACTAAATTAGCCCTTCACAAAGCCGCCAAGCAGTTCGCAAAAAATGGGGGTTTTGGACTTTTGTTAATTTATCGGTTAATAATAAAAAAGGGGAGTGCGGTGGGTTTGTCCAGGATCTGGTTTAAATTGGTCGCCCGTTTTCACCCATTAAAAACATCATTTCAAGCTCAAATTTAGGCAAAAAGCGTGGCAACTAAAGCAACTACCAAAAAAAGCAGCTCAAAGACCTCAACCGTAGATCATCCTAAGGCGCTGATCATTGCGGAGAAACCTTCCGTTGCGAATGACATTGCCAAAGCTTTGGGTGGCTTCACCAAACATGAGGACTATTTCGAGAGCGATGACTTTGTGATCTCTTCTGCAGTTGGTCATCTATTAGAAATCGCCGCCCCCGAAGAGTTTGATGTCAAACGCGGTAAGTGGTCATTTGCGAATCTTCCGGTTGTACCGCCCTATTTTGATTTGCGTCCTATCGCTAAAACTGAGTCGCGGCTCAAGGTATTGCAAAAGCTCATTAAACGTAAAGATATTAATGAGCTCATTAATGCATGTGACGCGGGTCGCGAAGGTGAGCTGATCTTCCGCTTGATTGCACAGCACGCAAAAGCACCTCAAGTGATTAAGCGACTTTGGTTGCAGTCGATGACACCAGCAGCCATTCGTGATGGCTTTGCTTCTCTGCGTAGCGATAGCGATATGCAGCCTCTAGCAGATGCCGCACGTTGCCGCTCTGAGGCAGACTGGCTAGTTGGCATCAATGGTACTCGCGCCATGACTGCGTTTAACAGCAAGAGTGGTGGATTCTTTTTAACGACGGTTGGACGAGTACAAACCCCCACGCTATCCATTGTGGTGGAGCGCGAAGAGCTCATCCGTAAATTTATCTCCAAAGATTACTGGGAGGTGAAGGCAGAGTTTATTGCTGCAGCCGGCGTGTATGAAGGTCGCTGGTTTGATCCGAAATTCAAGAAGGATGTGGCTACGCCAGATGCACGTGAGAATCGCCTCTGGAGCGAAGCTGCAGCACAAAGCATTGTTGCAGCCTGTCGCGACAAAAAGGCAAACGTTACAGAAGAGGCGAAACCAGCTACTCAGCTCGCGCCTCAACTATTTGACTTAACTAGCTTGCAGCGCGAAGCCAATGCCCGCTTTGGCTTCTCCGCTAAAAATACTTTGGGCCTGGCCCAGGCGCTTTACGAGCGTCACAAGGTGCTTACCTATCCACGTACCGATGCGAAAGCATTGCCTGAAGACTATCTGGATACCGTGAAGCAGACCATGGAAAACTTGGCCGAACATTCACAAGAATATCGACCATTCGCCAAGCAAATTTTGCAAGGCGATCCCAAGGATCCGAAAGCTAAGGCCGGATATGGCTGGATCAAACCCAATAAACGTATTTTTGATAACTCAAAAATATCTGATCACTTTGCGATCATTCCCACCCTGGAGTCTCCAAAGAGCCTGAGTGAGCCCGAGCAAAAGTTGTATGACTTAGTTGTGCGTCGCTTCTTGGCGGTGTTCTATCCTGCAGCGGAGTTCCGAGTAACTACTCGCATCACCGAAGCATCAGGGCACCACTTTAAAACTGAAGGTCGCGTACTAGTCACACCAGGCTGGCTAACGGTATACGGCAGATCCAATCAAGCGGATGATGAGTTGGTGGCCGTACAAGAAGGTGAAACTGTTCAGACAGATTCGATCTCGGCGATTCCATTAAAAACTAAACCCCCCGCACGCTACACTGAGGCAACTTTGTTATCGGCAATGGAAAGCGCTGGCAAGTGGGTAGATGATGATGAGATGCGCGAAGCTATGGCCGAAAAGGGTCTGGGTACACCTGCAACACGCGCGGCGATTATTGAGGGTCTATTAGCAGAAAAATATATGGTTCGCGAAGCACGCGAACTCATCCCTACAGCCAAAGCATTTCAATTGATGACGCTCTTGCGCGGCTTGGATGTTGAAGAATTAACCCGCCCCGATCTCACTGGTAGCTGGGAAAATAAACTTTCCTTGATTGAGCGCGGCGAGATGAATCGCGATACCTTCATGCAAGAAATTGCACAGATGACGCAGCGTATCGTCAAACGCGCAAAGGAATATGACAGCGATACCATCCCTGGTGACTATGCCACGATGACTACACCGTGCCCACATTGCAAAGGTGCAGTTAAAGAAAACTATCGACGTTTCGCGTGTGAGAAGTGTGGCTTTACGATTAGTAAAACTCCGGGTGGCCGTGCATTTGAATATCCCGAAGTAGAAGAATTGCTGCGTGAGAAAACGATTGGGCCCTTGCAGGGTTTCCGCAGCAAAATGGGTAGACCATTTGCAGCAATAATTAAGTTAAGCGAAATTCCAGAAGATGATGCTGACTATCCAAACGCAGGCTTCAAGCTTGAGTTTGATTTTGGTAACACTCAAGAGGATGAATCCGAGGCCATCGACTTTACTGGCCGCCAGGCTTTGGGTGTTTGTCCAAAATGTTCTGGCGCAGTGTACGAAGATGGCATGCGCTATTTGTGCGAAAGAAATACCGGGCCAGATAAATCATGTGATTTCAAAACTGGAAAGGTTGTTTTACAACAAGAAATTTCTGCTGAGCAAGTCCAAAAATTGCTCGCCGAAGGCAAAACAGATTTGCTAACCAACTTCAAGTCTAACCGTACTGGTCGTGGCTTTAAGGCTTATCTTGCTTTAGGTGCAGATGGCAAAATTGGTTTTGAGTTTGAGGCAAAGGCGCCTAAGGCAGGCGCCGCTACCAAAGCGCCAGCGAAGAAGCGTGCGGGCGCCAGTGCAGCCACTAAGTCTGCAGCAAAACCTAAGCGGGCCAGCAAAGCTAAGTCATCTTCAAGCACTTGAGCGGTAATAAGCTTTGCTGCTAAAGCAGACCACAGCGCGCCTCTCGACCCCAGGGCTGTTGCTAAAAATATCCCTGGGCGTTGAGTAAGTGCGCCAATAATCGGCAAACGATCGCCAGCAACGCAACGAACACCCACAAAGCTTCCTGACTTTTGAAGTTGATCAACATCACCCTCTGGGTAATTCAATAAGCCTTTTGCCTGCTCACGATTAAAGTCATCACTTGCATCCCAATCCTGAAGATCAGACTCTCCCTCATCAAAACTAGAGCCCACTATCCATTGATAAGTTCCATCAGATAATTTCTTGGCGGGCAAACAATAGCCCTCGCCAGATATGGCAGTACGAGGTAGTTTTGGTGCCCACGAACTATTTTCATCAATGGAAAAAATACTGAGCTGTCCACGTACCGGCCGTAAGGGGAGTCGCACCTCGATACTTGCGGCCAACCGCTTGGTTTCAAGCGCTGCCGCAATAATGACTTTGCCAGCAGTCATAATGGTTTTATCTTGGGGGTCCATTAACCGCCAGCCGGCATCAACTTTTTCCAGTCGCGCAACAAAAGTATTCCAGCAGCAAGTCAGTTTTGGGTGCGGGACCAAGGCATCTTGCGTTGCTTCAAATAAATTTAATGATGCGCCTCGTGAAAGCCAAATGCCATCTTGATAAATTCCACAAGCCTGCATAGCAGCATCCGCATCAAGTGCTTGCGCTAGGCCTTCATTGAGATCTAGTGAGCGCAGGTAACTTGTAACATCGTCCCGATTAAAAGGTTTATCTTTTTTGTTTGGCTGAAATATGCCGTGCTGATTCCAGGCTTTTCCCCAACGAGCCTCAGCCATCAGAAACGCAATACGGGTTAGGCGCAATAGACGGGGGGCACCACGACCAACGTGTGGATGAGCTATGGCGTAGGCGTGACTTGAACATGCTGATGCAGGGTGAGGGGCTGAGTCAACAATGCACACTGCTTGACCGCGCTCAAGCAGCTCACTGGCAATGCTGGATCCTGCAATGCCCGCCCCAATCACCACGATGTCATGGTGTTGGGGTGTGGTCATTAAATAAAGATATTTTTGAAAAGGCTTCTTATGCTTCTAGGGTTGCCTAGACGTTTAAGCGCTTCTCAATTTTGCTACGAGCTTCAATTAACTCTTTAGGCAAGCGCTCACCTAAATGCTCAAACAATTCAGAATGGAGCTTGAGCTCGTTCTTCCAATCATCAACAGCAACAGTAATGGCTTTTTCAAACTTTTCTACAGAGTAATCGAGGCCATTCCAGTGCATGTCGGCATGCTCTGGACAAATACCAAATACAGTTTCTTTACCTTTAGCTGTGCCTTCAGCACGACCCAAGATCCAAGAAAGCACGCGCATGTTTTCACCAAAACCAGGCCATACAAACTTGCCATTTTCATCTTTGCGGAACCAATTCACACAATAGATCTTTGGCAACACAGCACCTTCAGCAGCAAGCTTGCTACCGATATTTAACCAGTGTTGGAAGTAGTCGCTCATGTTGTAACCAGCAAATGCAATCATTGCAAATGGATCACGACGAACAACACCAACTTGACCAGTAATGGCGGCAGTAGTTTCAGAGCCCATTGTTGCAGCCATGTAAACGCCTTCTACCCAATCACGCGCTTCACTTACTAGCGGCACGGTGTTTGAGCGACGTCCACCAAACAAGAATGCATCAATCGCTACGCCCTCAGGATTATCCCAATTAGGATCGACTGCAGGGTTATTGGTTGCGGCTACAGTAAAGCGTGAATTTGGATGTGCGGCTTTACGACCGGCAGCGCCATCAGCGGGAGTCCAATCCTTGCCTTGCCAATCAATTAGATGTGCTGGAGGTGTATCGGTTAAACCTTCCCACCAAACATCACCATCATCAGTTAAACCAACGTTTGTAAAAATCACATCTTGGTTTAATGAATCGAGACAGTTTGGATTGGTTTGGCGATTTGTTCCTGGAGCAACGCCAAAGTAACCAGACTCTGGGTTAATCGCAAACAAACGCGTCTTACCTGTAACAGGGTCTTTGCGTGGCTTGATCCATGCAATGTCATCACCAACTGTAGTGACTTTCCAACCCTCGAAGCCCTTTGGAGGAATCATCATGGAGAAGTTGGTTTTTCCGCAGGCAGAAGGGAATGCAGCGGCGATATGGTATTTCTTACCTTCAGGCGAAGTGACGCCCAAAATCAGCATGTGCTCTGCCAACCAACCTTGGTCGCGCCCCATGTTGGATGCGATACGCAAAGCAAAACATTTCTTACCTAGCAAGGCATTGCCACCGTAACCAGACCCAAAAGACCAAATCTCACGGGTTTCTGGGTAATGAACGATGTACTTGTTTTTATTGTTAGGCCAAGCAACATCTTTTTCGCCTGCCGCCAAAGGCTTGCCGACAGTATGAATACAAGGAACGAATTCGCCATCGGCGCCAAGCTGATCAATCACTGCTTTGCCCATGCGAGTCATCAAGCGCATATTGATAGCAACATATGGGCTATCGGAAAGCTCAACGCCAATGTGGGCGATTGGGGAGCCAATTGGGCCCATTGAGAATGGCACCACGTACATTGTTCTACCGCGCATGCAACCATCAAACAATGGCTGGAGGGTAGCTCGCATTTCGCTCGGCTCTACCCAGTTATTCGTTGGGCCGGCATCCTCTTTTTTTGCGGAACAAATAAAAGTACGGTCTTCAACACGAGCTACATCGTCTGGGTCTGACAATGCTAAAAAGGCATTTTTGCGTTTTGCCGGGTTAAGGCGCTTAAATACGCCTGCATTTACCAGTAGCTCACAAAATTCATCGTACTCAGCCTGAGAACCATCGCACCAACGAATCTTGTCTGGCTTGGTTAGGGCGGCTACATCTGCGACCCATTGAATCAATTTTTGATTTTTTACGTACTCAGGTGCATTGGTGTTGATAGTCATGAGATTCCTATGAAATGTAATTTTTTTGATCGCACTATTTTAACATTTTGGCCATATTTTTAGGGCCTAGCCCACCAAGAGCAAACCCTTTACTTGCCTATACAAAATTGGCTAAAAATCTTGCCCAAAAGGTCATCCGGGAGCAGCTTTCCGGTAATCTGCCCCAGCTGATCTTGTGCCAAACGGAGCTCTTCTGCGAATAACTCCAGCGATATGTTTCCATCTGCTGCGAATTTCTGAGATTTATCTAAATGGGTGGCAGCCCTATCCAGACAATCTAAGTGCCGTCTACGGGCCAAAATGGCCCCCTCTTGAGTTCCACCCCACCCCACAGATTCCAGGATTTTCTGTTTTAGCGCTTCGATACCATCACCAGTCTTCGCCGAGATTAGCAAGCACTGATTTCTGTCTTGGCTTAATGGGGATTCGCTCAATAAATCTGATTTATTACGAACCTCCAAAACAGGACACTTCGGCGGGATCGCCTGCAATATTTGGGCCCTTAAATCTGAGGACTCGGCATTATTGCTTTTATCTGTAGAGCTAGAATCTTGCAGAAATATAACCAGGTCGGCAGCTTGAATAGCCTCCCAAGACCTTTCAATACCTTTTGCCTCAACCACATCGCCGGTCTCACGCAAACCAGCGGTATCAATAATGTGCATGGGCACCCCATTAACGGTGATGCTTTCCTTAACTCGATCTCTAGTAGTTCCAGCGATAGGCGTGACAATGGCGACCTCCTCACCAGCTAGGCGATTTAGAAGGGAGCTCTTTCCCACATTGGGGGCGCCCGCCAAAACTAACTGGATGCCGTCACGCAAAATTTTTCCTTGTTTTGCGCCCTCACGAAGTGAATGTAACTTTTTCATCACCGTGCTGAGGCGCTCGCGAGCTTGGGCATTCTCTAAAAACTCAATTTCCTCTTCAGGAAAATCTAGGGTGGATTCAACCAAAATACGTAATTGGGTAATTTCTTCGATCAAACCATTGATGTCGTTTGAGAAGGCCCCTTGCAATGAACGCGCAGCCCCTCGAACCGCCGCTTCACTTTGGGCATCAATTAAATCTGCGATAGCCTCTGCTTGGGCTAAATCAATTTTGTTATTCAGGTAGGCGCGCAAAGAAAATTCGCCCGGCTCAGCGATTACTAGGTCTTGATCTTTTCCCAACTCTAGGCAGCGCTTCATGACCAACTCTAAAAGTTGCGGCCCACCATGACACTGTAGCTCTAGAACATCTTCGCCAGTAAAAGAAGCGGGGGCAGCAAAGTAAATAGCAATGAGCTGATCAATCGATTCGCCTTGGGCATCACGAAGTGTCAGTAGGTTAGCCTGACGAGGCAGGAGCGCTTTCTGAAATAAAGCTTTTGACAGCGGTAAAAGCTGGGGACCACTGATGCGAATAACACCAACGCCAGCCTTTCCTGGTGCGGTGGCAATCGCAATGATGGGCAACTTTCGAGTCATCACTGCGGGCACCCCTTATTCATCTTGATTCGACTAAAAATTTATTTAGCCGGCTTCTTTCCAAACATTTGATTGATCTGCCATTGTTGAGCAATCGATAGCAAGTTGTTTACTACCCAGTACAGAACTAAGCCTGCTGGGAAGAAGAAGAACATTACCGAGAACACTAGCGGCATGTACATCATTACCTTTGCCTGAATTGGGTCTGGTGGCGTTGGATTTAGTTTGGTTTGGACAAACATAGAGGCCGCCATGATGATTGGCAAAATGTAATATGGGTCTGGAACTGACAGATCATGAATCCAGCCAATCCATGGTGCATTGCGCATTTCTACCGAGGACAGTAGAACCCAGTACAAAGAAATAAATACTGGGATCTGAATGACTACCGGCAAGCAACCACCCAAAGGATTAATTTTTTCCTTGCGATACATCTCCATCATGGCTTGATTGAGTTTTTGTGGCTCACCCTTGTACTGCTCTTTCATAGCAAGCAAGCGTGGCTGAACTTCTTTCATGCGCGCCATTGATTTATAGCTAGCAGCAGACAGTGGGAAGAACACCAACTTAATCAAGATGGTCAGCAAGATGATTGACCAACCCCAGTTGCCAACATAAGCGTGAATATTTTCCAGCAACCAGAATATAGGCTTAGCAAGAATAGTGAGGTAGCCATAGTCTTTCAACAATGCAAACCCTGGAGCAATCGTTTCTAAAACACTTTCCTCTTGTGGGCCAACAAACAACTTTGCCTTTTCAACAACAGTTGTTCCTGGCGCAACTACACCCAAAGGAGTTTGCATGCCAATGCGGTAAAGGTTGTTATCAATCCTTCCCGCATAAATGTCACGCACCATCTTGTCGCCAGGAATCCAGGCGCTGGCAAAGTAGTGCTGAACCATGGCAATCCAAGCGGGATCTCCTGCTGCCACCTGCGTAGGGATGGTGATTTTGTTTTTATCAATAGCAGTAAATTCCAGCTTATTGAATTTTTCTTTTTCAGTGTATGCGGCTGGACCAGTAAAAGTACTTGCCGAGAACGCGCCACCAAAAGGTCCAATTTTTTGCTCTTGAGAAGCGTCGCGCACAATCTCCGTATAAAGAACTAATGGTGCTGAGTTTGCATTGCTCTGTGTAACGCGATGGCCAACATCAACCACATAACTACCCGGACTTAAAATAAAAGTCTTCTCCAGCTTTACGCCATTGCGCTCACTAGCTAGAACAATAAAAGGTTTTCCAGATCCATCTTTCCCGGATTGCACCAATTTAAATGTACTGGTGTGATTGGGTAGCTCTGCATTACCCAAGGCAATTAAGCCAGAACGTGCAAAATATTTATGGTTCGGCGCATATTGAAATAGCTCAACAGGCTTTTTTTCTGCAGTCAGTTGCTTAGGTAATTTCGCATCAATAACATTGGCACCATTAGCGCTGATTTCTAAAATCAACACATCGTTTTGTAGTACAAACTTTTCTGATGCTTCAATTGCGCCAGCATCAACGGCGGGCGCTTGATTTGGTGAAGCAATGTTTGGATTTTGTACTGGGGATGGAATATCCACTTTGCCTGCTGGAGCCTTATCAGCCACAACCGCAGTGCTTGCAGGAACTCCGCCAAACATCGACGGCTTTCCTTCATGGACTTGCCAGTTGTTGTACAACATAAGGCCGGACATTGAGAAGACTGCCCAAAGAATTGTTTTTTTAAAGTCCATTTGCATTCACTTAATGATGATGAGGTGTTGGTTTTACTGCGGGGTCGTATCCCCCTTGTGACCATGGGTTGCAACGTAAAACACGCCACACCATTAGCCTAAAACTTTTTAAAAATCCGTAATTTGCAAAACAATCGCATGCGTACTGGGAGCAAGAGGGTACAAACTTACAATGCATGCCAATAAAAGGACTAAGCGCTATTTGATAGGCTCTCAGAAACTTAACGGCCACCCTGTTTAATGGTCGCACGTTAAATCATCCCCGCAATTTGGGTGCGTAGAGTTTCCTTTTCTTTGTTTCTGAGCCTGCCGCGTGTCTCGCGACCAATTGGTTTTTTTAGCTTCACCACAACATCGCTATTGAGGTGTGTAGCTTGAGCGCCCCTAATCAATTCACGGATCATGCGCTTTAACTGGTTGCGATCTACTGCACGTTTAGCTAATTTTTTGGCGACCGCAATGCCTAGGTCTGGTTTAACACCCTGATCCGGAGATGCCAAATACAAACCCCAATACAAAGTTGTCTTGGGGCGTGTTTTTAGTAATTCAGAAATCCTGGCGCTATTCAACTGCTAAATTAAACAGCTAGACGTTTGCGGCCTTTAGCGCGACGTGCGTTTAATACTGCGCGTCCACTCTTAGTTTTCATACGAATACGAAATCCGTGAGTGCGTTTACGACGTGTTACTGAGGGTTGGTATGTTCTTTTCATGATTCATCCTGCAAAACCCCGTATTTTCCTTGTTGCGCAGCAAAAGGTCAACCGCCACGGAAGAATATATAGGTATTTTTCTCTATTTTCCTACACCGCTTTTATTAACCCATTGATTTTTATAAATATTTCGATTTTATGCACAAGTTATCCACAGGTTTTCCACGTTTTTCTGGCTTGTGGATAACTTTGTGGGATCGCTACAATGGATCCTCCAAAAATATGAGTAACTTACAGAATCCACCCACATTGAATTCACTTAGCCCACTGGGGTTTTGGGATGGCGCCTTAGGCGCCCTTGCTCGCGAGCTCTCCCCCCAACAATTTAAAACTTGGATTGCCCCGCTGAGCCTAGTTTCCTATGATGAAAGTGAGCAATCACTCATACTGGGAGCGCCAAATAGATTCAAGCTTGATTGGATAAAAAAGACTTTTTCTGACCGTTTCCAAGAAATGGCTGACCAGTACTTTGGGCATCCGATCAGCTTAAGCTTCGTTCTTAATGTGGAGGGGGTGGGCGCCCAAACAATGACGCCGGCCAGCAACCCTCAAGAAAGGTCTGAGCCTCAAGAACTAGTAGTTAGCGCAGATAGCGCCTCAACAGAGGAGCAGGCTTTTGAAATTGAGGATCACTCCAAACTAAACCCCAACCTTACTTTTGAAACTTTTGTAACCGGTAAGGCCAATCAATTGGCAAGGGCTGCCTCAATCCAGGTTGCCCACAACCCAGGCACCTCTTACAACCCTATGTTTTTGTATGGTGGGGTGGGTTTAGGTAAAACCCATTTAATCCACGCGATTGGGAACCACCTCTTAAAAGAGAAGCCTAACGCTCGAATTCGATACATCCACGCAGAACAATATGTTTCTGATGTGGTTAGGGCTTATCAACAAAAGGCTTTTGACCGCTTTAAACGCTACTACCACTCATTAGACCTACTATTAATTGATGACATTCAGTTTTTTAGTGGGAAATCGCGAACCCAAGAAGAGTTTTTCTACGCCTTTGAGGCGCTTCTTAGCAACAAAGCTCAAGTCATCATCACAAGCGATACCTACCCAAAAGAGATGGCTGGGATAGATGATCGCCTCATTTCACGTTTTGATTCAGGCCTAACGGTTGCCATTGAGCCTCCTGAGCTTGAGATGCGGGTCGCCATCTTAATGAAGAAGGCCCTAAGCGAAGGCATCCCCATGAGCGAGGATGTGGCTTTTTTTGTAGCAAAGCACTTGAGATCCAATGTGCGAGAGTTGGAGGGGGCATTAAGGAAGATTTTGGCCTTCGTTCGCTTCCACGGCAAAGAGGTCACAATTGATGTGGCCCGAGTAGCCCTTAAAGACTTACTCTCAATACAAAATCGTCAGATTTCAGTCGAAAACATTCAGAAGGCGGTGGCGGATTTTTACAGCATCAAGGTTGCAGACATGTACTCCAAAAAACGCCCAGCTAACATTGCCCGACCACGCCAAATTGCGATGTTTATGGCTAAAGAGCTTACCCAGAAGAGCCTCCCAGAGATTGGTGAGTTGTTTGGTGGTCGAGACCACACCACCGTATTACATGCTGTTCGCAAGATCGGTGAAGAGCGCTCCCATGACGGCCAACTTAACCATGAGATTCATGTTATCGAACAAACCCTAAAGTCATAGGTTTTTAGCCTGTGGATAAGGTTGTGGATAGATCAATGGATAAGTTTGGGGACAACATGTGGATAAATTGTGGAAAGCTTCCGCTTCATGCAAAAATAGGGTGTTGATTAAAAGTTATCCAATATTTATGCAGGGCTTATACAAAAGTTTTCCACAGGTTTTTTTGGTTTTAATGGGTTGTTTTATATACGGTTTTTGAGTTATCCACCGAAATAACGAGCCTTATTACTACTACTAATAAGATATATACAAGGATTTAAAAGCAATGCAACTAGTAAACACATCACGTGACAGTTTGTTAAAGCCTCTTCAGGTTGTTAGTGGCATTGTTGAACGTCGACACACCTTACCTATCTTGGCAAACCTATTGTTTAAGAAGCAAGGTGATAAAGTTTCTTTCATTTCAACGGATATAGAGATTCAAATTACAACCAATGCTAATTTTGGTGTTGGTACAGAGGATGTAACCACCACGGTTGCTGCAAGAAAGTTGCTGGATATCTTGCGCGCTCTTCCAGAAGGGCCGGTGGCGCTAAATCTTAAAGACAATAAGATGGTTGTTCAAAGCGGTAAAAGCCGCTTCTCTTTACAAACTCTGTCTGCAACAGAGTTTCCTGTAATGCAAAGTGTTGGGGAGGTAACCGCGAGCTGGAAGATGACTCAAAAGAGTTTTCGTCAACTAGTTAGTCAGGTTCACTTTGCAATGGCTCAACAAGACATTCGTTACTACCTGAATGGTATGTTGTTGGTTGTTGAGGGTAAGCAGGTAATCGCTGTAGCTACAGATGGACACCGTTTGGCTTATTCTCAAGTTGAGTTGGCTGAAGCCCCAGCGGGTTCTGGGCAGAGGCAAGAAATTATTATTCCTCGTAAAACCATTCTTGAGTGCCAGCATCTACTTGAAGACTCCGACGAGATTTTAGAAATGAGTCTCACATCAAACCAGGTGAAGTTTACCTTTGGTGATATTGAGTTAATTTCAAAACTGGTTGAGGGTAAGTTTCCTGACTTTCAGCGAGTCATCCCTAAAGGACACAAAAACTCATTAGTTGTTGGGCGTGATGTTCTGCAATCTGCGCTGCAACGTGCAGCAATTTTAACGACCGATAAATTTAAGGGTGTGCGTTTTTCTTTATCACCAAATCGAATCACCGTTCAATCAACAAATGCTGAGCAAGAAGAGGCGCAGGAGGAGATTGAGACCGAATATGGTGGTGATGTTGTTGAAATCGGCTTCAATGTAAGTTACTTATTAGATGTTTTATCAAACTTGAAGAATGAAAAAATTCAAATTAGTCTGGGTGATGCCAATAGTAGTGCGGTGATTACCTTACCTGGTTCAGAAGACTTCAAGTATGTTGTGATGCCAATGCGTATTTAATTTAGAAAAAAATGACTGAAGAAAAAAAAGTAGTAGAGCAGTATGGTGCATCATCGATCCAAATTTTAGAAGGTCTTGAGGCAGTTCGTAAGCGTCCGGGCATGTATATCGGGGACACTTCTGATGGCACCGGTCTGCACCACTTGGTTTTTGAGGTTTTAGATAACTCTATTGATGAGGCATTAGCGGGTTATTGCTCTGAGATTACCGTTGTTATTCAAACTGATAACTCCATTTCTATCGTTGATAACGGTCGTGGCGTTCCAACAGGTATTAAATACGACGATAAGCATGAGCCAAAAAGAAGTGCGGCTGAGATTGTGATGACTGAGCTACACGCTGGCGGTAAGTTTGACCAAAATAGCTATAAAGTTTCCGGTGGTTTGCATGGTGTCGGTGTTAGTTGTGTTAACGCCTTATCTAAATGGTTAAAACTCACCATTCGTCGTGATGGCAAAACCCACTACATGGAGTTTGCGCGTGGCGTTATTCAGAATCGCAATATTCAAGAAGAGAATGGTGTTGCGATTTCTCCAATCACTATCACTGGGGATACCGCTTTATCTGGTACAGAAGTTCATTTTTTAGCGGACGAAGATATTTTTGGGAACATTGAGTTTCACTATGAAATTCTTGTTAAGCGTATACGCGAACTATCCTTCTTAAATAACGGCGTACATATCAAATTAATTGATCAGCGTTCTGGTCAAGAAGAGGATTTTGCTTTCTCTGGCGGTGTAAAAGGTTTTGTTGAATACATCAACCAAACTAAAAATGTTTTACACCCAAACATTTTTTATGCTGAAGGTATTCGCCCATCAGACTTGGGTGGCAATATTACCGCTGAAGTCTCCATGCAATGGAACGATAGTTTTAGTGAGCAAGTGCTTTGTTTTACCAACAACATCCCGCAGCGGGATGGTGGTACACACCTTACTGGCTTGCGCGCAGCTATGACACGTGTCATTAATAAATATATTGATGAGCATGAAGTTGCTAAAAAAGCAAAAGTAGAAATATCTGGTGACGACATGCGCGAGGGTCTCGCTTGTGTTCTATCGGTTAAGGTACCAGAACCAAAGTTTTCAAGCCAAACAAAAGATAAATTAGTTTCTAGTGAAGTTCGTGGGCCGGTAGAAGAAATTGTTGCAGAAGCTTTGAGTGCCTATCTTCAAGAGCGCCCCGCCGACGCAAAAATTCTTTGTGGAAAAATTGTAGACGCCGCGCGTGCTCGTGAGGCTGCACGCAAAGCGCGTGATATGACTCGTCGTAAGGGTGTTTTGGATGGTTTAGGTCTGCCTGGAAAATTAGCGGACTGCCAGGAAAAAGACCCAACCAAATCTGAATTATTTATTGTCGAGGGAGACTCCGCGGGAGGCTCTGCGAAACAAGGACGTGATCGCCGTTTTCAAGCAATTCTTCCGCTTAAGGGAAAAATCTTGAATGTGGAGAAGGCCCGCTTTGACAAAATGTTGGCTAGCCAAGAAGTGGTTACTTTAATTACCGTACTTGGAACAGGCATTGGCGTTGAAGAATATAAAGCTGACAAGCTACGTTATCACCGCATCATCATCATGACCGACGCGGACGTTGATGGTAGTCACATTCGCACTCTCTTACTCACCTTTTTCTACAGACAAATGCCTGAGCTGATCGAGCGCGGTCATATTTACATTGCACAACCACCCCTATATAAAGTGAAGTTTGGCAAGAATGAGCAGTACATCAAGGATGATGCTGAATTAAACCAACTGCTTTTAAAGATTGCCCTAGAGTCAGCATCGCTTCAAACTCCTGCGGGTGAAATTATTGAGGGTGCTGCGCTGGGTGAGTTGGCAAAACACTATCAAGTCATTCAATCAATTGTTGATCGCCTCTCTCGCACCATTGATGAGGATGCCTTGCGTGCAATTGCTTCTGGTACTCAACTGAATTTAGATACCGAGCAGTCTGCCCAAGAGTCTGCCGAGCGCCTTCGGGTTGCTCTCGCCGACTCCTTAAACCCTTTGGCCTTGCCGCCAGAAATTATTGTGCAGAAGGAAGAGCGCACCGATCGCTTCAAATTATTACTATCTCGTCGCATACACGGCAACCTAAAGTTATCTGCAATTAGTTCTGATTTTGTTCATGGTGATGACTATCAAAGCCTAGCCAATGCTGCTGCGGTTTTATCTGGCAAGGTGTTGCCCGGCTCAAAAGTGCGTCGTGGTGATCCAGATAAAAATCAAAAGGAACAGGCTATACAAGACTTTAGAGCCGCTTTTGCTTGGTTGCTTTCTGAGGCGGAGCGCGTGCTCAGTCGTCAGCGCTACAAAGGTCTTGGTGAGATGAATCCATCACAGTTGTGGGAAACCACCATGGATGCCGGCTCACGTACCTTACTTCAAGTCAAAATTGAAGATGCTATTGCTGCCGATCAAGTTTTCACAACCCTGATGGGTGATGAGGTTGAGCCGCGTCGCGCGTTCATTGAGAAGAATGCATTAATTGCTCGTAACTTGGATGTTTGATTTAAATGGTTAAAAAGAAATTGGCTTTACCGAGCGTGGATAGATCTTGCATTGTTGTTAAATCATCCCCCATTCATGGCAAGGGGGTGTTCGCTGCAAAACCCATTAAAAAAGGTGCAGCCATCATTGAGTACAAGGGTGAGCGCATTAGTTGGAAGTTGGCTGAGAAGCGCCACCCCCACGATCCCAAAGACCCGAACCACACTTTTTATTTTTCACTGGAAGACGGGCGCTGTATCGATGCCAAGTATGGCGGCAACGCTGCACGCTGGATCAATCATTCCTGCAAGCCTAGTTGTGAAACTCGAGAAGATAGTTTTGATGGTGAGCCGCGTGTATTTATTTATGCGAAACGCGACCTCAAGCCGGGCGAAGAGCTTTTTTATGACTACTCGCTTGATGTTGAGGGTCGTATTACCAAGCAAATGAAAAAAGATTACGAGTGTCGTTGTGGTGCAAAAAAATGTCGTGGCACCATGTTGTCGCTTGACGATAAGTAATCGTAAAAAATGTTGTTTGTCAGTATTCAGGATTTAGAGGCCGCCATTAATTACTGGCGCAGCCAATCACCCGCAGTTGGTGAGGAGTTGCACCTGTGCCCAGAGGCTGCGGCGCTTGCGAAGCCATACGCCCTCATGATTGTTCAAGGAGCCCAAAGGGTTCCCATGGATGTGTTGGATGAGATGGCAAGATCGGCAATACAAACTTTTTTCAAAAATACCCATACAAATTAAACAACACGCGTCTTGTGTGTTTAGGGTTATTGCTATATTGGTAAGCGCTCTCTTAGGTTATTCTCAAACTCTTGCCCAAGGAAGGGTATGAGGATCTAAGTTTGCAAGAAACAATATTAAAAACAATTGGCCTTGGAAAAACGTTTAAAGGTTTTTCTGCGGTGAGCGATGTCAACCTAGATGTCACTCGGGGAACTATCCACGCCCTGATTGGGCCTAATGGTGCGGGTAAAACTACCTGCTTTAACCTCCTTACGAAATTCTTAGAGCCTAGTAGTGGCCAGATTCTATTTAATGGTTTTGACATTACCAAAGAGAAGCCGGCACAAATTGCCCGGCGTGGTGTTGTCCGCTCTTTTCAAATTTCCGCTGTTTTCCCGCATTTAACCGTTTTGGAAAATGTTCGTGTTGCACTGCAGCGAGGTTTGGGCACCGAATTTTATTTTTGGAAGTCTGGCGACTCTCTTAACGTGCTTAATGAGCGCGCTGAGGCACTCTTATGTGAGGTTGGTTTGGCTGATTTTGCCCACGAAGAGACTCTAAATCTAGCTTATGGGCGCAAAAGAGCCCTAGAAATTGCCACCACGATGGCGATGGAGCCTGAGTTGATGTTGTTGGATGAGCCAACACAAGGCATGGGTCATGAGGATGTTGAGCGCGTTACCGAGCTAATTGACCGGGTGGCGAAGGGCCGCACTATTTTGATGGTTGAGCACAATATGAAGGTGGTTTCATCCATTGCTGACCGCATTACGGTATTGCAGCGCGGCTCAGTATTGGCTGAGGGCTCCTATCAGGAGGTTTCCAACAACCCACTGGTAGTTGAGGCCTATATGGGTAGTCACGGGGGTGACAGCATATGAGTAATATGGCTCTAGAGGTTAAAAACCTTGAATCTTGGTATGGGGAGTCTCACATCCTTCACGGTGTGAACTTTTCTGTACGTGATGGCGAGGTTGTTACTCTATTGGGTCGCAACGGCGCTGGCCGCAGCACCATTCTAAAAACCATTTTGGGTTTAACCAGCAAAAGAACTGGCTCGGTAGAGATTTATGGCGCTCAAACTATTGCGATGCCAACTTACAAAATTGCGCGTCTCGGGGTTGGCTTCTGCCCTGAAGAGCGTGGCATCTTTGCCAGCCTAAGCACTGAAGAGAATTTAATGTTGTTACCAGAGATTGCGCCTGGTGGCATGGGTCTGGATGAGATTTATGAAATGTTCCCCAACCTTTATGAGCGACGCAATAGTCCTGGCACAAGGCTGTCAGGTGGCGAGCAGCAAATGCTCGCAATGGCACGCATTCTGAGAACGGGCGCAAAACTACTATTGTTAGATGAGATTACTGAGGGTTTGGCACCAGTAATTGTTCAAAAGTTGGGTGAGGTGGTGACAAGCTTGCGCAATAAAGGCTTCACGATTGTGTTGGTGGAGCAAAACTTCCGCTTTGCTGCACCCCTGGCTGACCGTCATTATGTGGTTGAGCACGGCAATGTGGTGGAGGTTGTTAATCAAAGCGAGCTTGCTGAGAAAGCCGGCCTGTTAAATGAGTATCTTGGTGTTTAGTGGTTATCTATAGGAGACAAAAATGAAGTTAAAGCAAATTACCGCATGTCTGGTGGCGGCAACCTTTTTTGGTTCAAACCCAGCGTTTGCACAAACATCAAAAGTTAGTGGTGATGTAATCAAGATTGGTGTACTAACCGACCTATCATCAACCTATTCCGACTTGGCTGGCCCTGGTGCTGTGATTGCGGCAAAAATGGCGATCGCTGACTTTTCAAAAGATGGCACTGTTATTGGAAAAAAGATTGAGTTGGTTAGCGCTGATCATCAAAACAAAGCGGATATCGCCGCAAATAAAGCGCGTGAGTGGTATGACAAAGATGGTGTTGATGTAATTGTTGAGTTGGTGTCTACCAACGTTGCACTTGCCGTAATGGAAGTAGCAGAGCAAAAAAATAAAATCACTTTAGTTTCTGGCGCAGCCTCTTTACCAATTACGAATGAAAAATGTACTGCTAATAACGTACATTGGACTTACGATACTTATGCACTTTCAAACGGAACGGCTAAGGCTGTTGTAAAGCAGGGTAAAAAGAATTGGTACTTCCTTACAGCTGACTACGCTTTCGGTGCTGCTTTAGAGAAAGATTCAACTAACGTTGTTAATGCAAACGGCGGTAAGGTGTTGGGTACTAGTAAGCACCCATTCCCGAACAGCGACTTCTCTTCATACCTATTAAAAGCGCAAGCTAGTGGTGCTGATGTTGTGGCATTGGCGAACGCCGGTCAGGACACTATTAACTCAGTGAAGCAGGCCTCAGAGTTTGGTATCAACAAAAAACAAACCGTAGTGCCTTTGCTGATGTTTATCTCCGACGTTCACTCTTTGGGCTTGAATGCTGCTCAAGGTATGTATTTGACCGAAGGCTTCTACTGGGATAAAGACGATAAAACACGCGCATTCTCTAAGCGTTTCATCTTGCAACACAAGCGTATGCCTACTAGTGTTCAGGCGGGTGTTTACTCATCAGTTCTTGCTTACTTAACTGCAGTACAAAAAGCTGGCACTGACGATACTCAAGCGGTAATGAAGGCTTTGAAATCCACCAACATTGATGATGGATTGTTCAAAGGAAAAATCCGCGCTGATGGTAAGTTTGAGCATGACATGTATTTGCTCGAAGTGAAGAAGCCATCTGACTCTAAGAGCCCATGGGATTATTACAACGTCAAGGCGGTGATTCCTGCTGCTGAGGCAACACAACCACTTTCATTGTCACGATGCAAGTTGGTTACTAACAAGTAATTGATTTCTACTAAGTATGTTTGAACTTCTTGGAATTACCCCACAAGGGCTGGTTGCTCAGCTCTTGGTGGGGCTTATTAATGGCTCCTTCTATGCCATTTTGAGTTTGGGTTTGGCCATTATTTTTGGCCTACTCAACATCATCAATTTTTCGCATGGTGCTCAGTACACCATGGGTGCATTTGTTGCATGGATTGGACTCACTCAGGTTGGCCAATGGTTTGGTTTTCCTGAGTTCTCGATTAATTATTGGTTTGCATTAATTTTGGTGCCCTTGGTTATGGCGGGCTTTGGTTTGATTCTTGAGCGCACGATGCTGAGGCGTCTTTATCACTTAGACCACCTTTATGGCCTGTTGTTAACTTTTGGTTTGGCGCTCATTATTGAGGGCATGTTTCGTCACTGGTACGGCATTTCTGGTGAAAGCTATCCAGCCCCCGAGTTGTTGCAAGGCGCAATACCCTTGGAGTCAATCGGTATTATTTTGCCTAAGTACCGTTTGTGGGTGGTCGTTGCTTCCTTGGTAGTTTGTTTCTCTACTTGGTATGTAATTGAGCGAACCAAATTGGGTGCCTATCTTCGTGCTGGCACTGAAAACCCAAAACTCCTTCAAGCGTTTGGCATCAATGTGCCGCTCATGATTTCTTTAGCTTATGCCTATGGCGTGGGCCTTGCTGGTTTTGCTGGTGTTTTAGCTGCACCAA
>ERZ650303.50-NODE-50-length-29454-cov-12.868873_pt1 | contig 29454 bp, 31 predicted proteins | sample MGYA00376239_ERZ650303 | MGnify/ENA primary metagenome ERZ650303 (study PRJEB26733, sample SAMN07839262) | wastewater metagenome | biome: small river; feature: stream; material: water | place: USA: North Carolina | collected 2016-04-05 ... | reverse complement strand
GGTGAAGCGGAAACGCTTCTTGGCGCCCGAGTGGGTCTTCTGCTTTGGCATTGCTTTCTCCTGTTTCTACTCGGCAGCTTCTGCTGCTGCCGACTCGTTTGGCTTTTCTGCAGTGGCAGCCTTGGCGGCCTTCTCTGCAGCTTTCTTGGCTTCGGCCTTGGCGTCTGCCTTGTTCTTTAGCGGACCGATGACCATAACCATGTTTCGGCCGTCAATCGAAGGATTCGATTCGACAGCACCTAACTCGGCTACTTCTTCGGCAAGCTTCTGAAGCAACTTGATGCCCATTTCTGGACGAGACTGTTCGCGGCCACGGAATACAACGATTACCTTGACCTTGTCACCAGCCTTGAGGAAACGCTCGATCTGACCGCGCTTGGTGCCGTAGTCGTGATCGTCGATTTTTAGACCGAAGCGAACAGTCTTGAGAACTGTGTTCACCTGGTTTTTGCGAGCTTCGCGAACCTTTTGGGCTGCTTCGTACTTGAATTTTCCGAAGTCCATTAGCTTCGCTACTGGCGGCTTTGAAGTTGGCGCAACTTCGACTAGGTCGAGGTCTTGCTCTTGGGCCATGCGCAGTGCATCTTCAATGCGGACAACGCCAATCTGCTCACCAGCGGCGCCGACGAGGCGAACCTCTGGCACGCGGATGCGCTCATTGATACGGGGATCGCTGATCTGTAGCTCCTCTAGACGTGACATTAGTGGCCACGTCGAGGGCAAATGCCTTCGAGCGTACAGAAACGGGAAAAGTTTCTAAGCTTTACCCGGCCACCTAAAATCGGTGATCGCGGGTGGGAAATTAATCCACTTCTGACCGAAGAGAAACCTCGGAGCCATGGGATAGCCTAGCAGAAAGATTTCAAAAGGAGAAGCCCCTTGTCAGTTGACGCGTCAAACCAAGCCTCGAACGAACCTCAGGCACCCGAGCAGCAACTGCAAGACATCGCCGATCTGCCGGCCGTAGAGGTCATCGGCCGCTATGCCGTTGACCTATTGACCGTAGCCGCGGTGCAGTGTGGTCTGGCCGATGATGGTCGCCGAGGCGACTTGGATGAAGCCCGCAAGCTGATCAACGCTACCGCTGGATTCATTACTGCAGCCGCCGCTGACCTTGGCGACCACCACGCTCGCCCACTTCGCGACGCTTTGCGACAGGTTCAGTTGGCTTTCCGCGAGGCATCAACAATCAAGGATGCGCCGGGCGCTGGACCGGGCGAAAAGTTCACCGGCCCAGTTAACTAGCCAGAGAACTCGGTTCACCACACAGAACTAGTTGGCTGCCGGAACAAGCTTTAGGGTCATTGAGTCGACCAGCTTGGCAAGCACTTCGGATTCGCTCCAACGAGTTGTGACTCGCTCTAGCATTTCTTCGACCTGCTCTTTTTCTAGGCCCTGACGCACCCTCAATAAGACCACGAGCTCGGCTGAAAGCAGCCTGGCGAGCGGGTCGCCCTGCATTAGCGCGAAAGCAAAAACATCATTCTCTCCTTCGATGCTTTTCGAAAATGCTTCGTGAACGGCAGGGATCTCTTCGGGCGACTTCCAAGCAATCGACTGCGCAATCGCAGCGATGGCTGGGCGTCGAATCACAAACTCGGTTTCGCTGCCCGGGTCAAGAACAATTCGATTGGTTAGTTCTGAAGCTGCGGCAAGGGCAACCTTTACCGGCTCGCTCGGAACGGGCCGCGCCTCTGGATTCCAGCGCTTCATGGCATCGACCGAAGAAAATACCGGCATCGCGGTTTGGCCATCTGGGCCCTTGACGGTGACGATTGCTAGATCTGCGCTCTTGTCGACAACTTGACCGTGGGCACCGACTTCGGACTCACCAAGGTTCGCGACCAGTGGAACAAGCAGGCGTGATTCACGAATTCGGTCGATCACGCTGTCGATTGTCACTTGCCCCTCGGCGAATGCTGCGAGTGCTTTAATGAGCTCGGGGTTGGCCGAGCCATCATCATCGGCGTAGCCATTCGATTCGAATGAGCGGCCAGCCCAAGGCACACCGGCAGAGTCAGCGAACTTATCTTGGTTGATGTGCTTGTGGTCGTGGCTTTGCATGATTACGCGTTGGCGATTGCCAAGGCCTCTTCAAGGGTGAACTTGTTTGCGTAGAGCGCCTTGCCAAGAATGGCACCCTCGAGACCTTCGCTTACCAAAGCACGTAGATCAATGATGTCTTGCAGCGAGCTGATGCCGCCTGATGCAACGACGGGCTTCTTGGTGCGCTGCATTACCTCGCGCAAAAGTTCGATGTTTGGGCCCTTCAAGGTTCCATCCTTGGTCACGTCGGTGACCACGTAGCGCGCACAACCGGCATCCTCGAGGCGAGCAAGAACCTCCCATAGGTCTCCACCCTCGCGGGTCCAGCCACGGGCCGCAAGAGTCGTACCGCGCACATCAAGGCCCACAGCGATGGCGTCGCCGAACTTAGCGATCACGCGCTCGGTCCACTCAGGGTTCTCTAGCGCTGCGGTGCCGAGGTTCACGCGGGTTGCGCCAGCCTCGAGCGCTGCCTCGAGCGAAGCATCGTCGCGAATACCACCTGAAAGTTCGATCTTTACCCCGCGACCGAGTTCGGTTTTAGCAGAGTCGACAACTTCACGGATGATTGCTCGGTTGTCGCCGCGGCCAAAGGCTGCGTCTAGGTCAACCAGGTGAATCCATTCGGCACCGGCGTTTATCCAGGTCTGAGCTGCCTCGACAGGAGATCCGTAATCGGTCTCTGAGCCAGCCTCGCCCTGGGTAAGGCGAACCGCTTTACCGTCGGCTACGTCTACGGCAGGCAGAAGTTCTAGGTAGTTTGCCATTGAATCTCTTTCTATTGGTTCTAAGTTTTAGAAGGTGCCTAGCCAGTTGCCAAGCAGTTTGATGCCGGCCTGACCAGATTTCTCTGGGTGAAATTGGGTTGCTGTTAGCGGTCCGTGTTCGACGGCAGCTACAAATCTTGTACCGTATTCTGCCCAGGTAGGCACTGGCGACGGAATCGGGCCGAGGCCGTCATACTGCCAGTTTTGAACTCCGTAGGAGTGCACGAAATAGAAACGTTCGTCGGCGATGCCTTCGAAGAGCCTGGAGTCTTTTGGCGGTTCAACCGTGTTCCAGCCGATGTGCGGCACGATTGGAGCTTCGAGGAGTTCGACAGTCCCGCGCCACTGGGCTAGGCCATCGGTTTCGATTCCGTGCTCAACGCCCTTTTCAAACATGACCTGTAGCCCAACGCAAATGCCGATTACCGGCTTTCCGGTGGCTAAACGCCTGTCGATCAGCTCGCCGCCCTTGACGGCGTTCAGTTGCTGCATGACGGCGGTAAAAGCGCCAACGCCGGGAACGACAAGACCATCTGCTGCAAGCACAGCATCGCGATCACGCGTCAATTCGACGTTAGCACCAGCTACCTGCAGCGCCTGAGCTACTGAGTGAACATTTCCGCTGCCGTAATCGAGTACGACCACGCGGGGTGCGATCACAGAGCGCCCTTGGTTGAAGGAATTCCGTCGACGCGAGCATCGTGCTCAACGGCTTTGCGGAAGGCACGCGCAAAAGCCTTGAACTCTGCTTCGGCAATGTGGTGAGGGTCGCGACCATCGAGCAGAGTTACGTGCACGGTAATACCAGCATTGAATGCAATGGCCTCAAACACGTGACGCACCATCGAACCGGTGAAGTGGCCGCCGATTAGGTGAAATTCAAATCCGGCAGGCTCACCCGAGTGAACCAGGTATGGGCGCCCCGAGACATCGACAACCGCGCGAGCTAGCGCGTCGTCGAGCGGAACTGTCGCGTCGCCGTAGCGACCAATCTTGGACTTGTCGCCCAGGGCCTGCTTGATGGCTTGACCCAGAACAATTGCAGTGTCTTCAACGGTGTGGTGAACATCGATGTGGGTGTCGCCGGTTGAGCGAACACCGAGGTCGACCAATGAGTGCTTGGCGAAGGCGGTTAGCAGGTGATCAAAGAATGGCACCGATGTTGAGATGTCTGATCGACCGGTTCCATCAAGGTTGATGGTCAGTTCGATGGTCGACTCTGATGTGCTGCGATTAATCGTTGCAGTACGGCTCATGTAATTGCCTTTCGCCAAAAAGCGACATTGGGATGGTTCAAGTCTAGCCAACTGGCTAGAAATCAGCGACCCAGCACCTCGCGAAGGGCGCTCAGGAAGGCTGTGGTCTCGGATTCGGTGCCTGCCGTTACTCGAAGCGTTCCTGGAATTCCTACGTTTCGAATCAGCACGCCACGGGCCAGCAGCGCTTCGAAGACATGGTTCGAATCTTCGAGACCGCCAAACAAAACAAAGTTTGCGTCAGAGCGGTATGGGTCAAGCCCCATCTCTCGCAGCGACTCAACGATTCGGTCGCGCTGAAGGCTGATGTCGGCAACGGTGGACAGCATGAGTTCACTGTGGTCGAGTGCGGCCTCGGCGGCGGCCTGAGTGAAAGCGCTCAAGTGGTATGGAAGACGCACCAAGCGAAGCGCATCGACAACGGCTGGATCGGCAGCAAGATAGCCAACTCGAGCACCGGCAAAAGCAAATGCCTTGCTCATGGTTCGGCTCACCATGAGTCGCTCGCGACCCGGCAAAAGAGTCAAGGCACTGACCTCGGTGACCGAACCAAATTCGCCATAAGCTTCGTCGACCACAACGACACCGCCCGTGGCCTCGGTGATTGCATCGTAGGCTGCCTCGATGCAGTCGAGGCTTAGCGGTGTGCCGGTTGGGTTGTTTGGTGAGCAGAGCAAAACGATGTTCGGCTTGTTCGCAAGAATTGCCTCGCGAATAATTTGAGGCGTTAGTTCGTAGCGGTCGCCTCGACCGGCGGCGACGTAGGCGGTGCCCATGCCTTTAGCAAGTAGTGGGTACATCGAATAGGTGGGCTCGAACCCCATAGCCAAGCGACCCGGGCCACCAAAGGCCTGGAAGATGTGTTGAAGGACCTCGTTTGAACCGTTTGCGGCCCAGATGTTATCGGTGGTGAGGTCTGCGCCGGAGTGCACCTCTGAATTGAGATAGCTAGCAAGTGCCTGACGCAGTGCCAGAAATTCACGGTCTGGATAGCGATTGATGTCTAGAACCGCTGCCGCCAATCGGCCAATGATGTCGACTGCGACCTCTTCGGGGATACGGTGCGTGTTCTCGTTTACGTTCAGAGAAACCGGAACAGACAGCTGCGGCGCACCGTAAGGCTCTTTGCCTTTTAGGTCGTCGCGAAGGGGAAGGTCTTGAAGATTAGCCACCCCACAACTTTATCGGTTATGGAAGAGCGATCCGCTGGCCGGCCTGGACCTCAGCCGAGGTTAGAGCGTTAAGGGAAACAACATCGGCGATCCAGTCGCGTGGGTCTTGGTCAGGCGCTAGGTCTGAAGCGAGTGACCAAAGGCTCTGCCCTGACTGCACGGTGACGTATTCGAAAGAAACCTTGCCGGCCTGGCTGGTAGCTGTAGCGGCTTGGCCCGAAATGAAACCGATGGCAGATGCTGTGACAACTGCAACCACGATTGCCTGACGAATGAACTTGCGTGCCTCGACGGTGATGGTGTTTGACATCTTGATGCCTTTCTCTTTTAAATCGGTGTAGCTTTTCGAATCTCTATTTCGAACAGTTGTTCGTATAAAACTAAGAATACAAACCACCCCCGACATTTTGTCAAGCAATATTTCGCATTTGTTCGAAAATATGTTTGATTTCTATGTTTTTTGCGAATACAGTTTCGATAGTTGCTCAATTCAAACGAGCACCTCCGACATTTTCAGAAAGGCCGCGGAATGGAAGAAAAGCGTCAGACCCGCCGAGCTTCGAGTCTCAGCCCAATGCAAGAGCGCATCCTGCAGGCTATTCAGCGTTCGAAAGCCGACCGCGGCTATGTTCCGAGCATGCGCGAAATCGGCGAAGAAGTCGGCTTGGCCTCGACAGCCAGCGTCAGCCACCAGCTCAACCAACTCGAATTGGCCGGTTACATCGGTCGCGACCCAAAGCGTCCTCGCACCATCGATGTTCTTATTGAACTGCCGGGCTGGGAGGAACAGGGTGGCGTGGTTAGCGACAACCCGACTCCAATTGGTGACGCAGCAATGGTGCCGATGGTCGGCCAGATTGCGGCGGGAACCCCAATCACTGCAGATCAAAACATCGAAGAAGTATTTCCTCTCCCCCGTCAACTAGTTGGCAAGGGCGACCTGTTCCTGCTAAAGGTAAACGGCGACTCAATGATTGATGCTGCAATTTGCGACGGCGACTGGGTCGTTGTTCGTCAGCAGAAGACTGCCGAGAATGGCGACATCGTGGCAGCAATGCTCGATGGTGAAGCCACCGTGAAGACCTTCAAGCGCCAAGACGGTCACACCTGGTTGTTGCCTCGAAACTCGGCATTTGCGCCGATTCCGGGCGACCTAGCCGAGGTGCAGGGCAAGGTTGTCGCAGTAATGCGCGCAGTCAGCTAGCCTGCGAAGGCAACTTCCTAAAACCCTGCCTATACGACGACTGAGTACTGAGCTAATTCCGCGGCCAGTTCTGGCTTGACCATTGCACGCACGAAAGTGCCTTCATCGCGATAGTCGAGCACCAAAATGCGACTGTTTAGGTGCAGTCTTGAGACCAGGTCACCGCGGTTATAAGGGATCAACACCGCAACCATCACGTTTGGTTCAGGCAACAGTTGAGCGATTCGCGCAACCAATTCATCCATGCCTTCGCCGGTTCGAGCAGAAACCGAAATTGAGAACGGCTCCAGCCCCCGAAGTGCCATGCGCTGAGTTTCATCGGCAAGATCGATCTTGTTGAAAACAATCAATTCCTGGATGTCGCGTGCTCCGACCTCGCCGATCACGTTGCGAACCGTTGCGATTTGGCTAGCGGGATCTGGGTGCGAGGCATCGACGATGTGAACGACTAGGTCGCTATCGGCAATCTCTTCGAGAGTCGAACGAAACGCCTCAACCAGCTGGTGAGGCAGATTTCTGACAAACCCAACCGTGTCGGCAATCGTGTAGTCGCGACCATCCGGGGTTTTTGCTTTTCGAACCGTGGGGTCAAGGGTTGCGAAGAGTGCGTTCTGAACCAGAACACCAGCCTGGGTCATTCGGTTCAAGACCGACGACTTGCCTGCGTTGGTGTAACCAGCAATCGCGACCGCGGGAACAGCGTTCTTTTTGCGATTCGAGCGCTTAGTTTCGCGCGACGGCGCCATCGCCTGAATTTGCTTGCGAAGCTTGGCCATTCGAGTATTGATGCGACGTCGATCGAGCTCGATTTTGGTTTCACCCGGACCGCGCGAACCCATACCGACACCACCGGCGGCCTGACCACCGGCCTGACGGGACATTGATTCACCCCAGCCGCGAAGGCGTGGCAGCAAGTATTCGAGCTGAGCAAGTTCTACCTGGGCTTTTCCCTCGCGACTCTTGGCGTGCTGAGCAAAAATGTCGAGGATGACCGCAGTTCTATCGATGACCTTGGCGTTCACAACGTCTTCAAGCGCTCTGCGCTGGCTGGGCGCAAGCTCGGTATCGGCAATCACGGTGTCGGCACCAGATGCGGCAACCAGGGCTTTGAGTTCCTCGGCCTTGCCTTTACCTAGGTAAGTCGCGGGATCTGGATGTGCCCTGCGCTGCAGCAAACCGTCCAAGACCGTTGCACCCGCTGTTTCGGCGAGCGCGGCTAGCTCTCGAAGGGAGTTCTCGGCATCGATCAACGAGTTTTCGCCCCAGAGGCCAATCAGGATGACCTGCTCTAGGCGCAGCTGGCGGTACTCGACATCGGTAATGTCTTGAAGTTCGGTAGACAGACCAGCGACCCTGCGCAGAGCGGTTCGATCGGCTAAATCGAACTGGTCACCGTCGTAAGCGCCGTGACCATGAGTTTCTTCGGCACCTAGCGCAGCGGCTCTTTCTCCGCGCCTAAGGATTCGCTCGACGACCTCGTCGCCACGAGAGTTGCCGTGCGTAAATGTCGGCTGCTCTTCGGGCTCTAGAGGTTCGTCTTTCACTCAACTAACACTAGTTTGCTCTTGTGTAATAGTGTTTCGTCTATGGCCTCGGAACACTATTTTTCGGAGACCCCAGGCAGCGATTACAAGCTAAAAGAAATCCAAGTCGTTATCGATGGCGCAAGCGTCACGGTTCAAACCGCAGGTGGAATTTTCAGCCCCGACCACATTGATCAGGGAACCGCGGTTTTACTCAATCACTTGGATGAAGCGCCCCCAGGCGGAAACGTGCTTGACATCGGCTGCGGTTGGGGTCCGATCGCCCTATCTCTGGCCAAGCGCTCCCCCAAGGCACTCATTTGGGCAGTAGATGTTAACGAGCGTTCATTGGCGCTAACCAGGGCAAACGCTCAGCGTCTGGGCATCGAGAACATCCGTGTTTGCAAGCCAGAGGAAGTGCCGACGGACCTAACCTTTGACGGCATTTGGTCAAACCCGCCGATTCGAGTTGGCAAGGATGTGCTGCACGGACTGATGTTGCACTGGTTGCCGCGCCTCAACCTCGATGCCGACGCGTACCTCGTGGTTCAGAAGAACTTGGGAGCCGACTCACTGCAACGTTGGCTCGAAGCAGAACTGCCGTCGAATTTTTCGACAATTAGAGTCGATTCGGCGAAGTCGTTTAGAGTTTTGCGCGTACGGAATCGCAGCTAGTTTTTACAGAGTCGAAAGGTCGATGACGCCGTCGTAGACCAGTTCAGCAGCGCCACTCAAGCCAACGTGTTCGCCGTTTTCGGTTGCAAACATGCGCACCCCGAGCGTGCCACCAGGAACCTTGACCGACCACTGGTTCGGTGCGCCGGCTCCGGCCCAGTGCCTGGTTGCTAGCGCCGCAGCGACAATGCCGGTTCCGCATGACAGGGTCTCGCCGCTTCCTCGTTCAAAGACTCTCATCGAGATCGAGCCGATGCCGTCTTTAACCATTGGGTCAGCGGGCACCACGAACTCGATGTTCGCCCCGTTTACCGGCAGCGGGTGGACTTCGGGAAGCTTGGTCAAATCCAGCTCAGCGAGCTCCTGAGAGTGCGCGAGAGCTACGACAACGTGAGGGTTACCTACGTTGATGCCCTGCCCGGGTCTGGCTACCTCGAGGTTCGCCGCCTTCACTAGAGATTCCTCTGGCTCGAGTTTCCAACGACCCATATCCACGGCAAATCCGGCCATGTTGCGCTGAATGTCCTTGACGCCGGCACGGGTTCCGATCGAGAGGGTCTCGCCATCGGCCAGCGTCACCAAACCCTTTTCGGTCAGGTACCTGGCAAAAACTCGAGTGCCGTTACCGCACATCTCCGCGATGCTGCCATCGGCGTTGTAATAATCCATGAACCATTCGGCCAGGGGCTCTTCGGCCAAAATGTCTTTACCCTCGGGCAAGCTTGCCGATTTGATAACCCGGATGACGCCATCGGCGCCAATGCCAAAGTGGCGATCGCAAATTTTGGCGATCTGCTCCGCGTTAAGCGGGTGCTCTCCATTCGGGTCTAGGTACAGGACGAAATCGTTGCCGGTGCCGTGACCCTTGGTGAATGAAAGCGTGTTTTGCATGTTCTAAGCCTAAACGCCGAGCCAGTCGTGCACGAGGTCTAGCGCCTTGTTTGTCATCTGTGGATCCTGATAATCGAGCCAGTTGATGCGCTTGTCGCGATTGAACCAAGACATCTGTCGCCTTGCGTATTTTTGAGTTAGACGCACAGTGTCGGCGATGGCCTGCTCTTCGGTCATAACCCCATCGATTTGTGCGATGGCCTGCGCGTAACCGATCGCGCTGCGTGAGGTTTTTCCCTCCCGAATTCCCAGAGGCTCGAGAGATTTGGCCTCGTCGACCAATCCCTGTTGCCACATGGTGTGCACTCGTGCTTCTAGGCGCTTGACCAGGTCTTCTCGAGGGCCGTTGACACCAATCTCGAGTACCGGTTGCCAGTCTTCTGGCACAACGGGCAAAGCAGCTGCGAACGGCTGGCCGGTGAGCGAAACGATCTCGATGGCGCGAACTGTGCGTCGCCCGTTTTGCGGAATGATTCTCGAGGCCGCAATAGGGTCAAGCTGTTTCAGGCGCCGGTGCATCTCGTGCGGCCCATGTTCGACAAGGTCCAGTTCTAACTGAGCGCGTAGGGCCTCGTCACGGGCGGGGAATTCAAACAGGTTGAGCACGGCAGCCACATAAAGCATCGAGCCACCGACGAGGATTGGAGTAATACCCTGTTTTTGAAGCGACTCGATGAGTGGCCTTGCGACCGCCTGGTATTCAGCAGCCGTGGACTCATCCGTGATTTCTAACCAGTCGAACAGGTGATGCTTGACACCCTGGCGCTCATCGATGGGGAGCTTTGCAGTGCCGATGTTCATGCCTCGATAAAACTGCATCGAATCGGCATTAATGATCTCGGCTTTGCCGCCCCGAGCAATGAGGTCGAGGGCGATTTGAATGGCCAAATTGGATTTGCCGGCACCGGTTGGACCGACAACGGCGATCAGTTGATTGGCCTTAGCCACAGACATTAGTGACCGGGCTTGCGCAGAGTCGGGAGGCCGAGTGAAACCTGTGCTTTGCCTTCGGTTGTGCCATCGCCAGAAGGAACTGCACAGGAGGCCGCCTCTGCGCGATCCCAGGCGTCGCCGGCACGGGTGCGACGAAGCGAATAGACCGAAGTGTCGTCGGCGAGCAGATGGTACGGGGCCGCCTCGGTTACCTTGACGGTAACCATGTCGCCTGGCCTTGGGCGGTCAGCGCCCTCGGGAATCTCGAAGTGCACCAGACGGAAGTCCTGCGCGCGCCCGCTCATGCGGTTGGTTGCGTCGTCTTTACGGCCTTCGTTGATAACCAGGACTTCGACTTCGCGACCAATTTGAGCCTGGTTTTCGGCTAAGGCAGATGCGTTCACCAACTCGAGCAATCGCTCATAGCGCTGCTGCACAACCTCTTTAGGAAGTTGATCGGGCAAATCGGCGGCAGGTGTTCCCGGGCGCTTTGAATACTGGAAGGTGTAGGCCACGGTGAATCGAGATTGCTCGACCACTCGCATAGTTTCTTGGAAGTCCTCTTCGGTTTCCCCCGGGAAGCCAACGATGATGTCGGTTGTGATTGCGGCGTGCGGCATGGCAGCGCGAACTCGGTCGAGAATGCCAAGGTATTTTTCGCTTCGGTACGAGCGCTTCATAGCTTTGAGGATGCGGTCGCTGCCAGACTGAAGCGGCATGTGAAGCTGTGGCATGACGTTTGGTGTTTCGGCCATGGCCTCGATGACGTCATCGGTGAAGGCAGCTGGATGGGGACTGGTAAAGCGCACGCGCTCAAGCCCTTCAATCTCTCCACATGCTCGAAGCAGCTTCGCAAATGCGCCCTTGTCGCCGAACTCAACACCATAAGTGTTGACGTTTTGCCCGAGAAGCGTTATTTCGACAACACCCTCAGCGACTAGCGCATTGATTTCGGCCAGAATCTCGCCTGGACGACGGTCTTTTTCTTTGCCGCGAAGACTTGGCACGATGCAGAAAGTGCAGGTGTTATTGCAACCGACAGAAATCGAAACCCAGGCAGCGTAAGTTGAATCGCGCTTGGTAGGCAAGTCGCTTGGGAAAGTCTCGAGGCTGTCGAGAATCTCGACCTGAGCCTCTTGGTTGTGACGAGCACGCTCCAGCAAGGCTGGTAGTGATCCAATGTTGTGAGTGCCGAAGACCACATCGACCCATGGGGCACGCTTGATGATGGTGTCGCGATCCTTCTGAGCCAGGCACCCGCCAACAGCAATTTGAAGGTTTGGGTTCTCTAACTTTTGGGTGTAAAGCTGGCCGAGGTTTCCGTAGAGCTTGTTGTCGGCGTTCTCGCGAACGGCACAGGTATTGAAGACAACCACGTCGGCAGTGCCAGACTCACCGGCTACATAACCGGCGCCCTCGAGTAGGCCAGTTAGACGCTCAGAATCGTGAACGTTCATTTGGCAGCCGTAGGTTCGAACCTCATAGCTGAGCTGGCTGGTGGTTGCAGTCATTAGATGACCATTTTAGCTGTCGAGATTTTGCTCGTAGACATTCTGTGCATGGCGGATGGCCGCAAAGACGATGTTGCTTGAATAACCCTTGCGACCCAGGTAACCGGCAAGCCTTCGATCACGAGACGCTTTGTCTAGGTGAGCGACCTGCCGGTAGCGTTTGGCGGCCAAGTTCTTGGCGACTTCGAATTCGGTCTCAGAGGTGATTTCGGCTGTAGCCGCCTCAACGATGAAAGATTCGACGCCCTTTTCGGCAAGCTCGCGCTTGATTGAGCTCTTGGCAAGCCCCTTGAAATTCAATCGACTATTGACGATGGTTTCGGCAAAGGCCTCATCATCAATTAACCCAACCTCGTCGAAGCGCTCAAGCACACGCTCAGCAATTTCACTTGGGATCTCGCGCTGTTCGAGAATTTTGCGCAACTGGTGCTTGGACTTAGCGCCCCTGGCTAGCTGGTGCAAAAGCACATTTCTGGCGCGCTGTTCGGCCTTCTCGGGGGTAAGAGGCTTTTTCTGGCGGGATGCAGAACGGGGGCCACCCGCCGAGTCGTCATCGAATGAATCCGAGTCAGAATCGACAGGTCTCCCCCGTCTTTTGAAAGCCATTATTAGCTAGCGTTTGCCTTTGGCTCTGCCACGTCTGCTACTTCGGCCTCGGCCTCAGGTAGGTCTGCGACCGCGCGAGGAACGCCAATACCAAGCTTTGCCTTGATCTTCTTTTCGATTTCGTCAGCAATTGCCGGGTTGGCAATCAAGAAGTTTCGAGAGTTCTCTTTACCCTGGCCGAGCTGGTCGCCCTCGTAGGTGTACCAAGCACCCGACTTTTTGACGATTTCTTTTTCAACACCGAAGTCGATGAGGCTGCCCTCGCGGGAGATGCCCACGCCGTAGATGATGTCAAACTCGGCCTGCTTGAATGGTGCGGCCATCTTGTTCTTGACGACCTTGACTCGAGTTCGGTTTCCGACTGCGTCGGTGCCGTCTTTCAAAGTTTCGATGCGACGAATGTCTAGGCGAACCGAGGCATAGAACTTGAGAGCCTTACCACCTGCGGTGGTTTCTGGGCTACCGAAGAAGACACCGATCTTTTCGCGCAACTGGTTGATGAAGATCATTGTGGTGCCGGTGGTGCTTAGTGCACCGGTTAGCTTGCGAAGGGCTTGCGACATGAGTCGAGCCTGAAGACCAACGTGAGAATCACCCATCTCACCCTCGATTTCGGCGCGTGGAACAAGTGCAGCAACCGAGTCAATAACGATGATGTCAATCGAGCCCGAACGAATCAGCATGTCGGCGATCTCAAGTGCCTGCTCACCGGTGTCTGGCTGGCTGACTAGCAGTGCGTCGATGTCGACGCCAAGAGCCTTTGCGTATTCAGGGTCTAGAGCGTGCTCTGCGTCGATGAATGCGGCGATGCCACCTGCGCGCTGAGCGTTGGCGATTGCGTGAAGAGCGACTGTGGTTTTACCTGAGGATTCAGGGCCGTAAACCTCGATGATTCGGCCCTTTGGCAAACCGCCGATGCCAAGAGCGACATCGAGGGCGATTGAACCAGTAGGGATTGCCTCAACCGGTGCACGGTCGTCTGAACCGAGGCGCATGACCGAGCCCTTGCCAAACTGGCGGTCGATCTGAGCGAGAGCTGTATCTAGAGCTTTTTCGCGATCTGATGGTGATGGCATTGCTTTCCTCTTCTACTTTGTTTTGGTTGGTTTCAGACTAGGTAGCCTCTGCGACATTTATCGCTTTGGCACTCCATGCTGTTGAAAACAACCGCAAAACTTGTGTTGTTAGAAGACTAGCAATATTCGAACAAAATTTCGATACTTTTATTTTTTGGCGTGTCGAACGTTCGGGTATTTGTTCTTATGCCTGGATGTTGGGTTTGATTTTCTTATCTTTATTGGCGCCGTGCCAGCGGTTCTTTGGAACTCCGGCGGCCTCACAGATAGCCAACCAAATTTCTCGAGGATCAATGCCCTCGGCCATTGCCTGATCTGCGGTTTTATCTAGCAACGCCCCCAGCACTAGGTCGCGAGAAATCACAGCCGCGTACTCGCGGCCGAATTCGTCACTCATTAGTTCGTTGAACTGACTTAGTCGCACTGAATGACCTTATCTAGGTTGGGCCGACAATCAAAAAACCCCAAGCCGAAGCCTGGGGTTTTTTGATTGAAAATTTAGATGGACTTGAGCAGATCTGCGTCGTAGTCGGCGACAAATGCCGCTGGCACTGTGTCGGGGATGTATGACGAGTCGTTGTACTCGTAGCCGGCACTGTATGCCTGGTTGAACTTCACGCCTTCGTGAATTGCAAGTCGATCGCTTACTTCGCGCATGATGACTGAGATTGGCACATCTAGAGCCTCAGCCACTGAAAGAAGAATCTCGGAAGAAGCTTCTTTTTGACCACGCTCAACCTCGCTGAGGTAGCCCAACGCTACGCTCGCACGGCCTGCCACCTGTCGAAGGGTTCGACCCTTCTGCAAACGGAAGTCCCTGAGCACGTCACCGATTTCTTGACGAACTAAAACCATTGGAGCCTCCTATCACTCTGTAAGTAATTTACCTGTTCGGTATGACACAGATTAACCAAAGATGCTGAATGTCACCTGTGAGTTACAAAACTGTCAACCGCCGAGGTTGTCGAAATGTTCCAAGAGGTGCGCGATTGCCGCAGTCACCGTTTGCTGACGAATTTCTGAACGCGTTCCTTCAAAGGAGTGAGCGTAGACAACCTCGCCGGCTCCTTCCACTACAGAGATTCCGATAAACACGGCGCCAACCGGCTTGCCGTCTTGCTCATCCGGCCCGGCAACTCCGGTGGTTGCAATGCCGATCACCTTCGTTTCATCTAGGCCACAGCACTTCGAAAGTTTTCGGCGCACTCCGGTGGCCATTTGCGCCACCACTTCGGGATCTACCGCACCTTGATTCTCGAGCAACTGGCCAGACACCCCAAGCAGCTGTTGCTTCAGAACCGACTGGTAGGCAGTGATTGACCCCAAGAAGACCTTAGAAGCCCCCGAAACCTCAGTGATGGCACCAGCCAGCAGCCCGCCTGTCAATGATTCGGCGACAGCCAATTTGAGGTCTCTTCGCAGTAGCGCAGCAATGAGACGCTCGGCAGACATCAGCGCTTTGCCTTGGCTGCTGCAATCAGATATTGCAGACCCGAGTAGATGGTCAAAATGGTTGCAATGTTGACCAGTGCGAGTTCAAACGCCTCATAGGCGTCGCCCGGAAACCAAGCGGTTAGTGGCGAAACGACGAAACCGACCATGATGGCCTGCACAATCGTCTTGAGCTTGCCACCACCCGATGCGGCAATCACACGCTTCTTGATGACCACCAGGCGATAGACCGTGATGCCGAGTTCTCTAACCAGGATGACGACTGTGACCCACCAAGCAATTTCGCCGAGCACCGAAAGCGTGATCAGCGCGCCACCCAGCAGCGCCTTGTCGGCAATCGGGTCCAAGATCTTGCCGAAGTTAGTGATTAGGCCACGCTTGCGGGCTATGGCCCCATCGATGCCATCGCTTGCCATAATCACGATAAAAATCAGCACGGATAACCAGCGCATCGGTGATTCGGTGTCGGCAATGGCGACCAGCGACCAAACGAAAAATGGAACGGCCAGAATGCGCGCAACGGTGATCGCGTTGGGTAAGTTCCAAGGACTGTTCTGCGAGGTCGAAGGCACTACTGGCGACCCGTCAATTGCCAGGCATCCTCGTCGCCATCTTCGTCGTCACCGAAGCCATTGCCGCCCGAAATAATCGAGCGATCCTGCACGGCACGCGGAACAAATTCTTCGAAGTCACCGGCCGCTAGATTTCCAGTTGACTCAGGTGGCAGATCGATTACCGCGGCCGCATGCGAAACGGCGGTGCTGGCGCTCGCGCCCGGCTCCCCGCGCAACTGGGCAAGTACCCTCGGAAGATCTTCTGGCTGCACCAAAACGTCTCGAGCCTTTGACCCTTCGCTCGGGCCAACGATTTGTCGTGACTCGAGGAGGTCCATCAGGCGGCCGGCCTTTGCAAAGCCAACACGAAGCTTGCGCTGGAGCATTGAGGTCGAACCGAACTGCGAGTTGATGATCAATTCGGCAGCCTGCAAAAGAACCTCAAGGTCGTCACCGATATCGGCATCGACAATCTTGCTGACCACCGGCTCATCGACATCGGTGCGATACTCAGGATCCATCTGCTTTTTGACGTGATCGACGATTTTGTGAAGTTCGCTTTCGCTGAGCCAGGCACCCTGAACTCGCATCGGCTTGTTGGTGCCCATTGGCGAGAACAAGGCATCGCCTTGACCGATGAGTTTGTCGGCACCCGGCTGGTCGAGAATGACTCGAGAGTCGGTAACCGAGGTAACCGAGAAGGCTAGTCGGCTCGGCACGTTGGCCTTGATCAAACCGGTAACCACGTCGACCGAAGGTCGCTGGGTAGCCAAGACCAAGTGGATGCCCGAGGCACGAGCAAGCTGGGTGATGCGAACAATCGAATCTTCAACATCTCGCGGAGCAACAATCATGAGGTCGGCGAGCTCGTCGACAACGACCAATAGGTAAGGGTAAGGCTGCAGCACTCGTTTGCTGCCCTCTGGAACCTTGACCTCACCTGCAACAATCGCGCGGTTGAAGTCATCGATGTGCTTGAAGCCGAAGCTGGCCAGGTCGTCGTAACGCATGTCCATCTCTTTGACGACCCACTGCAACGCTTCGGCGGCCTTTTTAGCGTTTGTGATGATTGGGGTAATCAGGTGAGGAACACCCTGATAGGCCGCCAATTCAACGCGCTTAGGGTCGATCAAGACCATTCGCACCTCGGCTGGCTTTGCCCGCATCAAGATTGAAGTGATCATCGAGTTCACGAAGCTTGACTTACCAGCACCGGTGGCACCGGCCACCAATAGGTGCGGCATTTTGGCCAGGTTGGCGATCACAAAGCCACCCTCGACGTCTTTACCGATTCCGATGGTTAGCGGGTGAAGGCTCTTGGTGGCTACGTCTGAACGCAATACATCGCCAAGCGAAACGGTCTCGCGATCGGTGTTTGGGATCTCAATACCGATGAGGGACTTGCCAGGAATCGGAGCAAGAATTCGAACCTCGTTGCTGGCAACCGCGTATGAAATGTTGCTTGCCAAGCGAGTAACGGCTTCGACCTTGACACCCGGGGCGAGTTCGATTTCGTAGCGGGTAACTGTTGGGCCTCGTGAGAAGCCAACCACTGCTGCCTCGACACCGAATTCTTTGAAGACATTGGTAATCGCCGCGACGATCTGATCGTTGGCTGCCGACTTTGCCTTTGGCGGGGTTCCAGGGGCAAGAATGCTCAGCGGCGGCATGATGTAGGGACGAGTTGTTCGAACCGGCGCAGCAGCAGCCGGCTGCCCAGCCGAGGCCTCCTCGGCAGCAGCAGGCTGCACGAACTCTGCCTGAGGCACAGCAATTGGTTCGGTGACTGATTCTTCGTAGCCCGCGGCGGCCGTAGCATCGACCGACGGCACGTTGTCCTCGACAGGGTCACCAAATAGAACGTCTAGGTCGTCGCGCTCGTCGACAAAAGAGTCGGCAGGCACCAGCGGGGTGTCAAACGCTGGCTCATCGCCGGTCTTGCCCCTGCGCCACCATGGCACCTTGGTGCCATCAAAGGCATCAAGCACTTCGTCTTCGACGACTGGTTCATCGGCACGCGCACCCGATTCACCGAAAAGATAAACGCTAAGCTCGCGGAATCTTTGAGCGATGCGATTTGGCGCTGTCTTGGTCATGATTAGCAGCGAGCCAAACGCGAAAGCAAGTAGAACCGGCACAGCACCCCAGACGGTGAGGGTGTTTAGGAAGGCAACCGAAATAAGCCAACCGAAAAGACCACCGGCAATCGTGAGAGGCCACGGACCGCTAGACGGCTCGGGAATCTTGGCAGCGAAGACGTGGAAGAAGCCTGAAATCGAAACTATGAACAGGAACAAGCCGATACCAATGCGACCGTTATCACGCACGGTTGAAGGGTGGCGCATCAAATAGATCGAGAAGATGGCCATGATGACCGGCAGCGCGTAAGCCACCCGACCGAAGAGCATGCCGAAGGTGTGAGCATTCAACTCTTTGGCAAAGGGATCTTTGAACAAAAACCAGCTGAAGACCACACCCGCGATTGACAGCAAAAAGATCAGGAAAGGTAGACCGTCACGACGGTCTTCTTTGGCGATCTTGTCGGGGCTAAGCGCCCTGGCACCGGCGCCAACAGTGTGCGCCAAGCCCATCCAAATTGCGACCAGAATGGCGACAAACCCGTTTTGACCCGATAGTTGGCGCGGTGCGCGAGCACTGGGTGTTGCACGAGGTGCACGCGCAGCCGGACGAGCAGCCTTAGCCGCAGGTTTGCGAGGCGTGTTTGGTCTTCTTGTAGCCATGCTCCAAAACTAACAGCCACCCCCATCAGAACTGAGCAAGGCACGGCCTCGGGGCAGCGAAATAACTAGTCCTGAATAACGACCGGGATGATCATCGGGCGGCGACGGTGCGCCTTGTTGACCCAGGTTCCGATGGTTCGACGAATGACCTGCTGAAGGGCATACGCATCGCGCACTCCCTCGCCGGCTGCCTCGGCCAACGCACGCTCAATCAGGGGCTTTACGTCGTCAAAGACGTGATCGTCTTCGGCGAAGGCACGGGCACGAATCTCAGGCCCAACCTTTACTCGTCCGGTAGCTGCATCGACAACGCAGAAGATCGAGATGAAACCCTCTTCGGCCAGCACTCGGCGGTCCTTTAGGTCTTCATCCGTGATCTTGCCAACGGTCTTGCCGTCAACATAAAGCAAGCCACACTCAACCGCGCCAACCACCTCGGCGACGCCATCGACTAGATCAACAACCCAACCGTCTTCGGTGATTAGAACTCGTTCGTGCGGAACACCAGTTTGCTCGGCCAGCTTGCCGTTCGCGATCAGGTGACGATATTCACCGTGCACCGGCATCACGTTCTTTGGCTTCAAGATGTTGTAGCAGTACAGCAACTCACCGGCTGCAGCGTGACCCGAAACGTGGACCTTGGCGTTGCCTTTGTGGACCACGTTTGCACCGAGCTTGGTCAAGCCGTCGATTACGCGATAAACCGCGTTCTCGTTACCCGGAATCAGCGAGCTAGCCAGGATGACGGTGTCGCCCTCGGCGATTTCGATGTCGTGTTCCAGATTCGCCATGCGAGCCAAAACGGCCATCGGTTCACCCTGTGATCCGGTCGACATGTATACGAGCTGGTTATCATCCAAGTTTTTGGCTTGCTTTAGATCGACAAAGTCTTCGAGTTCGGCGTTTAGGTAGCCCATGTCGATTGCGATCTGCATGTTGCGCACCATCGAGCGACCGACCAAAACGACCTTGCGCCCGTTTGCCTTGGCCGCGTCGACGACCTGCTGCACGCGGTGAACGTGACTCGAGAAAGACGCAACAATCACACGCTTCTTGGAGCGCGAGATGATGTTCTCGATAACCGGGCCGATGTCCTTTTCGAGCGGGGTGAACCCGGGCACATCGGCGTTGGTCGAGTCGCTCATGAATAGATCTAGACCCTCTTCGCCGATGCGCGCGAAGGCACGCAGGTCGGTAAGGCGGCCATCGAGAGGCAGCTGGTCCATCTTGAAGTCACCGGTGTGCAAAACCTTGCCGGCCTTGGTGCGAATAATCACGGCGAGCGCATCTGGGATCGAGTGGTTTACGGCCACGAACTCGAGATCGAAGCCTGCCATTTGCTCGCGCTGGCCCTCGACAACGACCATCGAATATGGCTGAATGCGGTGCTCTTTGAGCTTGGCCTCAACAAACGCAAGCGTGAGGGCAGAACCAATCAACGGGATGTCTTGCTTGAGGCGCAACAGGTATGGCACACCGCCGATGTGGTCTTCGTGACCGTGGGTCAGCACTATTCCGATGACATCGTCAAGACGATCGCGAAGGTAGCCGAAGTCGGGCAGAATCACATCGATGCCGGGCTGGTGCTCTTCTGGGAACAGCACGCCGCAGTCGACGATGAGGATCTTGCCGTCAATCTCGAAAACGGTCATGTTGCGACCGATTTCTCCGATGCCACCAAGAGGGATGATGCGAAGTACACCCGGGCGCAGCTTGGCTGGTTCGGGAAGGGTTTGAACCAATGGTTCTCTTTTCTTTATCGGGTTGTGCCGGCAACCTTTGGCAGCGCACCACCGGCGGCTGCATTTCGGTCCGGACGGAAGTTGTCGAAGCTGAGACCAGTGATGGCTCCGACTAGGTCAATGTCTGCTTCGATGCGAGCTGCCTCGGCATCTTCTGGGCCAACCAAAGGCAAACGAACGCGAGGGCTAGAAATGACACCCAGGCCGTTCAAAATGTATTTGGCAGCCACCGTGCCCGGCACGTGAGTCATTGCGGCGCGCTGAAGCGGGTCGAGACTGTTGTGCACGTTTAGGGCGTGGTGGAAGTCGTTGCGGTTAGCTGCATCAATCAATTCGCGATAGGCAGCAGGCGCGATGTTCGCGGTCACTGAGATGCAGCCGGTTGCACCGATTGCAAGGTGAGGCAAGATGTTCGAGTCATCGCCCGAGAAATAAATTAGACCGGTTTCGTTCATGATGCGCGTCGCCTGTGCAAGGTCACCCTTGGCATCTTTGACCGCGATGATGTTTGGGTGCTTGGCGGCGCGGTGAAAGGTGTCCTGTGAAATCGCGATACCGGCGCGACCAGGGATGTCATACAAGATGACCGGCAGGTCGGTTGAGTCGGCAACCATGCGGAAGTGGGTGAGCACGCCGGCCTGGGTTGGCTTGTTGTAATAAGGCGTGACCACCATGATGCCGTCGGCACCAGCTCTTTCGGAAGCCTTGTAAAGCTGCATCGCGTGAGCGGTTTCGTTTGAGCCACCGCCGGTGATGATTTTGGCACGCCCACCAGAAACCGACTTGCCAACCTCGACGAGCTTGATCTTCTCGGCGTCGGTCAAGGTGCTGGTCTCTCCGGTGGTGCCGGTGACTACAACGCCGTCGGCACCGTTGCTAATGACGTAGTCAATTAGCTTCTCGGTGTCGGCCCAATCGACTTCGCCATCGGCGTTCATTGGGGTGACGAGAGCAACCAGGGTCTGGCCAAAAATGTTCTTGTGCGACATGCTTCAAGCCTAGCGGTTCAGGTATTTGACTTGGCGTGTGTTTCTGGCAAGGCTGTGAAGGTGAACCTGTTGCCAACGAAGGCCGATTTCAAGGATGCCTCTCGCAATCCCCTGAGAGATCTTGTCGCTGGGTTCACCGTTGCAATTGTGGCTCTGCCGCTTGCTCTGGCATTTGGAATCGCTTCAGGTCTTGGCGCTGAAGCTGGCCTAACCACGGCAATAGTCGCCGGCGCTTTGGCCGCCATTTTCGGCGGAAGCCGCCTTCAGGTCTCGGGCCCAACGGGAGCCATGACAGTCGTTCTGATGCCGATCTTTCATAATTTCGGTGCCAGTGGCGTGTTATTGGTCGGCTTGATGGCCGGCATCTTGCTCACCATCACGGCGTTTGCCGGAATTGGCGAACACGTCCACCGACTGCCCACCGCGGTGGTCGAGGGTTTCACCGCCGGACTAGCCATCGTGATTGCACTGCAGCAGTTTCCGTTTATTTTTGGCGTGCAACCGAGCGATTCCGAGAAGGTCTTCATAAAAGCTGGCGACGCGATCGCTTCGGCATCCTTCGCAGCAAGCACGCCACCGGTATTGATCGCTGTTGGCGTCGCGGCTGCCATTCTGCTGGTCTCTAAGTTCGCGCCGAGGGTGCCAACGGCTCTAATCATGGTTTTCGTGGCCACTCTCGCTTCAAACACGTTCGGGTTGTCAGCGGAAAGGATCGGCGACATTCCTAGTCGCATCGGCAACTTTGACCTTGGCTTTCTGCAATTCGAGAGTTGGTGGACTTTGATTCCATCGGCCGTCGCAGTCGCTGTTCTAGCAGCGCTCGAAAGCCTGCTTTCGGCAAAGGTCGCCGACCGAATGCGTGGCGGCGGCGAACGGCACGATTCAAATCGAGAACTGTTTGGCCAGGGACTGGCGAACATCGTTGTGCCTTTTTTAGGGGGCGTGCCAGCCACTGCGGCCCTTGCCAGAACCGCAGTAAATGTTCGCAGCGGTGCTAGTTCGAAACTCGCAGCCCTGGCGCACAGCGCTATTTTGGCGGCAGTGATTTTGTTGCTAGCCCCGGTGGTTGCCCAAATTCCGCTGGCGGCCCTTGGCGGCGTTCTGATCGCGACCTGCGTTCACATGATCAAGCCGACCGAACTTCTCACAATCGCTAGAGATTCTTGGGTTGACGTGATTCTGCTGGTGGCTACTTTTGCCCTCACGATTTTTGTCGACATGATTACCGCAATCGTCATCGGAATATTGCTGGCTCTGATCCTGCGTCGCACTCCACTGGCCAAAAAACTCGACCGAAGGTATCCACCCGTAGATGAAAAAGAAACCCTCGGCGATTAGACCGAGGGTTTCAATTTGAGACTCTGTTACGGAGCAACGCGGCCGTTGGCGTTGAATGCTTCGTAGGTGTAAGGCATCAACTTAGCCCACTCGTCTTCCATCTTCTCGGCGCACATTTCAATTTCGCGCTGAGGGAACGATGGGAAGTGAGTGCCTTCACGCTTGGTGCGCAGGCTCAAGAAGTTCATCAACGCACGGGCGTTCATGGTGACATACATGCTCGAATAGATGTTTAGCGGAAGCACGATGCGCGCAACCTCGCGAGCAACACCTGCCTCAAGCATGCGCTTGTATGACTCGTAGGCGTGAATCGACGCAGTGCGTGACTCTTGCTCAACCAGGGCAACCTGCTCGGCGCTGCCTGGCAAGAACTCGTAATGACCAGCTTTGCCGACCTGCAAAAGATTGCGATCTGCACCTGGAACATAGAAAACCGGGTTTAGCTCTTTGTAACGACCAGATTCTTCGTTGTAAGAGGCAATGCGGTGGCGCATGAACTCGCGGAACACAAAGATTGGCGCCTGCACGTAGAAGGTCATCGAGTTGTGCTCGAAAGGCGAACCGTGACGGTCGCGCATTAGGTAGTTGATTAGGCCCTTAGAACGCTTTTCGTCTTCAGCCGCATCGGTCTGAGCCGCGGCTGCCTCGAGGGTTTGTTCACCCTGAGTTGATACGCGCGCTGCAAAAAGAACGTCTGAGTCTGATGCGTTTGATCGGACTAGTTCGACGGTAACGTCGCTGCGAAATTTAATCTCTGACACCCCATTAGCCTACCCGTTTGACGCCCGTAAGAATTGGCAACAAAACACCCCAATCGCCTGCTGTGGCTTAGCCTTGAGTAATGCCCATCGAGACTAAATTTGCCATCGTCGCTGGCCTTGTGCTGATTGTGGCAATCGTTGGCTTGATTTGGAAGGCGAGAACTGGCCGATCAAAGCAGGTTGCCGGTGGCGAAATCATCGATCTTCGAGAGATTGGTGCAACCAAGAATGGGCAGCCGGTCACAAAGTTCGGCGAGCGCGTAACCTTTTTGCAGTTCTCATCTGAGATGTGCACCCAGTGCAAGCAGACAGCACGCCTATTTCACGAACTTGAAGAGCACACCCCGGATGTTCTGCACATCGAGGTCGACATCACGAACCGACTAGATTTGGCAAGCAAGTTCAACATTCTTCAAACCCCAACCACCTTGGTGCTCGACCACAACGGTCGAATCACATCAAGAATTGGTGGAGCAGCTAAACCAGAAACCATTCAAGACGAATTAGGGAGCTTTCACATCTAATGAGCGAATCAACCTCAACCCCGGCAGGAATCGACCCTCGTGGCCCACGTTTTGGTGCGGTCATTACTTCGGTTTTGCTTCTAATCACCGTTTTTCTAGGGCTTGATGCGGCTACCGCCGATGCAGCCTTTGTTTTGCTAGCCGTCATCACAGCCTCGTTTGCCTGGGGCGCAACCCAGGGAACCGCGAAGCACCCATACGGATTGATTTTCAAGAAGTTTGTGCGCCCACGCCTAGCAGCGCCGAAAGAGCTCGAAGACCCTCGCCCACCGAAGTTCGCGCAGGTCATTGGCTTTATCGTGGCCGGAATTGGTCTGGTTCTTGGCGCCTTCGACAACACCGTTGGACTAACCATTTTTGCCGGCATGGCATTTGTTGCTGCCTTCTTGAACGCAGCGTTCAACTTTTGCCTCGGTTGCCAGATTTACATTGGTCTAAAGCGCATTGGCGTTATCAAGCACGGCTAGTAAGCCTACTTTTCGCGTCGCCCTAGTTCTTCGGAGCTAGGGCGATTGCTTTTCTCATTGCCGCGCGAGCACGTCGGCGATCACCTGCGGCACTGTAGGCCAATCCAAGATTGAACCAGCTGTGCCAGTCTTCGGGGCGCTCTGAAGCGGCTTGGCGGAACTGCTCGAAGACCGCATCGGCCGAGGCTCGAATCGGGCGACCGCTTGGGCGGGTCTCAAAATTCATTTCCGGCCAGACGCCTTCTTGTTGCACCTTGCGCTCAAGAGCCTCAACGCGAGTGCCAAAGATAAATTCCTGGATGATTGCCCACAAACCAAAGGCCGGGAAAGCCAGAATCAGCAAGCCCATGATCTTTGCGAGAGCCGAATCAACCATGAGAAGTTGAACGCCGGTGTTGGCAAGCAAGACGATGTACATGACCAGCAGAGCAGCCATGACGATGGCGCCGACCTTGGTGGCGGTCATTAGTTGCTTGAGGCGTCGATGACCGACTGAAGACCGACAAGAAGGCCAGAAGCCTTGGCAGCAACCTGAATGCTTGCCATGATGCCGTGCGAGTAAGAGTTGATTGAACTGACTTCGTGGCTGATGGTCAAAACCTCGCTGGTGCCACCAAAGTGAATGTCTTGCTTGGCCGAAACTCCTGCCAAACGCAAGCTGTGGATTGGCACACCGGCAACGACCTCGCCGCGAGCGGTTTGACCGACGCCAGCGATTAGCGGTTGGGTCATACCCTTTCGAGCCTCATGAATCATTTCGGCGGTGCGAACTGCTGTGCCAGAAGGTGAATCGATTTTGCCGGCATGGTGAGCTTCGACGATTTCGATTGAATCAAAGAACTTTGCCGCCTGTGCTGCAAACGAACTAGCCAACATCGAACCGATTGAGAAGTTTGGAATTACCAAAACGGCAGCTGACGCGCTAGCAGAGAGCTTGCCTTCAAGTGCGGCTAGCTTTTGCGCCGACCAACCGCTGGTGCCGACAACAACTTTGAGCCCGTTGGCCACGCAGTAGTCGACAACCTGCTCGCTCACCTCGAGACGGGTCACCTCGAAAACAACATCGGCACCCAGAACTTCGCTTAGCTCGCTCTTTGAGTCGAGGGCCGCGTGCAGGCTGGTGTGCTGAGAAGCATCGATTAGGTCAAGCACAAGCTTGCCCATTCTTCCGGTGGCGCCGACTACGGCTACTTTGATGGTCACGGGTTAATCCTAGATAAAGTCTTTGAAAGTTGACTCTTTGATGTCGCCAACGGCAACGATTGAACGCTCGCGGCTGGCTAGGTCTGCGGCAAGCGATCGAACATCCTCGATTGTGACGGCGTTGACGTGACCAAGGGAGTCGTTTAGGTCATAGAACTGACCGTTAACGATTTCGGCTGCAACCAGGCGATTCATGCGAGCCGCGGTGCTCTCGAACTTGAGCGCCAGACTGCCCGAGATGTTGCCCTTGGCAAGCTCGAGTTCGTCTTCGCGAATGCCATCGACCGCAATCTTTTCAAATTCGGCGATCATAAGGCGTGTGACTTCTTCAGTCTTGGCTGGCGAACAACCGGCATACAAGCCGAAATAGGCCGCGTCTGAATAACCCTGATTGAAGGAGTAAACCGAGTATGCCAAGCCGCGCTTCTCGCGAATCTCTTGGAACATGCGCGAACTCATGCCGCCACCCAAGACGGTGTTGAGAATTCCCATCGCGTAGCGACGCTGGTCATCGGCGATAAGACCCTGCATGCCAACAAGGATGTTTGCCTGCTGAGTCGGGCGGTTGATGACATTGAGGGCCGAGCCTCGGGTCACTGGCACCTGACCAGCAACACGACGCTGAACCGGGTGGGCGACCTTGTTTAGATCCCAGCCAGCAGAAACCAAGCCCTGCTCGACTAGGTCGATGAGGTTTGCGTGGTTTACGCCACCAGCGGCAACCACGACTAGGTCTTGCGGGCGATAGTTCTGCTGATAGTGGGACCAAACCGCCTCGCGAGTCACGGCGTTGATGGTTTCGTTTGTGCCGCCAATTGGGCGACCGAGCGGGTGATCGCCAAGCACAGCGGCGCTGAAGGCCTCGTGGGCGACATCCTGAGGATCGTCGTCGTTCATGGCCAGCTCTTCGAGAATGACCGTGCGCTCGTTCTCAAATTCGGTTGGGTCGATCAGCGACGAGGTGAGCATGTCGGCGATGACGTCGACCGCTACCGGCAGGGCCGAGTCTTGAACCCTGGCGTAGTAGTTGGTGTTCTCTTTGCCAGTCGAAGCATTAGATGAACCGCCGACAGAGTCGAACGCGACTGCGATGTCTAGAGCGGTGCGCTTTTTGGTGCCCTTAAACAAGAGGTGCTCAAGAAAGTGGGTTGAGCCGTGGTGACCATCGGTCTCGTCACGAGACCCAACCGCGACAGAGAACGACACCGAGACGCTTTGAGCGCCTGGCATTGACTCGGTTAAAACGCGAACACCGCTCGGAAGGATAGTTCGACGAATCGAACTTCCTCCCGAAGCGGTGAACGAAAGTTCGTTCTGGTCAAGCGGAAATAGAACTTCACTCACAGCTAAGCCCAGAACTTTCTTTGGTTATTTGGTTGATTACTCTTCGTCAGAGTCGGTGCTTGCAGCACCCTCTTCACCCTCAACGACTGGAGCAAGCGAAAGCTTTCCACGGTCGTCGATCTTGGTGATTTCAACCTGGAGCTTCTGGCCAACCTCGAGAACGTCTTCGACGTTTTCGACACGCTTGCCACCTGAGATCTTGCGAAGCTCAGAGATGTGCAACAGGCCATCCTTGCCTGGAACTAGCGAAACAAACGCACCGAAGGTGGCTAGCTTCACAACGGTTCCTAGGAAACGCTCGCCAATTTCTGGCACGTGAGGGTTAGCGATTGCGTTAACCGCAGCCTTCGCAGCCTCAGCAGAAGGACCATCGGTTGCGCCGATGTAAACGGTGCCGTCATCTTCGATTGAGATGTCTGCGCCGGTGTCTTCCTGGATCTGGTTGATCATCTTGCCCTTAGGACCAATGACCTCACCGATCTTGTCAACTGGAATCTTGACTGCGATAACGCGAGGTGCGGTTGGAGCCATCTCGTCTGGTTCGCTGATTGCCTGAGCCATTACATCGAGGATGTGTAGACGGGCATCGCGAGCCTGAGTTAGCGCGCCACCAAGAACTGAAGCAGGAATGCCATCGAGCTTGGTGTCTAGCTGAATTGCGGTAACGAAGTCACGGGTACCGGCAACCTTGAAGTCCATGTCGCCAAGGGCGTCTTCGGCACCAAGGATGTCGGTTAGCGCTGCGTACTGGACCTTGCCATCGATGGTGTCTGAGATCAGACCCATTGCGATACCTGCAACTGGAGCGCGTAGTGGCACACCAGCGTTTAGTAGAGCAAGGGTTGACGCACAAACAGAACCCATTGAGGTTGAACCGTTTGAGCCAAGAGCCTCAGAAACCTGACGGATTGCGTATGGGAAGTCTTCGCGCTTTGGAAGAACAGGAACCAACGCACGCTCAGCAAGAGCACCGTGACCAATTTCGCGACGCTTTGGAGTACCAACGCGACCGACCTCACCGGTTGAGTAAGGAGGGAAGTTGTAGTTGTGCATGTAGCGCTTTGAAGTGACAGGGCTTAGCGAGTCAATCTGCTGCTCCATCTTCAACATGTTCAAGGTGGTTACGCCAAGAATCTGGGTTTCGCCACGCTGGAAGATTGCTGAACCGTGAACGCGAGGAATAACGGCAACCTCTGCGTCTAGGGCACGGATGTCCTTTAGACCACGGCCATCGATGCGGATACCCTCTTTTAGAACACGGGTACGCATGATCTTCTTGGTTACTGACTTGTAAGCAGCTGAGAACTGAAGCATCTGAGCCTCATCTAGCTTGCCCTCAAGAGCCTCTTTGGTGCTTGCCTTTAGAGCATCGTCTGCATCCTGGCGAGCAACCTTGTCGGCGATCTGGTAAACCTTGGCAAGCTCTGCGCCAGCCTGTGCCTCAACAGCTGAGAAAACCTCATCGGTGTATGGCAAGAAGGTTGGGTAATCAGCAGTTGGCTTTGCAGCAACAGCAGCTAGGTCGGCCTGAGCCTTGACTAGAGCCTTGATGAAAGGCTTTGAAGCCTCAAGGCCTTCGGCAACTACGCCTTCAGATGGGGCCTTTGCGCCAGCAGCGATTAGGTCCATTGCGTTTTCTGAAGCCTCGGCCTCAACCATCATGATTGCAACGTCTTCGACGCCGTTCTCGATGATTACGCGACCGGCAACAACCATGTTGAAGACTGCGCGCTCAAGCTGCGAGTGCTTAGGGAAGGCAACCCACTGACCGTCGATAAGTGCAACACGCACACCACCGATTGGGCCAGAGAATGGCAGACCAGCGAGCTGAGTTGACATCGAGGCAGCATTGATTGCAACTACGTCGTAAAGCTCGTCTGGCTCGATAGCCATAACGGTTACTACAACCTGGATTTCGTTGCGAAGACCGTCAACGAATGATGGACGTAGTGGACGGTCAATCAAACGGCAGGCAAGAATTGCCTCGGTTGATGGACGACCCTCGCGACGGAAGAAGCTGCCCGGGATGCGACCAGCCGCATACATGCGCTCTTCAACGTCGATGGTTAGTGGGAAGAAGTCGAACTGGTCTTTTGGCTGCTTGCTTGCAGTGGTAGCCGAGAACAGCATGGTCTCTTCGTCGATGTAAACGGCTGCGGCACCCTGTGCCTGCTGAGCCAAACGACCGGTTTCGAAACGGATTACGCGCTTGCCGAATTTTCCGTTGTCGATGATTGCTTCTGTTGCTTTGATTTCTGGACCTTCCATGGTCCCTCCTCTTTTTCCTCTGTGCACGGATGCCCCAGGGTCAATGCGTTAGGCCTAGAACTGGATGATTCGTGCGTGAGCGTTCGCGGCAAGTTAACTTGCCCACATTGGAGGGATGCCCTGGTCTGCAGTAGAAAATCTTGAACCCATCAAGGAGTTATCAAGACCCACAACCGAAGACCAGCAAACCTGCCACGTCGCTCTAGGTCAAGGCTAACAGAACCCGCCGACAAAGGCTAGGAGCGCGGCGGTGAACATCCGGTTAAAGCAAATCGCCCGGACTATAGCCCGGGCGATTTGGAAAGACTTTTATCGCGAAATCTGGCGACATTCGTCGGAGACGAAATTAACGACGCAGACCTAGGCGCTCTAGGAGCTCGCGGTAACGCTTGATGTCAACCTTCTGCAAGT
>ERZ650303.49-NODE-49-length-29550-cov-6.303272_pt1 | contig 29550 bp, 28 predicted proteins | sample MGYA00376239_ERZ650303 | MGnify/ENA primary metagenome ERZ650303 (study PRJEB26733, sample SAMN07839262) | wastewater metagenome | biome: small river; feature: stream; material: water | place: USA: North Carolina | collected 2016-04-05 ... | reverse complement strand
CGAGCTGCCCGACCTCGCGTGGGGGAAGGGAGCGCCGCGCCTGGACCCTCGCGTTGTGGAGCGTATGGGACTGGCGCGGGCCAAGCGTCTCGGGGAGGTCGGTGGACGCGGCGGCGGCAAAGACAGCGCGCCGCGCATCGGCACCCCGGAGCCATTTCGCGACCTGCTGCTGAATATCGCGCGCACGGCATCCAATCCAACCGCGAGAGCCGCATGACCGACACCCCACTACTCGACTGGACGCCCCGGTATCCCGACGCGCCAGGCTTCAAGGCCGCCGGCACCAGCGAGGAGGCGGCATCGGCCATATCCGGTCGTGCCGCCACGCTGCGGGGTGAATGCCTGCGTCTGCTCAAGCGCCGCTCCATGACGGCAGATGAAGCCGCCGAACTGATGCACGAGAGCGTTCTGGCGATAAGGCCGAGGTTCTCGGAACTGCGCGTTGCCGGCGACATCATCGACAGCGGAGAGCGGCGGCGCAATAGCAGCGGGCGGCGGGCTGTGGTTTGGACTCTGGCTCCGCGCTGATGACAGCGCTGCGCACCTAGACGAGCGAGGAGAGAGGGCAACGAAATGAGTAACGCCATAGCTGATGAGCGCTTTCAGGAAATCGAACGTGCCCGCAAGATCATCGCCGGACTGACGGCATACCGTGAGAACCTGCTGACGTGTCGGCTTGACATGGAGGCGGTCGGTCGGCGGCGCATACGTGAGTTGATCACGCCACCACAAGACGACCATGACCGCGCCGTCCTCATGGTGCTCGACGACATTGAGCGCTTGATCAAGGCGGTCGCCGCGCCGGTTTCCGGTTCATGAGCGAGGCCGAAGTGATCGTGATACACGTCTGCGCTGGCCCTCCTGCGTGCGCGCTTGAAGGCGACGACGCGGTGGCCGCTCAGATCGCCGGATGTGTGTGGTGCAAACGCATCACGATTGCGGACGACGGCACCGAATCGGAAACCGGGCCGAGCCACGCATGAGCACCAAGCCCGATGCAGGACGAGCTGGGCGCGGTAGGCCCGCATCGGGCCGCGTAGCACGCCCCAGCGATAGATCGGAAGGCGCACAGTGAGCGTCACAGTCCATCATGGCGATATGCTGGAGGTGCTGCCGACGCTCGGCGCGCGGTTCCATGCGGTCATCACCGACCCGCCATACCACCTTGCGAGCATCGTAAAGCGGTTCGGGGCTGATGGCGCGGCTGCGGCCAAGGTCGGCGCGACAGGTGCCTACGCCCGCGCATCCAAGGGCTTCATGGGCAAGCAATGGGACGGCGGCGATATCGCCTTCCGACCGGAGACCTGGGCCGCTGTCGGCTCCGTCATGCTCCCCGGCGCGCATCTGGTGGCGTTCGCCGGCACCAAGGGCGCGCACCGCATGGCCTGCGCCATAGAGGATGCGGGCTTCGAGATCCGCGACACGCTGGCTTGGTTGTACGGTTCGGGATTCCCGAAGTCGCACGACGTTTCCAAGGGCATCGACAAGGCGGCGGGAGCGGAGCGCGAAGTGATCGGGCCGCGCCCGAACGTCCATTCGAGAGGGACGCACAAGCTAAACGAAGGCTGGAAACGGCCATGGCAGGACGACCCGGACGCTGTGATGCGATCGATGTCCGCAACCGCCCCCGCCACAGACGCCGCTCGCGCATGGGAAGGCTGGGGCACCGCTCTGAAGCCCGCCTACGAGCCTATCGTCCTCGCCCGCTGGCCGATGGACCGGAAGACCGTAGCGGCCAACGTCCTCGCGCACGGAACCGGGGCGATCAATGTGGAGGCGTGCCGGATCGGTGCGTCAAAGAGCGTCCCTGCATCCCCGCGAGGCCCGCAAGATCGCATATATGGCGCATATGGCAGTCAGACGGGAACGGAGAGCGGCCATAACCCAAACGTCGGCCGCTGGCCTGCCAACGTCGTCCACGACGGCAGCGAGGAAGTGATCGCGGCGTTTCCGGGACAGGCTGGCGCGGGAGGACAGGCGCGCGGCAGATCACGCGAGGGCCTGAGCGAATCAGTGGCTCGCGGCAAGATGAACGGCACCGGGCCGGCTGCCGCGCCCTATCACGGCGACTCCGGCAGCGCCGCCCGGTTCTTCTACAGCGCGAAGGCCGACAAGGGCGACCGGCTTGACAGCAAGCACCCCACGGTCAAGCCGGTGGACTTGATGCGCTGGCTGGTGCGGCTCGTCACGCCCAAGGGCGGCCTGGTGCTGGACCCGTTCGCCGGCTCCGGCACAACCGGCATGGCATGCATGGCCGAGGGCTTCGACTGTCACCTGATCGAGCGCGAGGCCGAGTACGCCGCCGATATTCGCAGGCGCATTGCCCATGTCAGCGGGGCGGATGCACCCCTGTTCGCGAGCGCCGAATGACCCCCAATCCCCAAGCGATAACCAACGCGACGGAGGGATGACCGATGGCCCGCATCCGCACCATCAAGCCGGAGTTTGTCGAGAGCGAGAGCGTCGGGAAACTGTCGCGAGACGCTCGCCTGCTATTCATCCTCCTCTGGACGTTCGTCGACGACGCGGGAAGGGCTCGCGCATCCTCGCGACTCCTCGCGAGCCGTCTCTACCCCTACGACGACGACGCCGCGAAGAAGATGGGCGGTTGGCTGGAGGAGCTGGAGCTTGGCGGCCATATTCGGCTCTACGAGGTCGAGGGCGACAAGTACCTCGACATTCCCAAGTGGTTGAAACACCAGAAGATTGACCACGCCAGCCAGTCACGCATCCCGGAGTTTCGCGAGCCCTCGCGAGACTTCGCGAGCGATGCCGAGACAATCGCGCCTCATACCTTGGACCTAGGACCAGTACCTAGGACCGTGGACCTAGGACCAAAGCGCGCGAGCGCGCCCGCCAACGAGGAACCCGCACATGAGCAGCGAATCAAACTTCCAAAGGACTGGCGGCCTACGGACGATGACCGAAATTATGTCATCGGCAAGGGCCGCGATCCCGACGCCAACACGCCAGCCTTCTGCGACTACCACCACGAGGGCAAGGGCCGAAACGAGAAACGCACTCTCGCCGGTTGGTCGCGGCGCTGGCGGATATGGGATGACCGCGACGCGAAGTGGTCAGGTCCCCGAGGTAATCCGGGCTTTCGGCCTGCCCATGGAGACGGCGGGGACGCTGGGGCCTTTGCTCGCGCCGCTGCTATCCTGGGGAGAAACCAGCCTGTTCGCGAATGAGCAGTTCGACGGCACGTCGATCACCGGCGTCGTGGTCCGTCCCGGAGCGCCACGGCAGGCCGTCGAGAAGGCGCTGGCGCACGTCGAGAGCACCTGCCGGCCCTGCCATGCCGACCTCGCGGCGCAGGAGCTGGCGCATCTGCGGGTCCTGACCGTCCACCGGGCGCGCGACCCGAAGGAAATGCAGCTCGTGGCCGTGGCCTACACACAGCGGCTGGCAGAGTACCCCGTCGATGTCGTGATTGCCGCGTGCAAGGCATGGGCTGATCGCGAGGAGTTCTGGCCGAGCTGGGCCGAACTGAAGGCCGAGTGCGACAAGCGGATGCGCGGGCGGCTGCAGGTCCGGGACGCGCTGCGGAGGGCCGTGGGATGAAGCGCCCCGATCCCGTCATCCCCGACAGCGAGGCCACCCGCCTCGCCCTCCTGCCGGCCCGCATAGCGTTCTGGCGGAAGTTCGACGCCAAGATCCCGGAAATCGCGGCGCACGTCGCCAAACTGGAGGCCGAACTGGAACAGGCTACGGCCGATGACGACCGGAAGGAGAGGCTATGAACGCGGCAGCTTCCGGCGCACGCTTGCCAGTTCAACCGACCGCGCTTCTAGGAGCGGTCTCAACTCGCCCCACACGTTCGACGGCACGGGCCATTCCCCGCTCGCCCAGCGCCTTACCGTGCGTTCCGAGACCCCGAGGGCATTCCCGAGCGGAACGCGCCAGAGCGGCCCGTATAGGGCCGTTCCAGCGTCGCGGAGAAGGTCGGGCGTCATCAGATGTCGCCGTGCGCGAGGGCGCGGGCAATCCGCATGCGGCCGTCTTTATCCAGCCAGTGGCCGCGCATCGGGCCTTCTATCCAGACCTTGCCGCGCCGGTCGACAATCACGTCAACGCAGTTGTAGAGGAACTTGATGCCGCTGATGAGGCCGTCGTGGTCGTTGCGGCGAGCGTCGCTGATCAAGCTGAGTGTGGGCTTCATGGTCAATCTCCTGATCTGATGGGGGAAGAGGGGCGACTAACGCCCCGGCTAGAAGATGTTCTTCTTCGCGCGCTCGGTGGCGATGGCGTAGAGCTTGCGTGCGTCGGCCAAGGTCAACACCGCGAAGTTCACCGCGAGCGAGTGGAAGAGATACTTGCGGGTCTGAATGAACTTGATGGTCATTTGTCCGGGCCTCCTACCCTAACTCGGATGGGCCTGATTGCCCGTCCATGTCCAGTATCATGTCCTCCCGGACGGACATTGGCAAGCCCTTGAGCGTGATTACATCCGGCAGGAGTTCATCGAAGTGATGCCGGCTGGCGAACTTGCTCAGGTGATCAGGGATCGGCTGGAAGCTGCGTGAGATGACTCTTACACCGCGCTCCGAAAGTCCATTCGCGACCTTGGATGCCGTCCTGCTCCAGGTCATCGAACAGCATGAGGGCAAGCCCTGCCCGACGCGCAAGACCATCCGCGAGTGGACCGGCATGCCACGCCACCGGATCTGGGGATACCTCGCCGGCATGCAATTCCGCGGACTGATCGAGATCGAGTGCCGCGGTTCCGATACACCGCACTGCCCTCGCATGCGCCGGATGCGGGTCAAAGGCCGGGCATGGACTGACTGGACCGAGCGGACGAAGGGCGGGCATCCTTCTCGGTTCGCCTGCGGCATGACTAGAGGCGAAATGAAAGGCTGATCGCCCACCGGGGTTATCCTCCCCGGTGCATGGCACTGACCCCGAAACAGCAGCGCTTCGTCGCGGAATACCAGATCGACGCCAACGCAACGCAGGCGGCGATCCGTGCTGGGTACTCGGAGCGGACAGCCTACGCCATTGGGCACGAAAACCTAAACAAACCTGAAATCATCGCCGCGATCAAAGCGAGCGAAGAAAAGCGCCTGGAGAAGCTCGAAATCACGGCCGTCAACCTACTGACAGACGTGGTGGATATTCGACGCCTCGCGAAGAGCGATGGTGTCTACACAGCGGCGCTGAAGGCCAACGACATGCTCGGCAAGAGCCTGCGCGACGCCAATCCGTTCGCAGAGCCGGCCACCAAGCATCAGATGGTCGACGAGAACGATCAGCCTATTCCGGCGTCCGAACTGGCACGCCACGTCGCATTCCTGTTGGCCTCCGGCATGGCGGTCATGCAGGCGCAGCCGGACCCTCCGGCGCCTCCCGAAGCAACAAAGCATTGAACCAATCGGAGTAGACCATGGCCAAGGTATTGACCTCGCTGCACGGCGCTCGCCGCATCGGCCTGAGCGCGACCGACGAACTGCTGATCAACGGCACCAAGCTGAGCGGCCCGACGCGCTACAGGGGCAATTCCCGCGCTGTCAGCCCGATCTGGCTGAATGGCGCGCCCGGCAATGCCCTGGCCGATCCCGGCTACGCCTTCACGCTGTTCGACGACTTCATGCATCCTGTCTCGACCACCGTGTCGGACACGACGGCGTGGGTGGTGCAGAGCGATGGCGCGACCGGTACGCCGGTATTTCAGGACGCCGCTGGCGGCGTATTCAATATCGTCACCGCGGCTGCCGACAACGATTACGTCGGGCGCAGCAGCGTCACGCAGCCGTTCCTGTTCGCTGCGGGCAAGAAGCTCTGGTTCGAGTGCGAGTTCAAGGTCGCCGAGGCAACGACCAGCGAATCGACGTGGGCGGTCGGCCTGTCCGATACCCTGACGACTGGCGGCATTCAGGCCAACACCGGAGGCCCGCTCGCATCCTACGACGGCGCCGTGATCTGGAAGACGCCGGAAACGGCGATGACGGTCAACTTCGAGACCAGCAACGCCGGCACGCAGAACACGCTCTCGGCATTCGCCACCAGCGTCACGAACGTCTGGCAGCGCGCCGGGTTTTATTTCGACGGCAAGGCCACGACCTCGACCATCAAGCCGTACTTCTGGAACGGCACGACCTGGGCCACAGGCGCGGCGCAGGACATCACGCTGTCCGGCCTCGAGGAGATGAACGTGTTCTGGGTCATCAAGGCCGGGCCGACTGCCGGAGCCGAGACGTTCCAGATGGACTGGATCAAGGTCACTCAGGTCCGATGATGCTAGGAACCGCCGCATCGCTGCAGCAGCAGGTCGAGGCGCTGCTCGCCGTGATGCCGGCGGACAGCAAGGCCGAACTGGAGCGGACATACCGCCGAACCAAGGCGGCCAAGCCGTTCACCGCCAACGAAGGCGTGCAGACGCAGGCGTACCATTGCCAGGCCGATGTGCTGTTCTATGGCGGGCAGGCCGGCGGCGGGAAAACGCTGCTCGAGCTGGGCTGGGCCGTCAACGAGGCCGAGAGCGGCATCATCTTCCGCCGCGAACGGACGCAGACCGATGGTCTCGAAAAGGAAGGCAAGAAGCTGATCGGCTCTGCCGCCAGCTTCAACGGCCAGGACCTCGAATGGACGTGGCCGAGCGGGAAATCGCTGAAGCTCGCCGGCATGAAGGAGGTCGACTCGTGGATGGGCCATGCCGGCCGCGAGCGCGACTACATGGCGTTCGATGAAGGCGGCGAGTTCCTCGAGATCCAGATTGCCTCGATCATGGGCTGGCTGCGCGCCGCGCCCGGCAAGCGCTGCCGCGTCATCATCGGCTCCAACCCGCCGCGCTCCTCTGATGGCGAATGGGTGCTGAAGTGGTTCGCGCCGTGGCTCGACCCGCACTTTCACCCCAAGGCGATGCCTGGCGAGCTGCGCTGGGCGGTGTACGTCACGACCAACGGCCGTTCCGAGATGAAGTGGGTCGAGGGGCCGGGCGAATACGAGATCGACGGCGAGACCTACCTCGCCAAGTCGTACTGCTTCATCCCGGCCAGCCTGCGGGACAATCCCTACCGCGACACACCGGAATACCGGGCGCAGTTGCAGAACATGCCGGGCAACCTGCGCGCCCAGCTTCTCTATGGCGACTTCGCGGTCGGCGTGACCGATGCCGAGGGCCAGATCATCCCGACCGCTTGGATCAAGGCGGCGCAGGCCCGTTGGTCGCCCAACCCGCCTGCCGGCGTGCCGATGTGCGCGATGGGTGTCGACTGCTCCGGCGGTGGCGACGATCCCATGGTGATCGCGCCGCGCTACGACGGCTGGTATCCCGACCCTGTGGTGGTCCCCGGCAAGGACATCCCGAAGGACCGGCTCGGCACCTATGCCGCCGGCATCGTGGTTTCGCATCGCCGCAACGAGGCGCGTGTGATCGTCGACATGGGCGGCGGCTACGGTGGGCCGGTCTACGAGCACCTGCATGCCGTGCCGATCGAGGTCGAGGCCTACAAGGGCGCCGTGACCTCGAGCGCCAGGACGAAAGACCGGCAACTGACGTTCTTCAACAAGCGCACCGAGGCGCTGTGGCGCTTCCGCGAGGCGCTGAACCCGGATCAGGACGGCGGTTCGCTGATTGCCCTGCCGCCAGATCCCGAGATCACATCCGACCTCACGGCACCGACGCACGAGGTCGTGAACTACCGCGGCGCGCTTTGCATCAAGGCCGAGAGCAAGGACGACGTGTGCGCCAAGCTCGGCCGGTCCACGAACAAGGGCGACGCCATCATCATGGCTTGGACCGGTGGCTTGAAGCAGGCGAACGTCAAGGATGGCTGGGCCGGCTACCAGAAGCGCCGGACCAACCAGGTGATCCTGGGCCACATGGAAGCACGGAGGCGGCGATGAAACGACGTGGACTGTTCGCTCTGCTGGGCGGCGCTGCTGTGGTGGCGCCTGTTGCCGCGACCGCGAAGGGCGACGAGCCCATGACGGCTTCCGAGTTGAGCGGCTTGCAGAGCCGGTACCGCGAGGCGTTCATCAGAGCCTTTGACGAGCGCATTCCTGACCGCTTCGCCGCCGTCAATCCCGGCATGGCTGCGTACCTTGCCAAAGGGAGAGCCTGATGGGTTCACTATTCAGTTCTCCACCTCGCGCGGATGCCGGCCCGGCTCCCGAGGTAAAGCCGCCCACGGTGATGCCTGATCCCGACAAGGAGCAACTCGACAAGGAGGAGTTCCGCAAGCTGTCGGAGAAGCGGCGCCGCACCTCGACGCGGGCGAACACGATCATCGGCGACGGCGAGACGTTGGGCTAGACCATGCCGCTTGACGCAGCCACCGACTCCTATTCCCGCATCGGACTGCGCGAGTACGTCCGCACGACCGGCACCAAGCTATTCGACCGCGGCAACCTGCTGACCCTGTGGCAGGAGATGGCCGAGAACTTCTACGCCGAGCGCGCCGACTTCACGATGGTCCGCACGCAGGGCGACGAACTGGCCCGCAACCTGATGTCGTCCTACCCGCTGATCCTGCGGCGCGACCTCGGCAACTCGATGTCGGCCATGCTGCGGCCGATGCGGACTCCATGGTTCAAGAACCGGACCAACCGACCCGACCGCGAGGATACCGAGGCCCGGCAATGGCTCGATTGGGCGACTGAACTGCAGCGCAACGCCATGTACGATCGCAAGGCGTCGTTCATCCGCGCCGCCCGCGAGGCCGACCACGACTACGTGACGTTCGGGCAGGCGGTCGTCCAGACCGAGCTTTACCGCCCGCCTGACGGCACTCACCCGCGCATGCTGTACCGCTGCCGCCATCTGCGCGACATGGCATGGCGCGAGGACACAACCGGCCAGATCGACACGATCTACCGCCGCGACAAGCCCGACGCCCTCTCTGTGTGCCGCCTGTGGCCGAAAACCGTGCATCGCAAGGTGAAGGAGAAGGTATTCACGGCGACGAACCGCGACCCCTACGCCGAGGTCAACGTCTGGCATTGCGTCATCCCGAGCGACCTGTACGCCGAGTTGCCGGGCGGCAAGCCGATCAAGCAGCCCTGGGTGTCGATCTACTACGACATGGACAACGACCAGGAGCTGGAGTGTGTCGGCCAGTGGACGCGGGGCTATGTCATCCCGCGGTGGCAGACCGTTTCCGGCTCGCAGTATGCCCATAGCGCGGCCACGGTAGCGGCGCTGCCCGATGCGCGTCTGCTGCAGGCCGTCACGCTGGTCCTGCTCAACGTCGGCGAGAAGGCGGCCGACCCGCCGCTGATCGCGGTCGACGAGGCTGTCCGCTCCGACTACGCGCTTTATGCCGGCGGCGTCACCAAGGTCGACGCTGACTACGACGAACGCATGGGCGAGGTGCTGCGCCCGATCACGCAGGACAAGACCGGCCTGCCGTTCGCGCTCGAGCTGATCCGCGACCTCCGGCTGATGCTGAAGGACGCTACCTTCCTGTCCAAGATGGACATGCCGCCGGTCGGCGGTCCAGAAATGACCGCCTACGAGGTCGGCCAGCGGGTGCAGGAGTACATCCGCAACGCCCTGCCGCTGTTCGAGCCGATCGAAGTTGACTACTCGGCCTGGCTCTGCGAGGACACGTTCGAGCTACTGTTCCGCAACAGCCCCGAGATGCAACAGACCTTGCCACGCTCCCTGATGGGCGCCGAGCGGCAGTTCGAGTTCGAGAGCCCGCTGCGTGCGGCATCCGAGAAGGCCAAGGCCGGCATGCTGATTGAGGCCGGGAACATCATCGCCAACGCCTCGCAGCTCGATCCGAGCGTGGCTCTCATGCCCGACATGAAGAAGGCCACCCGCGACGTGCTGCATGCCGTGGTGCCGGCCGGCTGGCTGCGCACCGAGAAGGTGGTCGACGAGATGCTGGCAGAGAAGGCGGCGCAGGAGCAGCAGGCCAAGCTCATGGCGCTGATGGAGCAGGGCGCGGGTATCGCCAAGACGACGAGTGAGGCGGCCGGCAACGTAGCAGCGGCCCTGCCGCAGTTCGGGCTGGCATGATGAAGAAGCCATCGGACGAACCAGAATATGAACTTACCGCAGAGTTCAGGCGCGGATGGGACGCCGCTCTTTTGGCTGTGACTCAATACGCGCAGGCGCGCTCACGGCTCTGGGTCGACCAAACTAACGATCTCAGAGAGATCGCGCAGGGGCTGGTCATGCTCCGATATTTTATCGAGACCGATGTCCGTGCCCTGTGCAGCGACCGGCAGGACGTGCCGCCATCGAAGGACATGCGGCATTGATCGAAGGCAAGGCCCGCCTCGCGCTTCGCGACATCGGCTTCTTCCCCGGCCCAAAGGCCCCGCCGTGCTTCCAGTTCGACGCCGATCTGCCGGACATCGCGGCGGTGAAGGCGATCAACCGCGGCGATGCCGATCCAGACCAGCAGAAGCGCGCCTTCGACTGGATCATCAAGCAGTTGTGCGCTGTCCAGGCCACCACTTTCCAGCCGGACAACCCGCACGCCACGGCATTTGCGGAGGGGCGACGCTACGTCGGCCTGAAGCTGGCTCTCGCCGTGCAACTCAGCCTTCGTGACCTTCAATACACAGGAGCATGACACAACCATGCCGAACGACCCGACCCCTCAGACGCCGCCTACTGCCCCCGTAGCACCGCCGCCGGCACCGCCTCCCGTCGCTGGCCCGCCTGCATCCGACCCTTCTGCTGCGCCCCCGCCAGCACCAGGCACTCCGCCTGCCGGCGACCCTCCCAAGACGCTGGCTGACGGCGATCCTGCCGACGCGCCGCCCGCGCCAACCGACTTCCCCGCCGACTGGCGCACCCGCATGGCCGGCGGCGACGAGAAGGCGCAGAAGATCCTCGAGCGCTTCGCCAGCCCCAAGGCTGTTGCCGATGCCCTCGTCGACGTGCGGACCAAGATCAGCAAGGGCGAACTCAAGGCTCCGACCAAGGCGCCCGGCGACGACGCCACCCCCGAGCAGATCGCCGAATGGCGGCAGGCCAACGACATCCCCGAGGCGCCGGAGAAGTACGACGCGGCGCTGCCCGATGGCATGGTTCTGGGCGAGGCCGACAAGCCGATGCTGGAGTCGTTCCAGAAGGCGATGCACGCCGCGAACACCCCGCAGGCGCATTTCAAGGCCGCGCTGGGCTGGTGGCAGGCGCAGCAGATCGCCAACCAGGAGAAGCTGACGCTGGCCGACGCGGGCTACCGCAAAGGCGCGGAGGACACCCTGCGCGAGCAGTGGGGGCCTGAGTACCGGGTCAACGTCACGCTCTACAAGGAAGCGCTGGAGAGCCTGCCGGACGGACTTGGCGACCTGTTGAACACGGCGCGCGACGCCGAGGGCCGGCTGCTGGGCGCCAATCCCGCGTTCGTCTCCCACATGGTCAACCTACGGCGTGAATCGAACCCGGTTGCCACCGTCATGGCCGGGACCGGCGTGAGCGGCGCGCAGGCGATGGAAAGCGAGATGGCCGGCATCCGCAAGCAGATGTCCGATCCCAACTCGCCGTATAACAAGGGTCCGAAGATCAAGAAGGTCGACCCCTCGACCGGCTACGAGCGCGAGGAGACGGCGCTGGCGTGGCGCTACGCCGAACTGCTGGCGGCCGAGGAGCGCATGGGCAAGAAGGCCGCGTAAGTCTGACTAGAGACGAAGTTCGCTGGCCACATACTGCCTGCGTTATCCTCTTCTCAATTCGCGAAGGCCCCTGACGGCACAGCGCGCCAGCCCCCGCTTTTTAGGGCCAACCTGGCAACGGTGAATAAGGCCAACCCGCACGCGGAGATTCACATCTCCATGGGTTCACCAAATGGCAACCACCGCATTTCAAAAGCAGTACCGACAGGAGTTCATCGAGAAGTTCGAGCAGGGCGTCACGCTCCTGCGAAAGACGACTACGACGGAAGCTGTCATCAAGGGTCAGACGGCCGAGTTCCTCGTCACCGACACCAACGGCGAAGAGGCCGTCACCCGAGGCGAGAACGGCCTGCTCCCGGCGAAAAGCGACAGCTTCACCGCAGCGACCTGCACGCTCGCCGAGTGGCACGACCTTCGTCGTCGCACGCGCTTCAACATCTTCGCGGGCCAAGGCGACCAGCGCGCCCTCATGCAGCGGAACAGCCTGAAGGTCGTCAATCGCAAGATCGACGCCGACATCCTCGCTCAGCTCGAGACGGGCACGCAGGACACCGGCGCCGTGCAGACCATGAGCCTCGACCTCGTGACCCGCGCGAAGGCGATCCTCGGCAACAACGAGATCCCGATCGACGGCGACGTGTTCGGCCTGCTCACGCCGGCGGCCCTCGCCTACCTCGAGCAGACCCGTGAGTTCGGTTCGGTCGAGTACACCTCGAACAAGCCGTTCGACTCGGCCAACAGCGGCGTCTACCAGTCCTTCCGCTGGTCGAGCGTCAACTGGATCGTGCATCCCCGCCTGACCGGGCGCGGCACCTCTGCCGAGAAGTGCATCCTCTACCATCGTTCGGCCATCGGCCATGCGATGGACATGGAGACCCTGCAGGCGGTGGTCGGCTACGACGAGGAGCAGGACTACTCCTTCGCCCGCACCACCGGCTATTTCGGCAGCAAGTTGCTCCAGAACGTCGGGGTTGTGATCATCAACCATGACGGCTCCGCAATGGCGGCCGAGTAAGGAGAACAGACATGAGCTACAGCACTTCCGCTCCCCCGGTCCTCCAGTTCCAGGCGATCAACGGCGTTCGCTTCTGGTACCACACTTCCGCCGACGCGACGGCGGCCGTCGATGCCTCCGGGTTCATCACCAACGGCGGCGCGCTCGGCATGAAGGTCAACGATGTCGTGTTCCACAAGGACAGCACGACCGATGCCACCGCGATGACCATGCACAAGGTCGTGACGGTCTCCAGCACCTATCCCGGCGCCGTGGACCTCTCGGACGGCACGGTCGTCGGTTCGGCGACGAACACCGACTAGCGGGGCCTTCGGGCTCCGTCGAACGAAGTCCCGCCGGCATCCCGCTGGCGGTCAACTGGGATGCCGCCGCCGCCGCGTTGTGTACGTGGTGGCGGCATTTCCGCATCTGCATGGAGCACGTCTTGGTCCTTCGCCCGCATCTCCTCAAGGAAGCCGACTACCAGCGCAAGGTATTCCACGTCGTACTGGAGGCCGGCACGGGCCTCGACGATGTGCTCGACCCCAACTTCTGGGTCCACAACACCAGCCGGCTCAAGCCGCTGCAGAAGATCGAAGTTCTCGCGAACGACGGCTCGTGGTACGCCGAACTGATCGTGCGCTCGGTGTCGCGCGCCGCGGCCAAGGTCGCCGTCATCACCCACAAGGTGCTCGAGGATGCGGCGGCATCGTCCGCTGACATCGGCGACCATGTGATCAAGCACCAGGCGACGCGCGGCTGGTTCGCGCAGAACAAGACCACCAAGGCCATCGTGGTCGACGGCCTGCCCGATCGCGAAAGCGTCGTGGCGTTCCTGCGGAACCCGGTCAAGCAGGCGGCCTAGGGCCGTGGCAACCAAGCTCGGTCTCTATAACGGCGCCCTCCGCGAGCTGGGGGAGCGCCCGCTTGCCTCCCTCACCGAGGCCCGCGAGCCGCGCCGGCTGCTCGACGCGGTGTACGATGCCGCGCTCCTGCAATGCCTGCAGAAGGCGCAATGGAAGTTCGCCACCCGCACGGTGGAGTTGACGCCGGAGACCGACTTCGAGGCATCCTACGGCTACCAGAACCTCTACATCCGGCCGACCGACTGGCAGCGCACCACCAAGATTTGCAGCGATCCCTTCCAGAAGGTGCCGCTGCTCGAGTATCACATCGAGGCGGGATTCCTCTATGCCGACATCGACCCGCTCTACTGGTCATACGTCAGCGACGATACGGGCTACGGCCTGAACCTGGCCGACTGGCCGGCCAACTACACGCTATTCGTCGAGACCCATCTGGCGACCCTGATCGTGAGCCGGATCACCGACGACGAGTCGAAGGAAGCCAAGCTGCACAAGCTGGTCAAGCGCCGGCTGACCGAGGCGTCCTCGACCGACGCCATGGAAGCGCCGACCGAGTTCGCGCCGATGGGCTCATGGGTGCGCTCGCGGCTGGGCAGCGGAACCTATCGCGACCGCGGATCGCGCACCCGACTGCTCGGGTGACCCGTGCGGGTCCTTCATAACCTTTTCGCGATGAACAGGGGCCTCGTTTCGAGGCTCGCTCTTGCGCGCATAGACCTGAAGCGGCTCGCCCTCAGCGCCGAGACCTTCACCAACTGGATGCCGCGCGTCATCGGCTCCATGATGTTGCGCCCCGGTCTGCAGTATATCGGCGGCACGTACGGCAACCTCAAAACCAAGTACCTCGATTTCGTGTTCGCGACCGACGACACGGCACTGGTCGAACTGACGACCGGCATCATGCGCGTGTTGGTGGACGATGTGGTCATCACCCGACCGGCGGTGACATCGACGTTCTTCCGCTGGAACTCGGGCGGCTCGACATGGGACACCAGTTCCGACACGACATCGCCGCTCACGTCCGCCGACGTGGGCTACTGGAAGGACAACGACGAGGCCGGCGCCACGTCGGCCCATGCCACGGGCGACTATCTCTCCCTGATCGGGACCGGGCGCATGCTCGCCATCCGCGACCGCAAGGTCGACGTGTCGGTCGCCAGCACCAACGTCGAGCATTCGATCAACATCGTGGTCGCCCGCGGCAACGTCACCCTGCGCATCGGTTCCAGCGAGGGCGGCGAGCAATACCTGACCGACCGCACCCTGCGGCCGGGCTATCATTCGATCTCGGTCACGCCAACGGCTGACTTCTTCATTCGCCTGTCGAATTACGCCACGGTCGCAGCGCTGGTCGACTCGGTGACGATCCAGCAGGCGGCGGCGGACATGACGCTGGTGACGCCGTGGCTGCAGGCCGACCTCGACAACGTGCGATGGGCGCAGTCCGGCGACGTGATCTTCGTGGCCTGCGACGGCTACATCCAGAAGCGCATCGAGCGGCAGGGCGCGACCTCGCCGCGGTCATGGTCGGTGGTCGACTATCTGGCCGACGATGGGCCGTTCGGCGACCTCAATGTCGGCCCGGTGCGGCTCAAGGGCTCGGCGACCACGGGCGAAATCACGCTGACGGCAGAGCGGGCCTTCTTCAAGAGCACCCATGTCGGCGCGCTGTTCGAGCTCAATTCGTCCGGGCAGGAAGTGACGGTCAACATCCTGGCCGAGGATACGTGGTCCGAGCCGATCCGCGTCACCGGAGTAGGGGCCGCCGCGCGCGGGTTCATTGTCGAGATCACGTCTGCCACGTTCACCGGCACGACCACGGTGCGGATCCAGCGTTCGGTCGCCACGGTGGGCGACTGGTCGGACGTGTCCGGCTGGACATGGACCGCGGACACCCCGCCGGGATCGCTCAACGACGGCCTCGACAACCAGATCATCTACTACCGGATTGGCGTGAAGACCGGCGAGTTCACGGCGCTGGACGACATCGACGCCTCGCTGACCTACTCGTCGGGCTCGATTGCCGGCCGGGTGCGGGTCAATGAGTTCACGTCGACGACCGCCGTGTCGGCTTCCGTGCTGGCCACGCTGGGCAAGGCCGACCAGTACACGGCGGACTGGCGCGAGGGCGACTGGAGCCCGCGCAAGGGCTATCCCTCGGCGGTGGAACTGGACAACGGGCGCCTGTTCTGGTCGGGCAAGTCGATGACCTGGGGCTCGGTGTCGGACCAGTTCGACTCGTTCGACGACGAGACGGAAGGCGACTCGGGACCGATCAGGCGCACCATCGGCAAGGGGCCGGTCGATACCGTGAACTGGCTGATCGGCGGAGAGAACCTGCTGATGGGTATGCAAGGGTCGGTCCAGGCGGTGCGCAGCTCGGCGCTCGACGAGCCGATCACGCAGGCCAAATACCGCACAGTGCCGGTTTCGAGCATTGGCACCGCGGCGGTGCCGGCAGCGCTGGTCGATAATTCGGTGGTGTTCGTTGGGCGCAACACGGAACGCGCCTACGAGACGGCAATCGAGGGCGGCACCGCGAGTTATGGGCCGCCGGCCGATCTGACCGCCATCGTGCCCGAGTTGGGCAGCCCCGGCTTCACCAAGCTCGCGGTACAGCGCAGCCCCGATACCCGCCTTCATTTCCTGCGTTCTGACGGCAAGGTCGCCGTGCTGGTGCGCGAGAAGCTCGAAAACGTGGCCTGCTGGCTGTTGGTCGAGACCGATGGCGAGGTCGTGGACATCATCGTCCTGCCCGGCCTGCCCGCCACGCCGGCCGAGGATCGCGTCTACTACGTCGTCAAGCGCACGATCGACGGCGCGACGGTGCGGTACTTGGAGAAGTGGGCACTGGAGAGCCAGGCGCGCGGCGCCGCCGACAACCGCATCGCCGACAGTTTCGTCGCCGGCACGCTCACGAACCAGACCACGATCTCTGACCTCGACCATCTTGAGGGCGCGACGGTCTGCCTGTGGGGCAATGGCAAGGATCTCGGGACCTACGTGGTTTCAGGCGGCTCGATCACGTCGAGCGAGCGAATCACCGGGCCATACACGGTCGGCCTGCCCTACACCGGGCAATGGAAGAGCGCCAAACTGATGGGCGCGGGGGAGCAGGTGCCGTTCGGCAAGGCCAAGCGCATCAGCAAACTGACGCTGGTGGCGGCCGACATGCACGCGCAAGGCCTGCAGTACGGGCAGAGCTTCGATGAACTGGACGACCTGCCGCTGGTCGAGAAGGGCGCGACGGTCGACCCGGACTCGATCTGGACCGACTACGCTTACGATGCCTTCACCCTCAACGGTGTGTACGAGGAGGATGCGCGACTGTGCCTTCAGGCGACGGCGCCGCGCCCGGCAACCGTGCTCGCGGTGGCGATCGAATGAGCGCGCTCAAGAAAGTGCTGCGGACCGGGCTTGATACCGGCTCGACGGTCACTGGATCGCCGTCAACCCGTTCCGATGATCCAGCAATCGGTCCGAGCGTGTCCTTCCACTGCGCCGCAGCGGGAGGACTATGCCATGCTTGAGTTCAAGCCCGCAACCCCCGCGCTGGTCGAGGAATACTACGGTGGCCCCGCGCCATGGACGATGAAGGCCCATGTTGCGCTGCGGGATGGCCGGGTTGTCGGCATCGGCGGCGTCCACTACGGCGGCGGCGTCCCCACGGCCTTCAGCGAGGCCAAGGAGCCGCTGTCGAAGAAGGAGGCGGCCAGGTGCGCCCGGTTCATGGAACGCTTCCTGGCGGGCTTCCGGGTGCCTGTGTTCGCCGAGTGTATGGGTTCTCGGAAACTGCTGGAACGGTTCGGTTTCCGCGCCACCGGCGAGCAGGGAACGGCAGGGCCGATCATGGTGCGGTCATTGAGTAGGAGTGCCTGATGGGCGCAGCAGCAATCCTGCCGATCGCATCGGCAGCCTTCACGGTCATCGGCGGCTTCATGCAGGCCGGCGCGCAGCGGCAGGCGGGCGAGAACGCCTATCAGGACGCACTGGCGCGCAACAAGCAGCTTGAGCAGGTCGCCAACGCCCGTGAGGCCGAGGCCAAGCAGGCACAGGCGGCCAAGCAGCGCGAGGGCATCGAGGCCCGCCGCAAGGGCGACATGCTGGCATCTCGCGCCCGCGCCGTGATGGCGGCTGGTGGCGGCGGGGTGGACGAGAAGATCATCTCTGGGCTGATGGCCGAGGGCGAGTACGGCAAGGATGTTGCTCTGTTCGAAGGCGACGAGACGGCGCGCAAGTACAACCAGCAGGCCGAGTTCGACCGCTATTCGGGCCGCGCCGCCATGGCTGCGGGGCAGAACGCACGCTCCGCCGCGAACCGGGCGGCGGACTGGACCATGATCGGCTCGGTCGGGAAGGCCGGCATGTCGCTGGCATCGGCCTACGCGGGCGGGTCCTTCGGCGGCAGCAAGACCGGCATCGACGCCGAGATCGGCGACTGGTCGAAATACGGCCGCCGCTGGCAGGACATCTTCTGATGGCGACCTTCCCCACCGCTGAGGAGCTTCAGCGTCCGATCCCGAGGATTGACAGCTCGGTGCCGACCTACCAGCCGGCGATGACCGGCGAGGCAGGCCCGCGCGCGACCTATCAGGCGGGGCAGGTCATCCAGTCCCTCGGGCAGGACATCCAGTCTCTCGGGCAGGACATCGGCAACTTCGCCGAGCGGCTCGACATGGCCGACGCACAGGACGCCCTGAACAAGTTCCGCCAGAAGCGGCAGGAACTGACCTACGATCCAGAAAAGGGCTTCCTGCGGCTGAAGGGCCGCGCCGCGCTCGGCAAGGGACCGGACGGCAAGTCGATCATGGACACGACCTCCTCGGCGCTCGACACCGAAAGCGAGGCGCTGTCCAAGAACCTGTCGCCCCGCGCCGCGGCTCTGTTCCGCGCCCGCGCGATCAACGAGGCGCAGTCTTTCAAGATGGATCTGGTCAAGCACCAGATGCACGAAAGCGAGAAGTACGAGGCAGCGGTCTATACCGATGCGCAGGCCGGCAACCTGAACCGGGCCGCCCTGTCGGCGCAGGATGACAGGGCAATCGGCATCATTGCCGACCAAGCCGGCAAGCTGGCCCGCCAGCGTGCTGAATCGCTTGGGATGCCGGGCGATGCCGCCGCGGCCGGCGCGCAGAGTGATGTCCTGAAGGCGGCGGTGATGATGCGTATCGCCAAGAGCGATCCGTCCGCCATCGGCTTCTTCGAGGCGCACAAAGACAAGTTCGATGTGAAGGACCGGCTCGGGCTGGAGCAGTCGATCAGGACCATGCGCGATGGCGTCGAGGCCAAGAGCTGGTACGCGACGAACAACGTCCCGACCAGCGAGTCGGCCAAGGCCGGCATCAAAACCAGCATGCAGCACTGGACGGCCGATGGGTACAGCGCGCCGGTCGCCGCGGGCATCACGGCTGGCTTCCTGCGGGAAAGCCAGTTCAATGGTGGCGCCGTCAATCCCAAGGACGGCCGCGACGGTTCCGACAGTATCTCCATCGGACAGTGGAACGGTGCCCGCGGCGTGGCCTACAAGGCGTTCGCGGCATCCAACGGTCTTGACCCGCGCGACCCGAAAACCGGACTTGCCTACGCCAAGGCGGAAATCGACGGCGTGATTCCCTATTCGGTGTCCGGCCTGAGCCCCGACTTCAAGGCCAGGCTGCAGGCGGCGAAGAGCGAGAAAGAGGCTGCCGACATCATGACGCGCGGCTACTTCCGGCCACTGCATACCGAGGGCGAAAGCGCGATCCGGCAGGGTTCGGCATCGGCTATTCTTGCCGAGCATGCGCCTGCCGAGCCCGCACAAGGTGATGCGACGGCGGCTCGGCCGCCGGCCAGTTCCGATGGTATCGTCAACGCACGCCAAATGCTGATCGAGGTCGAGCAGCGCAAGGTCGACCTGACCCGCAAGGCACAGGCCGAACTGTCCGGCCCGGTGCTGCAGAAGGCCCTGCACGAGATCGAGGCCGGCTTTACCCAGCAGAAGGCCGCGATCCAGCTCTACAAGGACAAGCTCTACGATGCCGTGCAGCAGCACATGAACACGGGCGGGCCGAACGGCGGGCCGGCAACGTCGGTGCCGCCGGCCAATATCTTTTCGCAACTGACGTGGGAGCAGCAGCAGTCGATCGAGCGGCAGGTCGAGCGCAACATCGCGGGCAAGAAGACCGTCACCCGGCAGGATGTCTGGTACGGCATCCATCAGGGTCTTACGAGCGACAACGCCAATGTCCGCGATGTGTGGGCATCGTCCCCGCTTCTGCAGTACAAGGAGTTCCTGTCAGATCAGGATTTCCAGGAACTGGCGAAGCTGCAGGCATCGGTGCGCAAGGGCGAGGGCAGGGAACTGACCGAGGCGCAGACGGTGACGGGGCTGCTCAACTCGACATTGCTCACCATGGGTATCGACCCGACGCCCAAACCGGGTTCCGGCGATGCGCCCAAGGCAGCAACCTTCCATCGCGCCTTCCAGGAGGAGTTGACCACGTTCGAGAGGGAGAAGGGCAAGAAGGCCGATCCGCTCGATCGGCAGAAGATCGTCGACGGGCTGGTCAAGAAGGTCGCCACCGAGGGCTGGCTGTTCAACGGCAGCGAGTCGGTCGCCTTCCTCACGGCCAAGGACGTACCGGCGACAGACCGTCTGCAGATCATCTCCGAAATCCGCCGGCAGGGCGGCGTGCCGACCGAGGAGCGCATCCTGCAGGTCTATCGTCACAACCTCGTGAACCAGCCGACGCAGACCGAGATTCCGCGCCCGCTGGAACCGCCTATGCTGGGCCTGCCAGGCGGGACGGGAAGTCGCGCCGCGCCGACCGCTCCCAACCGTCCTGCGCAGGCTCCCCCGCGCGTGATCGACAACCCGACACAGGATGAAAGTCGCAGCGTGCGCGACAGATACCAGGATGCCATGTCCATTCCCTCACGCGATCTTGCCACGATGGGCGTCAGCGCCTTGCGCCGCAGCCTCGGGCTTGAATGATGGCTGACGAAGCGAACCCCTATGCCGCCGCGGTGGCCGATCTCGAGCGGCTCGACGGCCAGCAGATACGGACCAACATCCTTGCCGCCAAGGGCTCCAATCCCGACACGACCGCCCGCGCCGTAGCGGTCGCCAAGCGGTTCAACGTGCCGGTCGACGTGGCCGAGCGCAACCTTCCCGACTACGAGGCGCTCGACGCCAGCGACAAGTATCAGGGCATCCTGCGGGATTCGCCGATGCTACGGCGCTGGATGGTCGAGCCGGTCAACGCGAAACTGGCGACCGAGCTCGACATGCCCAAGCTCGCGGGCATGGAGCGGCTGTGGCAGGGCGCCACCGACCTTGCGCGCTCCCTGCCGGCTGGCGCGGTGAAGGGCGCGGGCTCTGCCCTGAGCGGCATCGGCGCGGGCTATCGGGCGGTTGGCGAGCTCGGCGTGGCCGCTATCGGCTCGCCAAAGACATTCGACCTGCCGTGGTTCCTGGCGCCGAGCGAGATCCTGTCGCGACCTGGTGAGACCATCAAGTCGGCAGGCGAGGCGATTGCGCCTCCGCAGGAACGCCAGACGTTCGGGACACAGGTGGCCGAGGGTGTCGGCCAGATCGGCGGGCAGATTGCAGCGCTGGTGGCAACCGGTGGCGCGGCATCCTTCGCCATGCTGTTCGGCCAGGGTATCGACCAGATGGCCGACGAGGTGAAGAAGTCGGGCAAGGCCGGCACGACCGCGGGCAACCTGACCCTTCTGGCCGGCGGTGGCGTGACCGCGCTCTCCGAGAAGCTTGGTCTCGACATCCTGCTCAACCGCGTGCCGCCAGCGATCAAGAACAACATCCTGCGCAAGATCGCCGACCTCGCCATTGCCGGCGGCATCGAGGCGACGCAGGAGATGATCGAGGGCGTCGCGCAGAACGCGCTCGCCAACTACTACCTCGACAGCAAGAAGCCGCTGACCGATGGACTGATCGAGCAGGGCACGGTAGCCGGCACGTCGGCCGCCATCGTGCGCGCCATGGTCGGGGTGCGGTTCCGCAGGGGCGGCAGGGGCGACACGCAGCAGCCTGTCGCCGATGCCGAGACCATGGACAAGATGATGGCGGCGGTGCGCGACACCGACCTTGCCAAGCGCTCGCCCGAGAAGATGGCGGAATATCTCGCCAGCCTGGGCGGCGGCAACGTCTTCGTTCCGGCCGAAGCGGTGCGAACCTATTTCCAGAACCTCGAGCCGGAGAAGGCGGCCGAACTGGCGAAGACGCTGGGCATCGACAGCCAGCTCGAGCAGGCCATGGCGACGGGCGGCGATGTCGTGATCCCGCTGAGCCAGTACGTCGCCCATGCCCCGGACGACATGGCGGCGGCGTGGCGCGAGGATATCCGCATGCGCGCCACCGGCATGTCCCTGAAGGAGGCCAAGGCCTTCGAGAAGGAGGACGGGCAGGAGATCGCCAAGCGGATGGCGGCCCGCATGGCAGAGACCGTGAAGCTCGATGCCGCGCGCGATCAGGTCGTGTCCTCGGTTGAGCGCATCATGCAGGACGCCGGGGAGAGCCCGGAGGCGGCGCGGCAGGTCGCGACCCTGTACGGCGAGCGTTACCTGACCCGCGCGCAGCGGTCTGGCCTGACGGCCGACGATGCCATCAAGGCGTTCGCGCGATCGGGGCTGGACGTGAAGTCCGACCTGTTCCCGGCGACGCCTGAGACCGATCAGGTCCCCGAGATTTCCGACGCGGTGGCTGAAGCGAAAGCCATCGTCGAGGGCGAGAAGGCGGCGAAGAAGGCGCGCAAGCCCAAGGCAGCGGCAGAATCCAAACCGGTCGCGACTGGCGAACCGATTGCCCCCTTGACGGAAGCGCCCGCCGCGCCGACCCAAGTCGAGCCTGTCAATACCCCGCAATCGAAGCCTTCAATTACGGCACCACCGGCGGCGGCCTCCGCACCATCCCCGTCATCGACCGGCTTCAAGGAGGCCTTTGACACGCTGAAGGGCGGCGGCGTTTCGGAAGACTTCTACAAGCGCGCATTCGAGGCGTTCAAAAAGGGGACCGACCGTGTAGCGGGCATCGCGGAACCACTTCTGCGCAAGGCTCGCGCCGAGGGCCGTTCGTTCAAGTCGTGGGAGGATGTCAAAGCCTACTACGACAACCCTGCCGCGGCGCCCACCGCTCCAGTGGAGCCCGAGCCCGCGCCGCAAGTCGGAAAATCACCGGAGCCGACGCCGGCTGATTTACCCACTTCGGCAGCCCCGGAAACGCCAATCGCCAAGTCCGAAGCGCCGGCCCCGACCGCGCCAGCCCCGGAACCAGCGCCCGCACCGCCCGCCACCGCCAACCCGGATCACCAGCTTGGCGAGGAGATTGCCGACCTGCTCGACGCCACCGTTGGCAAAGGCGTGACGGGACGGCTCAAGATCGCCGGCTCGGAAATTCAGGACCTCGCCAACCGGATCTATGGCGGCACCCTCGCGCAGGGGAAATACACCCGCGATCAGGTCTACGACGCCATGGAATTGGGCGTGAACCTCTACATCCAGCGTCACCCCGAGCGCTACAGCCCGGCCATTGATGCCGCCAGCGCCAAGGAACGCGCCGAGTTGCTGGAGCGGGTCAAGGACACCCTCCCGACGCAGACCGTGCGCGCGGGCGAGAAGGACGCCTACCAGCAGTTCTCGACCCCGCCAGACTACGCCTATGCCGCCGCCTGGGCCGCGAACCTCGCGCCAACCGACAGTGTGATCGAGCCGTCAGCCGGCGTTGGTGGGCTTCTCGTCCATGCCATGAACGCAGGCGTGGCCGAGACCACGGCCAACGAACTGTCCGATAAGCGACGCGGCATGATTGCTGCGCTGCACCCAACCCGGATCACGGGCGAGGATGCCGCGCAACTGAACAACATCCTTCCGGCCGACGTGCGCCCGACCGTCGTCCTGATGAACCCGCCGTTCTCGCGCGCCGCCGAGCGCATGGGCGGCAAGATGGTGCTCGACGAGGGCGCCAAGCATATCGAGCAGATGCTGGCCCGGCTGGAGCCGGGCGGGCGTCTGGTGGCGATCGTCGGCGACAGCATGAAGCCGGTCGGCACGGCTTCGGTCGGCGGGCGCAATCAGGGCACCGGAGCGGCCTTCGCAGGCTGGTGGAAGAAGATCGGCGCGGAGTATGATGTCCGCGCCAACCTTGGCGTCGACCGGGACATCTACAAGAAGTACGGCACGAGTTTCCCGACCCGGTTCCTCGTCATCGACAAGAACCCGCCGAGCGGGCGACCCTTGCTCACCGGACAGGCGAGCGATGCGGCCGACCTGATCGGCATGCTGGAAGGCATCCGCAATGACCGATCTGTCCAACAGCAGCCCGCTCAACCGGCAAGCCCTGCGGTGGCTGGAGCAGGCGAAGGTGGAGACCAGCGACCAGCAGAGCTACCTCGCCCAACTGGCGGCGTGGGGACTGGAGCGGGCGGAAATACAGCCGTCAGCACCGAACCACCCGGACAGCCACGACCTGACAATGGCGATCGACGCCCTGCTGGGAGCCGACCCGCAACGGGCGACGGAGTGGTTTCTGGAGAACCCGGAACTGGAACCGGCGGAACAGGAGAGCAACCTTCTGTCGGACCTGCAGCAGGCAGCGAACCCGGAGGAAGCAGCCAGGCGGACGGTGGAGAGCGCCTACAGCGTGATGGTGGCGCACAGCCCGACGTAGCGGCGGCGCCCGCCGACAGCGAGGCGATCTACGAGGCGTACCGTCCGCAGCGCGTGCGGATCAAGGGCGCCAAGGCGCACCCCGGCGCGCTGGTGCAGTCCGCCGCCATGGCTTCGGTCATGCCGCCGAACACCGACTATCAGCCCCGCATCCCGGCTGCCCTGGTCAAAAGCGGCGCCCTGTCCGATGCGCAGCTCGAGGCGGTGGTCTATGCCGGCTTCGCTCACAGCGACGTGATGCCGGACGGCCAGCGCCGCGGCTACTTCATCGGCGACGGAACCGGTGTCGGCAAGGGCCGCGAGATTGCCGGCATCATCCTCGACAACTTCATGCAGGGCCGCAACAAGGCGGTCTGGGTGACGGAGAAGCGCGAACTCATCAACGATGCCAAGCGCGATTGGGTCGGTCTGGGGCGCCCGCCGGGCGAGATCATCGGCGTCAACAAGGTGAAGGCGGGCGAGCCAATCCCCGGCGACAAGGGCATCGCGTTCCTGTCCTACGATACGCTGAAGTCGGCCGAGCAGACCAAGGCGGAAGGCGGAAAGGTCAAGGGCAAGACGCGCCTCGATCAACTCGTCGACTGGCTGGGCGCGGATTTCGAGGGCGTGATCGCCTTCGACGAAGCCCACAACATGGCAAACTCGCTCGCCGAGAAGGGCGACCGCGGCAAGAAGGATGCTTCGCAAAAGGCACTGGCCGGCGTGGAGCTGCAGAAGCGGCTGCCCAAAGCGCGTGTCGTCTATGTCTCGGCAACCGGCGCCACCGAAGTCGGCAACCTGGCCTATGCCGACCGGCTGGGCCTGTGGGGCGAGGGCACGCCGTTCCCGACGCGCGAAGCCTTTATCGCCAAGATCGGTGAAGGCGGCGTGGCGGCGATGGAACTGGTAGCGCGCGACATGAAGGCGCTCGGCCACTACATCGCCCGCAACCTGTCCTACGATGGCGTCGAGTACGATCGCGTCGAGCACATCCTTACGGCCGACCAGCGGGCGACCTACGACGAGATGGCGCGAGGCTGGCAGGTCGTGCTGCAAAACTTCGAGGCCGCGCTGGAAGTCACGGGCGCCACGAAGAACGGCAAATCGCTGGGGGGGCGCGCAAAATCCAACGCACTGTCGGCCTTCTGGGGCGGCCACCAGCGCTTCTTCAACCAGATCATCACGTCCATGCAGATGCCCTCGGTGCTCAAGGGTGTCGAGGCCGACCTGAAGGCGGGCCGTCAGGCGGTGCTGCAACTGGTCAACACCAACGAGGCGGCGACCGGCCGGGCGCTCGACAAGGCCAAGGCCGAAGGCGCGGAGGATCTGGAAGACCTCGACATGACGCCGCGCGACCAGCTCATGCAGTTGGTCGCCAAGTCGTTCCCCGTGCAGCAGTACGAGGAGTATATTGACGAGAAGGGCAATAAGGGCTCTCGCCCGGTCGTGGACAGCAAGGGCGAGCCGGTCCTCAACAAGGCCGCCGTCGCCGCGCGCGAAGCTCTGCTAGACCGGCTCGGCAGCCTGCGTGTGCCGGATGGCCCGCTCGAAATGCTCCTGAACAAGTTTGGTCCCGACACGGTGGCCGAGGTGACCGGCCGCAAGCAGCGCGTCGTGTCCAAGCCGGACGAGAAAGGCCAGATCAAGAAGCAGATCGAAAAGCGCGGCGCACAGTCCAACATTGCCGAGGCGGATGCCTTCCAATCCGGCAAGAAGCCCATCCTCGTGTTCTCCGAGGCGGGCGGCACCGGGCGCAGTTATCACGCCGCCATCGGCTCGGGCAGCGCGAAGGCCCGACGCGCGCACTACCTCGTGCAGGGCGGCTGGAAGGCCGACAAGGCGGTGCAGGGCTTCGGCCGCACCCATCGCACCAGTCAGGCCAGCGCGCCGATCTTCCATCTCGTGACGACCGACCTGCAGGGCCAGAAGCGGTTCATTTCCTCGATCGCACGCCGGCTCGGGCAGTTGGGCGCGCTGACCAAAGGCGAGCGGCGCACGGGCGATCAGGGCATGTTCGGGCTCCGCGACAACCTCGAAAGCAGCGAAGCCAAGGCCGCGCTCAAGGTGTTCTTCAACGACGCAATGAGCGGCAACATCGAAGGCGTCACCGAGGAGACGCTGGCAAAAGGCATGGGCCTGAAGATGCGCGATGCGACGGGCGCCATCGCTTCGACGCCGCCGAACATGACGCAATTCCTCAATCGCGTCCTGTCGCTGACGGTCGACCAGCAGAACCAGGTATTCCAGGCGTTCAGCGACCGCCTCGACGACGTGATCGACAGGGCCACGGCGGCCGGCACCCTCGACGTTGGCGTCGAAGCCTACAAGGCCGACAAGATCGCCAAGGTGAGCGATCAGGTGGTCTACACCGATCAGCGGTCGGGCGCCGAGACGCGGCACGTTCATCTGGTCACGGAGACCCGCAACAACCCAGCGAGCTTTGATGAGACCCTGACGGGGCGCAATAGGACCGGAGGGCGGAAGCCAGATACGTTCATCCAGAACGCCCGAAGCTCCCGCGTCTACGCGGTGACGCCGGCTGGGAACAAGACTGATGAGGACGGCCGGATCAAGGAGCAGGTGCGCCTTACCTCACCGATCGACTACCAGATCGTCGACAGGAGTTCGATCGGCCGCGACAACTGGCAGAAACTGAAGGAGAAGGACGCCCAAGCCCTGTGGGATGCCGAGGTCGCCGCCACACCGGAGTTCCGCAAGAGCGACGTGCATGTGATTACCGGCGCCGTGCTGCCGATCTGGGACCGGCTCGGGGGAAGCCCCAAGATTTACCGGCTGCAGACCGACGAGGGCGAGCGCATGTTGGCGCGCGTCATCCCGGCCACGCAGGTCGATGCCACGCTCGAGCGGCTGGGCGCGGAGGCGAGCAAGGTCAACGCAACCCCGGCAGAGATTGCCCAGCGCATCCTGGGCGGCGCCACGGCCAAGCTTGCGAACGACTGGACGATCAAACCGTCGCGGGTCTCGGGCGAGCAGCGCATCGAGCTTATCGGCCCGGATTATCGCTTTGGCGACGAATTGGCCCGCCATGGCGTGTTCAGCGAGCGCATCCAGTACAAGGTACGGTTCTTCATCCCGACCGAGCCGGCCAAGGCCGCCGCGGCAATCGAGGCGATCACCAAGACGCGGCCGGTCACGTCGCTGGGCAGTTCCTACAATCAGGCAGACACGCTGGAGCAGGCCCCGGACGGCGGCACGGTGCGCGGCAACATCACCTTCACGCAGACGGCAGCCGGCGAAACCCGCTCGCTGATGACCCTGCTGAAGGACCGCAACCTCTCCACCGTCCTGCACGAGACCGGCCACCTGTGGCTCGAGGAACTGCTGGCCGATGCCTCGCAGCCCTATGCTCCGCAGCAGTTGAAGGACGATCTCGCCAAGGTGCGGAAGGCGCTCGGCAACGATGGCGGGCCGTTCACCGTCGAGCAGCACGAGACATGGGCGCGGATGGTCGAAGCCTATCTCATGGAAGGCAAGTCCCCATCCGTCGCCCTGTCCGATACCTTCGCCCGCTTCAAGGCATGGCTGGTGTCGATCTACCGGACGGCGCTGGCACTGCGGGTCGAGATCAACGACGACATGCGCGGCGTCATGGATCGCCTGATCGCCACCGACGAGGCAATCGACGAAGCTCGCAGCGAGCTTGGCGCCCGCCAGTTGTTCGCATCCGCCGATCAGGCCGGCATGACGGAAGCCGAGTTCAAGGCCTACACCGACAGCATCACCCGTACCCGCGACAGGGCAGAGCAGGCCGTCCTCGACAAGCTGATGGCCGAAGTCCGCGACCGCCGCAGCGACGAATGGAAGGCGGAAAGCGCCGCCGTGCGCGAGGAGGTTCGGGGCACTATCGACACCCAGCCCGACATGGTGGCCTTCAACTACCTGCGGAACGGCACCGTGCCCGACAGTCTCGAGCACCTTCGGGCGTTGCCCCGCATGCGCCTGTCCCGCGAGGGGCTGATCGAGGAGTACGGCGACGCCACGATTGTCGACGCCCTGCCCAAGTCCGTCCCGCCGCTGGTGACTGACAAGGAAGGCGCCCGGCCGGGCGAAATTGCCGAGTTGCTGGGCTTCTCCGATGGCCGCGCCATGGTCGATGCCCTGGTGGCGCTGGGCAAGGAGCAGGCCGCGCTCAAGGCGGCGGGCGACAAGCGCTCCGTGCGGATCATGCGGATCGACGCCGAGGTCGACCGCATCATGAAGGAACGGCATGGCGACATGCTGAACGACGGCTCCATCGAGGCGGAAGCCCTGTCTGCGCTGCACAACGAGGCCCGGTCGGACGTGCTGGCGGCCGAGGTGCGGGCGCTCGCCAAGCAGTCCGGCAAGCCGCCAACGCCCTATGCGCTGGCGCGGCAATGGGCGAAACGGGCGATCGCCGAGAAGACGGTGGCCGATGTCGCCGACCTGTCGCAATACACCCGCGCCGAAGCCAAGGCGGCGAAGGCCGCCGAACAGGCAATGATCAAGGGCGATGCCGACGAAGCCCTGCGCCGCAAGCAGGAGCAGATGATCGCGCATGCCCTGTGGCTCGAGGCGCGCGACGCCAAGGAAGAGGTCGAAAAGGCCCGCGCCAGCATGGAACGACTGGCCGGCGCGCGCACCATCCGGTCCATGGATCAGGACTATCTGGAGAAGATCCACGACCTGCTGGAGCGGTTCGACCTGAAACCGCGCAGCCTGCGGGCGACCCAGCGGCTCGAAAGCCTGCGGGAATGGGCCGAAGCGCAGCAGGCGGCCGGCGTCGATGTCGCAGTGCCGCAAAAGCTGCTCGACGAAGCCTACCGGACCAGTTACCGCCGCATGACGGTGGAGGAGTTCCGTGGACTGGCCGATTCGGTCAAGCAACTCGCCCACTTGGGGCGGCTGAAGCAGAGGTTCCTCGACGGCAAGGACAAGCGCGAGTTCGAGGAACTGGTAAAGGAGGCGGTCGATCTGGCGGGTCAAGGCCGCCAGTCCGGCGATACCTCGACCGATTCCGGCAAGACCAACTTCGAACGGCGCTTCGGCCGCGTGACGAGCGGGCTCCGCTCCTTCGATGCCGCGCTACTGAAGGTCGAATACATCTTCAAGTGGCTCGACGGCAACAAGAAGGCCGGTCCGTTCAGCCGCCTGTTCGAGCGCATGTCGAAGGCGCAGTCCGACGAACGGACCCATTGGCAGGACATGGGCAACAAGCTGCGCGTCCTGTTCCATGGGTTGCCCGTCGAGACCCGGCGCCGCCTGCAGGATGTCGCGTCCTACCAGGAACTGAACGGCGACAGCCTGCGACGGGACGCGCTGATTGCGGTCGCGCTCAACATGGGCAACGAGGGCAACAAGTCCAAGATGCTCAAGGCGCACAACTGGACGGAAGAGGGCGTCCTCAAGGCCATCGAGAACGAGAGCGACATCAAGGTCGAGATCATCTCCGACAACATCGTGCTGACCGGCTCGGTGCGCACCCCACAGGAT
>ERZ650303.48-NODE-48-length-29706-cov-4.641800_pt1 | contig 29706 bp, 32 predicted proteins | sample MGYA00376239_ERZ650303 | MGnify/ENA primary metagenome ERZ650303 (study PRJEB26733, sample SAMN07839262) | wastewater metagenome | biome: small river; feature: stream; material: water | place: USA: North Carolina | collected 2016-04-05 ... | reverse complement strand
CAAAAAAGTCTGCAACGTGATGGCCGGTTCCGCCCTGCTGCAACACGAAGCGCTGGTGGGTAAGATTCTGACGGCAGTAGTGAACGCGGTACCCGATACTCCGGTCACGCTGAAGATTCGCACCGGCTGGAATATCGACAACAAAAATGCGCCGTCGATACTGCGCATAGCAGAAGAAAGCGGTATTCGTGCACTGGCTATTCATGGCCGGACGCGCTGTCAGCAATATCGCGGCGAAGCAGAATTTGACACCGTAGCTGCCGTCAAGGCCGCAGCCCGCATCCCGGTGATCGCCAATGGCGACATCACAACTCCCGAAAAAGCCAGGGCCGTTCTGGACAAAACCGGTGCAGATGGCGTCATGATTGGCCGTGCCGCGCAAGGCCGTCCGTGGATTTTTCGCGAAATCGAACACTACCTGGCCACAGGCGAAAAACTCCCGCCGCCCGCAGTGACCGAGATTCAATCCATTTTGCTCGAGCACCTGGAAGACCTCTACGGCTTCTATGGCACCGAAACCGGCGTGCGCGTCGCCCGCAAGCACATCTCCTGGTACACCAAAGGCCTGATCGGTTCGGCGGCTTTCCGTCACCAGATGAACCGCCTTGACGACATTAACACCCAGCGCGGCATGGTGAACGATTTCTTCCAGAGTCTCGGTCAGCGTCACGAACACCTGGTGTATGACGCTGCGGAAACCACAAACGCCGAGGAGCTGGCGGCATGAGCACGCAAACCTCTGATCTCTCCAAAGCCGTGACACAGGCACTGGAAAAATACTTTGCTGAACTCAGTGGCGAGGTGCCCAGCGCCGTTTATGACATGGTGCTCAGTTGCGTTGAACGACCGATGCTAGAAGTCGTCATGCGCCAGGCCGCCAATAATCAGACGGTTGCTGCCCAGATCCTGGGTATTAACCGCAATACGCTGCGTAAAAAACTGTCCGACCACGGACTACTCTAATTTTTCTTTGAACCCACCGCTAACTCATCATGAAAATTCGCCAGGCTCTGCTTTCCGTTTCCGATAAAACCGGTGTACTCGATTTCGCCAAAGCGCTCGACGCCCAGGGCGTTGCGCTACTTTCGACCGGCGGTACTGCCAAGTTACTGCGCGAAGCAGGCCTGAAGGTCACCGAAATCGGCGACTACACCGGTTTTCCGGAAATGCTGGATGGCCGTGTAAAAACGTTGCACCCCAAAGTGCACGGGGGCATTCTGGCGCGTCGTGACCTGCCCGCCCACATGGCAACGATTGAACAGCACGGCATTCCGACCATCGATCTGGTTTGCGTCAACTTGTACCCGTTCCGTGAAACCGTGGCTAAAGCCGGTGTGACGCTGGAAGACGCCATTGAAAACATCGATATCGGTGGTCCGGCCATGGTCCGTTCCTCGGCCAAGAACTACAACGGCGTGGCCATCGTGACTGACCCGGCTGACTACGCCGACCTGATCGAAGAAATGACGGCCAATGATGCAACACTGTCGCTAAGCACCCGTTTCGGACTGGCCAAAAAAGCCTTCACGCACACGGCGCGTTACGATTCGGCCATCGCCAACTGGCTGACCGGTCTGGATGCCGGTGCCGAAGATCAACCGGCCGCAGCTGCGCCAACGCCATCGATCTTCCCAAGCCATCTGCAACTGGCCTTTGACCGCGCCGAAACCCTGCGTTATGGGGAAAACCCGCTACAACAGGCGGCTTTCTATCGTGACAGCACGCCGACCGCTGGCACTATCGCCAACTACACGCAACATGGCGGCAAGGAACTCTCCTACAACAATATTGCCGATGCGGATGCGGCCTGGGAATGCGTAAAGACTTTCCGCGAGCCGTGCTGCGTCATCGTCAAACATGCCAACCCGTGTGGCGTGGCCGTGGACGGCAACCTGCTCAAGGCTTATGAAAAAGCCTTCCAGACGGATCCGACTTCGGCTTTCGGCGGCATCATCGCCTTCAATGGCCTGGTCGATGTGGATGTTATCGAAGCCATGAATGCGCGCAAGCACTTTGTCGAAGTACTGATTGCCCCAGCATTCACGGATGCCGCCATGGCCTTGCTCAACGCCAAAGCCAATTTGCGTGTTCTCACCGTCCCGCTGCCGGAAGGTACTACTCCGGTCTATCACCCGCTGGAAATGAAGCGCGTTGGCGGTGGGCTTCTGGTGCAAACCCCGGACGCTTTCAATGTTCAGGCCAGCGATCTGAAAGTTGTCACCAAAGTACAACCGACACCCACACAAATTGCCGATCTGCTATTTGCGTATCGCGTTGCAAAATTCGTGAAATCGAATGCTATAGTCTTCTGTGGCAACGGCATGACCTTAGGCGTTGGCGCTGGCCAGATGTCACGCGTGGACTCAACGCGTATTGCTGCCATCAAGGCGTCTAACGCAAACCTGCCTCTGGCAGGTTCCGTTGTGGCCTCCGATGCCTTCTTCCCGTTCCGTGACGGTGTTGATGTGCTGGCTGAGGCTGGGGCCAGGGCCGTGATTCAACCCGGTGGCTCGATGCGTGACGAAGAAGTCATTGCTGCAGCTGATGAACATGGCTTAGCGATGGTTGTCACGGGTGCCCGGCATTTCCGGCATTGATTTATCTCTTGCAATCCTTGAACCCTTGACCTTGACCAAACCCGCTATGACCCGCTCAAAACTGATACTGGCACTACTTGCTTCTCTGGCGCTGGCAACGTCACTCTCCGCACGCGCCGATGAAGAATCGTCCGCCAGCACTCCGTTAGCAGCCACCGATGCACAGCCAGCCAGCGTGGTCGTAGTCGGCAGTCCTGAATCGAAAACCACACAGAGCAACGACAGCAAGTCCTGGTATAGCTCCGCCTGGGATACCGCCGGACAGCATCTATCAGACATCTGGACTAAAGGCGATGTTGAATTGTATGTCCCATTCTGGACATACCATATGCCCTTTGCTTACTCCGCCGAAAAGCGTTCCAGCTACACCGAGTACCCGGCGGGCGGCGGTCTGGGCAAGGGTTGGTACAACGCCAGCGGTAACTGGGAAGGCATCTTTGCTATGGAATTCGCTGATTCGCACGGCAAACCGCAATATCAAGCCGGCTATGGATGGGTACCTACCTGGCGTCCCATTAATGACCAATTTCGTATTGGTGCTGGCCTAACGGCGTTTCTATTCATGCGTTCCGATATTGGCAACTATGCACCCATTCCGGGGATACTGCCGGTCGGTTCAATTGGTTACGGCCCCGTCGATGTCCAGGTGGCTTACATTCCCGGCGGCCAGGGTAACGGCAATGTGCTTTTCTGGTGGGCCAAGTATTCGTTCCGCTAATCTGTACCCGCCCAATTCACTTTTATTTAAGCATTCGCAGGATCGTTCATGAAAATTCTCGTTGTCGGCTCTGGTGGCCGCGAACACGCTCTGGCCTGGAAACTGGCGCAAGCCGCAGGCGTCACCCTGGTTTACGTTGCGCCGGGCAATGCCGGTACCGCCCGCGAACCCAAACTCGAGAATCTGCCGATCACCGACATCCATGCGCTGGCCGATTTTGCCGAGCAACATAAAATTCATCTCACCGTCGTCGGGCCGGAAGCACCACTGGCGGCAGGGATTGTCGATGTGTTTCGTACCCGCGGCCTGAAGATCTTCGGCCCAACGCAGGCCGCTGCGCAACTCGAAAGCTCGAAGGATTTTGCCAAGCGTTTCATGGCTCGCCACAAGATTCCCACGGCTGGTTTTGAAACCTTTACCGACCCAGTGGCAGCACACGATTACATCAATCGTCAGGGTGCCCCTATCGTCATCAAGGCCGATGGCCTAGCCGCAGGCAAGGGCGTGGTGGTCGCCATGTCGCTCGACGAAGCGCATGCCGCCATTGACGATATGCTCTCAGGCAACAAGCTAGGCAGCGCCGGTGCCCGCGTAGTCATTGAAGACTTTCTGGATGGCGAAGAAGCCAGCTTCATCGTGCTGGTCGATGGCAAGAATGTACTGGCCATGGCCTCCAGTCAGGATCACAAGCGGATCGGCGACGGCGATACCGGCCCCAACACCGGTGGCATGGGTGCCTACTCACCGGCACCAGTCGTTACGCCAGAAGTCCATGCGCAAGTTATGCGCGAGATCATTCTGCCGACGGTACGCGGCATGGAGGCCGACGGTATTCCCTTTACCGGTTTCCTGTATGCAGGCCTGATGATCGGCAAAGATGGATCGGTCAAAACACTGGAATTCAACGCCCGCATGGGTGACCCGGAAACACAGCCGATCATGATGCGTCTGAAGTCAGACGCCGTCAAAATGTTCGAACATGCCATTGCGGGCACCTTGGATCAGATCCAGCCGGAATGGGACCGCCGCGTGGCACTGGGTATCGTCCTGGCCGCCAAGAACTACCCGGACACCCCGCGCAACGGCGACGCCATTCATGGCCTACCGGCAGGCAACGCTGCGGGTGATGACGCCCACGTCTTCCATGCCGGCACTGCCGAAGCCAATGGCGAGGTCGTCACCAGTGGTGGCCGCGTACTGTGTGTCACCGCACTGGGTGAAAGCGTTGCACAGGCTCAGAAACGCGCCTATGATGCGGCCGCTGACATCAAGTTCGACGGGATGCAGTATCGCAAGGACATCGGCTACCGCGCCATTAATCGCTGAAGCATGGCACCATGAACGAGCAGCCCGGTACCGAACGTTCCGCACAGGTCCAGCACTATTTACAAGGCCTTCAACAGCGTATCGTCGATGCCTTGTCGGCGCTCGATGGGCAAAGCTTCCAGCGCGATAGCTGGACACGTCCCGCCGGTGGGGGAGGTGTTTCCTGCCTGATCGAAGAAGGTAAGCTCATCGAGCGCGGCGGCGTTAATTTCTCGCACGTCATGGGCGATCAATTACCCCCCTCGGCTTCGGCACATCGTGCCGAGCTGGCCGGTCGGCCTTATGAGGCCATGGGCGTTTCGCTGGTCATGCACCCGCGCAATCCTTACTGCCCCACCGCACACATGAATGTGCGCTACTTTGTGGCACACCCACCCAAAGACCGACCCGATATCGCACCGGTCTTCTGGTTCGGTGGCGGCATGGACCTCACGCCTTATTATGGTTTCCGTGAAGATGCCGTGCATTTTCACCAGACCTGTCACGATGCATTAGCACCTCATGGCGCGGAATACCACCCACGCTTCAAGGATTGGTGTGACCAGTACTTTTTTCTCAAGCATCGCAATGAACCCCGCGGCGTCGGCGGCATTTTTTACGACGACCTGAACGAGCGCGGCTTTGATGCGAGTTTTGCACTCACCCGCTCGGTCGGCGATGCCTTTGTTCAAGCCTACGCGCCGCTACTGGAACGCCGACGCGACATGCCCTGGGGCGAACGCGAGCGTGATTTCCAGGCTTACCGCCGTGGCCGTTATGTCGAGTTCAACCTGGTTTACGACCGTGGCACACTGTTCGGTCTGCAATCCGGCGGCCGCACCGAGTCGATTCTGATGTCGATGCCGCCGATCGTGAAATGGCGCTACGACTGGCAACCCGAAGCGGGTTCACCGGAAGCAGCGCTCTACACGGACTTCCTGCCGCACCAGGACTGGCTAGCCTAGGTTTTTCTAGCGCGCCTGCTGGGCATCAATAAACGTACGCGCCTGCGCCGTCCATTGATCCGCCACCATGCGGCTCAGCATGCCATCGGCCGCTTCCAGTAAATCAGCATCACATTCTTTGTGCGGAATCTGCGTCAGATACATCGAGAAGCGCTGCTGGTCACTGCGATAGTGACGCAGATTACCTAGATGGGCCTGACGCCGACAATGCGCCAGGAAGTTTTGCGACAGGCCATCGCGCGGCCGCAACTCACGCACCTGGAGCAGGACATCTTCCCAACGTTCAGACCCCAACAGAGCGCGCAACTCCGTACGCAGATGCGCGGTGCTTCTAGGCGGACGAGACTCCCGTTGCGCTAACTGCAGGACCTGTAGCGCCGGTTCAAACTGCCGGCGGGCTAACAGCATTTCGGCTTCCTGCTCCAGCCGCGCCGCTATCAACGTTGCATCATCCGCATCGACCCGGCCCAACCAAAGTGCCGCACGATCCGCGTCATCCAGACCCTGTGCGGCCCGAGCCGCCAGGAGATCGGCATAACCTGAGGCATAAGCCAATTTGCGCGCCCGCTCAGCCGCTTTAATCGCGGCATCGTAATGCCCTTCGAGCAGCAGACGCAAAGCAGATAAAAATGCCTGTTCACCGCGCCGCTTTTTACGCATGCTGCGAAAGCGGGAAACGCTGCCCGGCAGATTGAGAATGCCTTGCAGCAATTTGAGCAGGAGCGCCCCTGCGATCAGAACCGCAATAATCGCAATGACTAAAAAGTTCAGAGACATTTCTACACGCCAGGGTGCCAGCACAATCAGCGCATAACCGTCATTGCGATTCATGAGCGCCGCAACTACCACGGCCAGCGTGCCGAGCAGCAGCCCCCAGATCAAGCCTTTCCTCATGGCGTGGCTCCCTTGGCTGTTTCTTGGGGCATCGCCTTAACCGTACTTTCTGCGCCCGGTACCTCTGTAGGTACAGGTGCCGCTATCTCAAGCGGTTCACCCGTCAGATCCGAACGTGCGGTAGCCAGTGCCTGGCGGGTTGCCGAAAGGGAGAGTGCTGCTGCATCCACTTTCAACGCACTCAATTGTTGCAATGTTTTGAGCGCCTCTTTAACCAGTGCATTCGACGTATCGTCGTATTTTTCAATCCAGGCACGCGCTTGTGTCAGTGTCTGCTGATATACCGCCGGATTACGCTGCACCAGAGCATGGCGTGCATCAAGCAGTAACAGGCGCAAACCCTGCTGCAGGAATACTTTCTGCTCAGGTGCCATTAAGCCGGGCTCGGCACGATCCAGACGTTGAACGCGAACCATACTGCGCACGGATTGCCAGAGGTCATTCGCTAGCGCAGCCGCCAGCACGCGGGCTTTATCCATGAGGGTTTGCGCTGTCGGCTCGACCGCTGCTGGCGACGCAGCCTCCGTGACCGGCATCGGCAAACGATGCTCTTGCAGCAGCGGCAGTTGGTCAATGCTCGCAATCACACCATCCAGTTGGGCCACGGCAGCGGCAATATCGACCACCTGTTGCGACTTCAAATCGGCCAGATCTTGTGCCATGGCCAGACGCAATGCCTGCGCTGATGCACTGGCGTCGCTGGCCAGCACCCGCTGTCCACTCTGCAGGGCGCTGACCAATACCTTCATGTCACCCGTGGCCTGCCAGATCTGCCAGCCCGCATCGAGCTGTTGTTCAATCCGGTCCAGCCTTAACAGGGCGCGCTCGTGCTGCAATGACTGACGCAGCGCCTCAATATCCTGTCGCATCGGCTGTTGCTGATCCACCGCCGTTTCTAGCCCGGCCATACGGGAATCAACGCTCGACATCTGATTTTCTTCGCGCTGGAGTCCATCCCATAGGCGCCAGGTCCATAATTGCTGAGCAGCAATGCCCAGAATCACCAGCGCCAGCAGCACAACCCACCAACGACGACTGCGCCGTGCGGGACGTTTCTTGGCCTGTGGCATTTCCGGTTTTTGCGGATCGGGGGTTTGGGTTTCACTCATACGGGTATCCATTCAGACTAGTCAGGCTGTGTCTGCTCATTATACGTTTGCATAAAAGCCAGAATACCGGCATCGCCACCCTGGGTCTCGATGACTCGCAAAAAACCCAAAGCGCGGGCAGCTGCGGCGATTCGTGCATGCGGCACCACCAAAGTCTGTTGTTGCAGAGTCTGGACAGGATCTACCGGCATTGCGGTGACCAGCCGCGTTAAAGATTCGCTACTGGTCACGATCCATAGCGCAGGCTTTGCGGCCGTCAGTAATGATTGCACCGCCAACACCGCACCCGGATGCAAAGTGCGTTGGTAAGTGGTGGCTTCGTCCACCCGCGCACCACGTTGACGCAGGGTTTGAGCCAGCGTATCGCGACCGCCCTCGCCGCGGATCAGGGCAAAGCGCTGGCCGAGGCAATGTTCCGGAGCAAAAAACGGGTGCGCTAACAGGCCTTCGGAATCAAATTGTGCCTCCGGCAGAATCACGCTTTTCACATCCAGTGCTTTTAATGCCGCCGCCGTACCGGGGCCAACGGCGGCTGCTACCAGCGCCTGTGGCCACTTCCCCGCCCCCACTAATGTTGGCCAAGCCATATGTACGGCATTGGCACTGATAAAAAGGCAGGCTTTGTAGTACAGAAGCTGCTGGGCGATTTGCGCCAGCGCCGCATAATTCTGCAAGGGAGCAATGGCTAAAAAAGGGATGTGCAGGGCGTGTGCACCCAGGGCACGGAGACCGACGAGCAAACCTTCGGCCTGGCCTTCAGGGCGTGTTACGACGACCCGTTGTCCGCTGAGAGGGCCCTGCAGCGGTTGCATGATTTAGCCAGCGTTTATCTGATGAATCAGCGCATCTGCACCCTGCGCCAGCAGGGTTTCGGCCAATGCCGTGCCCAAGCTTTCGGCATCAGCCCACGCACCACGGCACTCACCGGCAACGATTTGCGTGCCATCGACCGATGCCACGAGCCCGCGCAACCAGAATTGTTGCTGCGGCTCACTGACGGCAAAGCCAGCGATCGGCAAATGGCAACTACCGCCCAAACGGCGCGAGAAAGCACGTTCGGCACGTACACATGCCGCCGTTTCTTCATCGGCCAAGCCATTGGCGACCTGTTGCATATCTGCCTGACCTGCACAAATCTCGATGCCTAACGCGCCTTGCCCCGGTGCCGGCAGCATATCGGACGGATCAATACGGGCGCGAATACGATCGGCCAGACCCAGGCGAACCAGGCCCGCTGCGGCCAGGATAATGGCATCGTATTCCCCATCGTCCAGTTTACGCAGTCGCGTATCCAGATTGCCACGCAAGGCTTTAATCACCAGATGCGGAAAGCGGGCCCGCAACTGTGCTTCCCGGCGCAAACTTGAAGTGCCAACGATCGCCCCGTGCGGTAAGGCAGCCAACGCCTCATACCGGGAGCTGACAAATGCATCCCGCGGGTCTTCACGCTGGCTAATCGCCGCCAGGACAAATCCTTCCGGCATGTCCATCGGCACATCTTTCATCGAGTGCACCGCCAGATCCGCCCGACCTTCGGCCATGGCGACTTCCAGCTCTTTGATAAACAGGCCTTTACCGCCAATGGCTGCCAGCGGCCGATCCAGAATTTGATCACCGCGCGTGGTCATGCCCAGAATCTGCACATCCCGCTGTGGATTCTGCTGGCTGAGCAAACGCTGCACATGCTCGGCCTGCCACATAGCCAGACGGGATTCACGGGATGCAATGATGAGCGGTTTAGACATAAAACAGTTTTCACTAAAACGGAGGGCCACAATGGCACGGGATAGATGTAATGCTAGCACGCAGACTCCCTTATAATGCAGGGTTTGCAGCCACTCACGCCTAGACACCATGTCCGCTCACGAAAAGACCCCAGCCGCCACGCCCTACACCTGGGCCGGCCGTTTCGACGAACCGATGTCGGATCTTGTGAAACGCTATACCGCTTCGGTCAACTTTGACCAGCGCCTGTGGCGTCAGGATATTCGTGGCTCACTGGCGCACGCCCGCATGCTGGGCAAACAGGCCATTATCAGCGCCCAGGATCTGGCTGATATCGAACGTGGCATGGCGCAGATTCTGCAGGAAATCGAAAGCGGCGCTTTCACCTGGTCGCTCGACCTGGAAGATGTCCACCTCAATATCGAACATCGTCTGACCAGCCTGGTCGGCGATGCCGGCAAGCGTTTGCACACAGGTCGCTCGCGCAATGATCAGGTAGCCACCGATATCCGCCTCTGGCTGCGTGATGCCATTGACACCTTGCTCGACCTGTTCAAAGGTATGCAACTGGCGCTTGTTACCCTGGCCGAGCAACATGCCGACACCCCGATGCCGGGCTTTACGCACCTGCAAGTCGCACAACCAGTGACCTTTGGTCATCACATGATGGCCTATGTAGAAATGCTGGCCCGTGACGCCGAACGACTGACGGATCTGCGTCGGCGCGTCAACCGCCTGCCGCTGGGCAGCGCGGCACTCGCCGGTACCACTTATCCGATTGATCGTCATTTTGTGGCCGAGCAACTGGGCTTTGACACCGTCTGCGAGAACTCGTTGGATGCGGTATCCGACCGGGATTTCGCCATTGAATTCTGTGCTGCCGCTGCGCTGGCCATGATCCATTTGTCACGCTTCTCTGAAGAACTGGTGCTCTGGATGACGCCGCGTTTTGGCTTTGTCATGCTGGCCGACCGCTTCTGCACCGGCTCGTCGATCATGCCGCAAAAGAAAAATCCTGACGTACCGGAACTGGCCCGCGGCAAGACCGGCCGTGTGATTGGTGATCTCAATAGTCTGCTGGTTTTGATGAAGGGTCAGCCACTGGCCTACAACAAGGACAACCAGGAAGATAAAGAACCGTTGTTCGATGCGGTCGATACGCTGACCGATACCCTGCGCATTTTCGTGGATCTGGTACCGGGCATTACGGTACGCCCACAACCCATGGCCAATGCGTTGCTGCAAGGCTTTGCCACGGCAACGGATCTGGCCGATTATCTGGTGCGTAAGGGCCTGCCCTTCCGTGCCGCCCATGAGGCCGTGGGACTGGCCGTCAAAGCCGCCGAACAAAAGGGCGTGGACCTGGCCGACCTCACTCTGGTCGAGCTACAAGCGTTCTCATCACTGATCGAAGCGGATGTCGTACATGCACTGACAATTGAGGGTTCTCTGGCGGCGCGTAACCACATTGGCGGCACCGCACCGGCTCAGGTGAAGGCAGCCATCGCACGGGCACGCCAGCGTCTGGCTTAATTCTTATGAGCGCTTAAAAAGCGATCCCGAACAGGATCGCAGCCCCCATCACCAGGAAGATGCCCGCAGTTATGCGGTGAATAATTTTCAGGGGCATTTTCTTGGCCAGAGCATCACCAAAAAATACGACGGGCACATTGGCCAACAACATACCGAGTGTGGTGCCGGCAACGACCGGCAAGAGGTCCTGGAACCTGGCGGCCAGTATCGCGGTGGCAATCTGCGTCTTGTCGCCCATCTCGACCAGAAAGAAAATCACGCTGGTCATGACGAATACCCCGTAACGGCGCATGCGCTGTTCCGCGGCATTTTCTTCTTCGTCATCGAACTTATCCGGAATCAGCATCCAGCCTGCCATGGCGATGAATGAGGCCGCCAGAATCCAGCGTGTCCAATCCGGGCCCAGCCATTCAAAAACCGACTCGCCCACAAGCGCGGCCAACGCGTGATTGAGTACCGTTGACACCAGAATCCCGGCACTGATCGCCCAGGGCGCCCGATAGCGGGTTGCCAGAATCAGCGACAAGAGTTGCGTCTTATCGCCGATCTCGGCCAATGCTACGACGCCCGTAGCAATCAGAAATGCTTCCACTGCGACTTAGTTCTTGAGATCTTCAAGCAAGGTTTGCAATTCACCTGCCTGATACATTTCCATCATGATGTCGCTACCACCAATGAATTCGCCGTTCACATACAGCTGTGGAATCGTTGGCCAGTTCGCATAGGCTTTCACCCCTTCACGAATCTCCGGATTTTCCAGCACATTGACGCTATAAAAACGGGAGATGCCGCATTCGCGCAGCAACTTGCAGGCGCGCTGCGAAAAACCACACTGCGGAAACTGTGGCGTGCCCTTCATGTACAGCACAACAGGATGGCCTTTGACCTGTTCGTCAATCAGCGTTTGAATTGCGTTATTATTTTCGGACATGATCTATTTCCGTCGGTATTGGGGTTAGGAGCTGCGAGTCTAGCCAAGCCAGCCCCTTGCGTCAAACTGGCTTAACGGTGGCGCCAACGCTCGATCAGGCTATAGAGCACCATGCCGACCAGCAAACTCGCCACATAAATGCCCCCTGCGGGAATCCCCGCCCCCAGCAGCACTAAACCCGGGCCCGGGCAAATGCCGGTAACACCCCAACCGACACCAAATAGCACTGAACCCAGGATCAATCGCCTATCGATCGCATGATTTGTAGGTAGGTTCAACGGCTCACCCAGCAGGGTTCTGGAACGGCGGCGTAATAGCGCAAAACCCACACTGCCCATGATTAGTCCGCCGCCCATCACCAGCCCCAGCGATGGATCCCATGGCCCACTGACATCAAGAAAGCCAACTACTTTGGCTGGATTCGCCATGCCCGAAAGGATCAAGCCAATACCCAGTAATAGACCGGCTAGCGCTGCGGCAACCCATTGCAAACCACGATGCATCACAGGCCTCCCAGCTGGCGGATGATAAAGACGGTGGCTATCGCCGAGCCCATAAAGCTACAGACAGCGACCAGCGAGCGTAAGGAAAAACGTGAGAGACCACAGATACCATGTCCGCTTGTGCAGCCGTTGGCATAGCGCGTGCCGATGCCTACCAATACGCCACCGATCACCAAACCCAGGGTGCCGGTCTGCTGCACCATGGCAGGCAATGTATCCAACAACACCCACAGCGTGGGCGCACCGATCAGCCCCAGCAAAAAAGCAATGCGCCAGCCAAAAGCTTCCCGCTTCTGCTGAACGACGAGCTCGATCAGATGCCCGATGATGCCGCTAATGCCGGCAATGCGTCCGTTCGTCCAGGCCAGCCAGACTGCCGCCAAGCCAATCATGAAGCCTCCCAGCAAGGCCGCGATGGCTGCCTGCGCTGTAAATGCCTGCCAATCAATCGTCATGAGGCGTCCTTCAGCGAACGCTTGTTCTGGGCGGCTGCAGGTACGGCGCAATACAATTGATGCAAGGTTTCCAGAATCACCTGTACATGCGGATGAGAAACCCGGTAATAAATGTACTTGCCCTCACGACGTGTCGAGACCAGACCCTCACTGCGCAAAACGCCCAGCTGTTGCGAAAGCGTTGGCTGATGAATATCCAGCATCTCTTCGAGCTCCCCTACTGAATATTCGCCCTGCAACATCTGACAGAGCAACAGCAGGCGATCCGGATTACCAATCACTTTCAGCAACGACACGACCTGACCCGCCTGATGGCGCATCCAGTCCAGATCAAGCACGGCAGCATTGGCAGGTGATGCCAACTTGCCTGACGACATTTCTTTAGTTTTTTCCAATGCCATAAACAACCTCAGCGGCGAACATGTTCACAATGAATTAATTCTGACAATATACCATTAAATATATTCATGAACCCTGAAACTGATTCAGGCCTGATGTAGAATTCCCCTATGAGAAAGCCTCCCACCTGGTGCAAACCCAGCGGCGCCCCTGTTTCCTGCACTGAAAAAATCAAGGTTCTGAACGAGAACTATGATGAGTTACGTACGCTCGCCCAGGAAGCCCTAGACGATGCCCTACTCATGGGATGCAGCGAACAGCAGATTCGCGCAGCTTTGCGCAGCATGATCGACGGGCTGCAAAAAACCTACGACGAACTGCCCGAGTAGTCATTCCCGATCAAGGCAGATTTTGTGCGCGCGCTGGATAAGCGGGCCAACCACCAGCGTAGGGCCAGACCGGGCTCCCGACCGCTCACCCGCCAGGCGTAAGACAGCAGGGCCGGCAACCTTTCGGGAGATCGGGATTTTTCTACCAGCTGTCCCTGGGCCAGGGCTTCTTTAATACTGGACTTCGGCAAATAGCCACAACCCAGGCCGCGAATCTGTGCATCAATCTTGAGCGCCATCGATGGCACAGTGAGCACATCCTGACCGGGCAACAGACTAATCGTCATTGGCGTCATCTGCCGGGCGCTATCGGCTAACGCCACCATCCGATGCGGCATGAGCAGTTCATCGTTCACTGGGCCGGTAACGTCTGCCAATGGATGACAGGGAGCGACCGCAAAAACAAACGTCACTTCACCCAACGGTGCGGTTTGTATGCCCGCAGGTGGAGCCGGTTGATTGGTCACGCCAATCGCCAGATCTGCACGGCCGCTGACCAAAGACTCCCAGGTACCGGACAAGGTTTCACGGCTCAAACGTATCCGCGTTGGTGGTTTCTGCGCCAGAAACTCACTGATCAAGTCCAGGATTGCCGAGTCACTCACGATACTATCGACCGCAATATTGAGCGTTGCCTCCCAGCCAGTCGCCACACGCCGGATCCGCTGGGCCACCGCATCCAGCTCGGCGAGCAGGCGCTCACCTTCCCGGACGAGCTCAGCGCCTGCCGGTGTTAAGCGTGCCTGTCGCGAACGCCGATCAAAGAGCAAGACATCCAGTTGTTCTTCCAGTTGACGCACGCTGTACGTGACCGCCGAAGGCACCTTACCCAATGTGCGCGCAGCCGCGGCAAAACTACCCAACTTGGCAATCAGGCTAACCATGCCCAGCATCTCGGGCGTCAGAGGCGAGCGGTCCATAGAAAACCTCAATGATTCAAATAATTTGAATGATGCCATCAATCCAGCACATGCACAGCGCTTGAGAAACAAATACAGTACACACATACAGGAGAACACCATGCTTATTAAACGACTCGGTACAGAACGTGGCTTTGCCGACCATGGCTGGTTGCGTTCGTATCACAGCTTTTCTTTTGCCGATTACATAGACCGAAACCACATGCACTTCGGGCCTTTGCGCGTGATCAACGAAGACTGGGTGGCCGCAGAAACCGGTTTTGGTATGCATCCACACCGGGACATGGAAATCGTCACCTACATTCTTGAGGGAGAACTCACCCATCAGGACAGCATGGGCCACAAGGAGGTCATTCGCCCGAACGAAGTCCAGCGCATGAGTGCGGGCACAGGTGTCATGCACAGTGAGCACAATCGTCACCCCACCGATACTTGCCACTTGCTGCAGATCTGGCTCATGCCAGACCAGCGGAATCTGACGCCGGAATACGAGCAGACCGCTTTCGACCCTGCCGAAAAGCGTGGCAAGCTGCGGCTGGTCGCCGCCCCGGACGGTGCCCAGGGGGCCGTCACCATTCATACCGATGCCCGCCTCTATGCCGGCCTGTTTAATGGCGACGAGGCTGCCACACATACCTTGCCCGATAATCGCATGGCCTATGTACATGTCGCGCGAGGCACCATCCACGTAAATGGCGAAGCACTCAGTGCGGGTGATGCGCTGATGCTGCGTGACGAACCTGCTGTAGTACTTCGCCAGGGACAGAATGCCGAAGTACTGCTCTTCGATTTACCCCGTCAGTAATAACCTCAATTACCCAATACCCCACCCCAACAGGAGATTCACCATGACTAAAACCGTTGTTGTCTATCACAGTGGCTATGGCCACACCGTCAAACAGGCCGAAGCTGTCGCCAAGGGCGCGCATGCCGAACTCATCGCCATCAGTGCCGAAGGTGACATCACTGGCGAGCAATGGGCTGCGCTGGATGCCGCCGATGCCATCATTTTTGGTTCACCGACTTATATGGGCACCGTCACCTGGCAGTTCAAAAAGTTCGCTGATGCCACATCCAAGCCCTGGTTCACCCAGAACTGGAAAAACAAGGTATTCGGCGGCTTTACCAACTCAGCCACCATGAATGGCGACAAGCACTCCACCATTCATTACTTCATTACACTGGCCATGCAGCACAGTGGTATCTGGGTCGGCACAGGCCTCATGCCGTCAAACAGCAAAGCGGCGCAGCGTAACGACGTTAATTACGTCGGTTCGTTTGCCGGTGCCATGATGCAAACGCCATCGGATGCTTCCGCCGATGAAGTTGTGCAAGGTGATCTGGAAACCGCCCGCCTCTATGGCGAACGTATTGCGCAGATCGCCGGCCAGTTCCGCCCGGCCTGACACATGACGCTGCCCACCCTGTTTGTGCCGCATGGGGCTCCCACCTTTGCCCTGCGGCCGGGTGCCGCCGGTGCGGCACTGGTCGATCTGGCGCAAACGCTTCGACGTCCTAAGGCGATTGTCGTCATCAGTCCGCACTGGGAAACCCGCGAACCGACTGTGGGCAGTGCCAGCGATTTGGAAACCATCTACGACTTCGCCGGTTTTCCGCGCGAGCTGTATACACTCACCTACCCGGCCCACGGCAACGCCGAACTGGCACTCCAGGTCGCCACCTGTTTACAGAATGCTGGCTATTCGGCACGGATGGATCCGCATCGTGGCCTGGATCATGGTGCCTGGGTGCCGTTACGCATGATGTATTCGGCTGCCGACATCCCCGTGATTCCCTTGTCGATCAAAGCGCATGCCGGAGCCGCATACCACTATGCACTAGGCGCAGCATTGCGGCCGCTGCGGGAAGAAGGCTTTCTGATCATCGGTACAGGCAGCATCACGCATAACCTGCGTGACTACATGCAGTGCATCCACGGTGGCTTACCCACACCGGCCTACGTGCCGCGATTCGCCGACTGGATTAACGATCAACTGCAAAGCCACCTGATTGATAATCTGCTCGACTACCGTAAAACCAGTATCGATGCTGCCCAGGCACACCCGACAGAAGACCATTTCATGCCCTTCTTTGTCGCACTTGGCGCGGCCGGCACGGGGGCTCGGGCCGAGCGTTTTTATGCTGGGGTAGATGATCTCGTGATCGCCATGGATGGCTACCGCTTCGAGCCACAAGCGTCAGCGGTACAATGACGTTTTATTGCCATCCGAAGAGTCACGATCATGTCCCATGCACCCGCCTGCCCACAATGCACCCTTGAGAACACGTATCCAGACGGTAGTAATTTTGTCTGTGCCGACTGTGGATTCGAGTGGCCAATGGAGACTGTGGCAACGGAAGAAGACGGCCCGCGCATCGTCAAGGACGCTAACGGCAACGTGCTCAGCGATGGCGACAGCGTCGTGCTGATCAAAGACCTCAAGCTCAAGGGTTCATCGAGCACCATGAAGGTGGGCACCAAAATCAAGAGCATTCGTATTGTCGATGGCGATCACGAACTCGATTGCAAATCCGATTTCGGTAGCATCATGCTCAAAGCCTGCTTTGTAAAAAAGGCCTGATACGATTCCGCATCAAAAACAAAGGCCACTCAAGAGTGGCCTTTGTCACATTGGCTTGCGAGCTTAATCCCCCAAACCGTAGCCCACCGGGTCCGTCTTGCCTGAGAACATGTGATAGACACGCAGGAAGTAGAACACCACCAGCGGGAACATCACAATGGCACCCCAGAACATGAACTGCAGCGATACTGCCGGTGCTGCCGCCTGTTCGATGGTCAGCGAGTACGGCATCATGTACGGCCAGAACGACAGTGCCAACGAGCCAAAGGCTGAGGCAATAATCAGCATGCACCAGGCAAAGGGTGCCCGCTCATGCGGGCAATCGTGACGACTGGTGCGGAAGGCACCCAGCAAACCCACAAAGCCTAATGCTGGCACAATCCAATGCCAGAGCGGTGCTTTTTCCCAGGCATGACGCACAGGTAGATCGATGTCTTGCGTGATCAGAAAAGCTGCCAGGACAAAGACGCAGAAAGCAATCGACAGGCCACGCAATTGGGCACGGGCACGCTTGGCAACGGCACCTTCTGTTTTCAGAATCAGCCAACCGGCACCGAGCATGCTGTAGCCAACAACGAGGCCAACGCCACACAATACCGGGAACGGTGCCAGCCAATCCCAGCCATCACCCACATAGGTCGTGCCCTGAATGGGCAAGCCCATAATCATGGTGCCGATCGCCGCGCCTTGCACAATAGTGGCAACCGCCGAGCCGATCACAAAGCCCCACTCCCAAAGACCGCGTGCCTTAAGTGCCTGCTCACGAAACTCGAAGGCTACCCCCCGGAAAATCAAACCCACCAGCAGCAAGACGACGGGAAGATAAAAGGCCGACAGGAAGACGGCATAAATCGCCGGAAAAGCACCAAAGAGGCAGGCTCCGACAATAATCAACCAGGTTTCATTACCATCCCAAAAAGGGGCAATTGCACCGATGACCGTGTTGCGCTCTTCGGTATTCTTGGCTGTGGCAAATAGTACGGCGGCCCCTAGGTCATATCCGTCAACGATGATGTAAATCAGGATGGCAAAGGCGATCAGGCCAGCCCAGAAATAAGGGAGCCATGGGCTCATGGATTCCAGACTCATAGCGACTCCTTGGCATTAAGGGCGGCATCTGGCGGCCCTTTCTTGAACAGATTCCAGATATAGCGCAGACCAAAACTGTAAATGATCAGATAAACCACGACGTATAAAGTCAGGCTGGTCAAGGCATGATTTACGGTTAGTGAGGGCGTGACAGCATCCGAAGTACGGAGCAACCCGGTCACGACCCAGGGCTGACGACCAACCTCTGCCGTGTACCATCCGGCCAGCACGGCGATCCAGCCAATGGGGAAAGAGATGGCCGTAACACGCAAGAACCAGCGTGAACGCTCGATCGTGTGGCGCGCATTGTGCCAGCTACCGTACCAACCGATAAACAGCATAAGCAGGGAGAGGCCAACCATCAAACGGAAGCCGTAGAACGGCACCAGAAACGGGGCGCGCTCATCCGCCGGAATATCCTTGATGCCACGTTCATAGGCGTTCGGGTTACCCGAATCCACCAAGCTACCCAGCACGGGAATCGTGATCTCGAAACTGTTTTTCTCGGCCTTGTTATCCGGCCAAGCTGCCACAACCAATGGCACACGGGTGCCGCTTTCCCAGCGTCCCTCAACGGCAGCAAACTTGCCAGGCTGGTGGGTACGAATAATTTCACCGGCCAGGTGGCCAAAGCCCATCTGAATCGGCGTAAACACAGCCATCAAACCCATACCCCAGACCAGCATAGTCCTTGCCGTGGCTTGATGAATGCCCTTCAGGAGGTACCAGGCACCAGTTGCCGAAACGACGGTTGCTGTCGTCAGGTACGCAGCCAGCAGCATGTGCAACCAACGCGTCAGGAAGACGTGGCCGCCGATAATTTCCCGCCAATCGGTCGGCACAATACGGCCAGCCGCATCAATCGCATGGCCGACCGGCACCTGCATCCAGCTATTGTTGGCGAGAATCCAGAACGAGGACAATGTCGTACCTAACGCCACTAGCACACAGGACATCAGAAACGCTCGTGGCGATACCTTGTGACGGCCAAACAGCACCACGCCGAGGAAGGTCGCTTCTAGAATAAAGGCCGTAAACGATTCATACCCGAGTAACGGCCCTTGAATGGGACCGGTTTTCTCACTGAGCACACTCCAGTTCGTACCGAACTGAAACGCCATGACGATACCCGAGACCACACCCATGCCAAAAGAAACGGCAAAAATCTTGACCCAGAAATCAAAGAGCGTGCGATAGACCGGGTTGTTAGTCGCCTGATGGCGCCATTCAAGCACCGCCAGCCAGGCGGCCAAACCGATGGTAAATGACGGAAAAATGATGTGGAACGTCACCACAAAGGCAAACTGTATCCGCGAAATATCCAGTGCTGATAAATCCAAAGCTTTCTCCCTGTGTTGAATTCAATCAACAAAGTGCCTGCGCAAGGTTAAGGCATCACGACAAAAATCCAATCTCCCACCCATAAACCAAAGCCAGAGTGATTGGAGCCGTATAATCAAAACGTTGGCTATTATATTTCACGGCAGCAGTTCAATTTTGTACCATTTTCAAAAAAAATCATCGTTGGACTTTATCGGCAAAACACTATGACACTTCCGGACACTCAAATCCTGTCGGTTTACTGGTCTGCAGAGGCGCTCAGTGTGAATACCATCCTCGTATTACATCTTGTAGGATCCATGCTGCTCGGCATGATGGTGGGCTACGAACGCTCTTACCAGGGGCGTGCAGCAGGGATGCGCACCTATGCCCTGGTCTGCATGGCATCAACTGCGGCGGTGGCGCTGTCTGGCTATCCGGAAGTCTGGTTTGGCGGACACCCAGTGGCCAAAGCAATCGCCGACCCGACTAGAACCATTCAGGGCATTGTGACCGGCATTGGTTTTCTGGGGGCCGGTGTCATTATCAAAGAGGGCCACTCGATTTCCGGCCTTTCAACGGCGGCATCCATCTGGGCCTCGGCGGTGATCGGCATTCTGGTGGGGGTCGGTTTTTATGTCGCTGCGATTGCACTGGCACTGTTATGTGCCTTCAGTATGAGCATCATCGTTCATCTGGAAAAGAAACTCCCGCAGAAAAAGAAGTTTCTCTTTGAGCTTCAGTTTCACAGTGGTATGGAACCAAATGAAAACGATCTGCGCGCCCTGGCCAAAACTAATGGATTCATCATGGGCAAAGACGGCATCACGATTACCTTGCGTAAAGGGCGTCAATCGTGGAGCTATATCGCCAGCAGCCTACCCCGCCAGACGGTTAACATGACGCAACTGGCATTGGCACTGGAAAGTTTCGAAGGACTGGCTTCCTTCAACATTTCCCCCACCCGCAACTAATCACAGAACGACGCATGACATCGCCCAGCCCTATTGAGGCCATCGCTACCGCCATTTTTCTCCTGGCACTCATTCATACCTTTGCCGCCAGTCGCTTTGAGCACTTAGCCCATACCCAGCCCAAACATGCCGGTCTATGGCATCTGCTGGGCGAAGTCGAGGTCGTCTTTGGTGTCTGGGCTGCCGTATTAATCCTGGTCATGGCGCTGGTGCAAACCCCGGATCAGGCCGTTTCATATCTGGACAGTCGCCAGTATGCCGAGCCGCTCCTGGTGTTTGTGTTAATGGTAATAGCCGCCAGTCGGCCCATTGTCGAAGCCACCGGTGCCATCAACAACGCCATTGCGCGACTGTTACCACTCCATCCGTCTATCGCGCGCTTTGTGGTCGTCATGTCTGTCGTGCCGCTCCTCGGTTCTTTTATTACCGAACCAGCCGCCATGACGGTGGCCGCCTTATTGCTGCGGGAACAGTTTTTACGCCATGAGCTACCGGTGCGTCTTAAATACGCAATTTTAGGCGTGCTTTTTGTAAACATCTCCATAGGCGGTACGCTCACACCGTTCGCCGCCCCACCTATTCTGCTGGTCGCCACCAAGTGGGATTGGAACATGGCGTTCATGATTGCAAACTTTGGCTGGCGGGCTACGCTGGCCGTGCTAATCAACGCCATCATCCTGACCTTGTTTTGTTACAAGCACTTACAAAAATTACCGATACCACTTAACGTAAGCGATGATGAATTTCGCGGCAAGCGTATTCCGCATATCGTGACCATGATCCACGTAGCATTTCTGACGGCGGCTGTTGTTTTCCACCATTACCCGGTGGTTTTTCTTGGTCTATTTCTGTTTTTCATGGGCTACACCACGGCCTATCCCCAATATCAATCTCGCCTGCTGCTCAAAGAGGCATTGCTCGTGGCCTTTTTCCTGGCCGGGCTTGTCGTACTTGGCGGCTTGCAAGGCTGGTGGTTACAGGATCTGCTGACCGGGTTATCACCCACCGTACTCTTTTTCAGTGCGGCATCGCTGACCGCCATCACAGATAACGCGGCCATTACCTACCTGGGGAGCCTGGTCGAAGGCACGGACGCCGCTTTTCGCTACGCTCTGGTTGCCGGTGCGATTACCGGTGGCGGCCTGACTGTGATTGCCAATGCGCCAAATCCTGCGGGCTATGCACTGCTTAAAGAATGCTTTCCCGAAAAATCAGTGAATGCACTAGGTCTTTTGCTGGCAGCACTGTTACCCACACTGACGGCAGTCTTCGTCTTCTGGATCATCCCATGACCTACGGCGCATGTATCAAGGAAATAGGGCGCGGTGCGAAAGGCGCACGCTCGTTATCAGAAACCGATGCCGAAGCACTGTTCTACGACATGCTGACCGGCCAAGTGCCGGATCTGGAGTTAGGTGCGGTTCTGCTCTCACTGCGCATCAAAGGTGAATCCCACGAAGAGCTCCTCGGTTTTTGCCAGGCCATGCAACGCACCACGCAGCGCATATGTGCCACCAACTCGAAACCGCTGGTCGTCTTGCCAACTTATAACGGGGTACGCCGCCAGCCCAATCTGCTGCCGCTACTGACGCAATTACTGAACGAGGCGGGCTTCAATGTCCTGATTCACGGACGCCATGATTTCGACAATCGGGAAAATCCCTTTCCACTGTTTGCCGCCTGCGGTATCTACCCAGCCGCCTCCATCGAGCAGGCGAATACTGCTCTCGACAAGGCGGGTATGGCATTGGTTGATATCGGCCTACTTAACCCCGAGCTGAACCGTTTGCTTGATTTGCGCACACGCCTTGGCGTGCGCAATACAGCGCATACCTTGTGTAAGTTGCTCGACCCCTGCCCCGGCGATTCGATCCGGATAGTCAATGTCACACATCCGGAATACCTGGTGCGCATGAGTGCCCTATTAAGCGCCCAAGGGAGCAAAGCCATGCTGTTACGTGGCACCGAAGGTGAGCCTTTTGCCAATCCGCGACGGCGTCCGGAACTAATGGGCTTTAACAATGGGGTAGCAACCTGCTTATTTAGCGCAGAAGAAGGCGGCACACCCCCGCTGCCCGGCTGGCCAGAGAGCGCTGATCTGAACGACAACCTATTGCTGCTTCAGTGCTTGCTAGCTGACCGTGAGCGCATTCCGCAACCCCTGCTCGATCAGGTTCAAGGCATCCGGATGCTGGCGTCTTAAGTCAGTCGGCGCGATGCGCGGCGCGTCCGAGGCGATCGCGCACGGCAAGCCACGCGGCGGTTTCTGGCAGCGACTGTATGTATAGGTGCTGATAGCCCCCGGCATCCAGTTCACGCAATACCCGATAAAAATCATGTGCGTATTGCGCTGGCTGATCGCTCAGCACCTGCACAGCCGGATGCTGTCTTAATGCCTCGGGCAGTGCCGGGCAATCACGAACAATAGCCGCATTACCGGGTGTCTGCAAAAATGCAGCCATCTGGTTCAACGGCAATACCGTCAAGGGTGTCAACGGTGCATAGTGCGAGGCCAAACTGCCTGACACACGGGGCGCGCTCTCTGTTGGCGTGATCGTTGACACGACTTGCCCCAAAACCAGCTCAATCTGTTCGGCCGTAATGGCACCGGGGCGCAAAATCACCGGGGCACCGCGTGACAAATCCAAAATGGTTGATTCAATACCGACCTGGCAATCACCGCCGTCGAGAATCAGCGAGACAGCATCGCCCAGCTCTGCTGCCACATGCCTTGCAGCAGTCGGGCTAATACGTCCGAATTTGTTAGCTGAAGGCGCAGCGATGCCCCCCCCTGTCGGATGAGCCTCGGCAAAGGCCCTGAGCAACGCCAGCGCAACGGCATGACCGGGAATACGAATACCCACGGTATCCTGGCCACCGGTGACCACATCCGGCACATCGGGTGCTTTTTTCAGAATCAGGGTCAAGGGGCCGGGCCAGAAGGCTTCCGCCAACAACCATGCAGCTTCCGGTACATCGCGCGCATAACGGGTGAGCAGATCATCCGCCCCCAGATGCACGATCAACGGGTGATCTGCGGGACGGCCCTTGGCCGCAAAAATCTTTCTAACGGCATCCGGATTGCTGGCATCGGCCGCGAGACCATAAACGGTTTCGGTCGGCAGACCAATCAACTCACCGGCCTGGAGCAAAGCCACGGCACGCGTTATGGCGCTCGGACCTGAAGCCAGCTCAGGCATCCGGCAACCCCAGAATGACACGCGCCTTCAACGCCTGTTCGTACACCTGCTTGGCATCTGCACCGATGATCGTGAAGTGGCCCATCTTGCGCCCAACACGCGGTGACTGTTTGCCATAAAGATGTAAACAGAGTCCCGGCAACGCCAACAATGCCGCCCAATCGGGCTCGCGCTCTTGCGATCCCTCAAACCACAAATCGCCCAGCAGGTTGACCATGACTGCTGCCGAGTGGGCACGCGCATCGCCCAAAGGCAAGCCACAGAGAGCGCGTACTTGCTGCTGGAACTGGTTAGTCGCGCAGGCATCCAGCGTGTAATGTCCACTGTTATGCGGACGCGGTGCCATTTCATTGACGATGAGCTGTCCGCGACTGACAAAGAACTCAACACCGAGCGTGCCGACATAGCCGAGGCAGCCAGCAAGCTTTTCTGCCACTTCGCAAGCCGTGTCGGCCAAGCATGCAGAACCCCAGGCCGGCACAATGCTTACATCAAGAATACCGTTACGATGGCGGTTCTCTGCTGAGGGAAATGCCTTGACGCTGCCATCCTGGCCACGCGCCAACACCACAGAAATTTCATAGTCCAGTGGCAGTTTGGCTTCGAGAATACAGCGCACAGATCCGAGCGCAAGCCAGGCAGCCTCGGCCGAGGCGCGATCTTCAACAACGGCCTGTCCTTTACCGTCATAACCGAGACGGGCTGCTTTCAGAATCCCGGGAAACAAGTGCGAAGGGGCTGCTTGCAGATCTGCTAGCGAACTGATTTCAACAAAAGGCCCATGCGGCAAGCCATGTGCTTTCAAAAAGGTTTTTTCAGCGATGCGGTCCTGGCACACCGATACCGCAGCAGCGGATGGATGCACCGCCACCTGCTCGGCCAGAATCGCCAGGGTCTCGGCCGGCACGTTTTCAAATTCGGTGGTAATCGCAGCGCAACCGGCAGCGAGCTCGGTCAAGGCGCCCGTATCTTCATAGTCGGCACAGAGGTGTCTGTCGGCAATACGCCCTGCCGGACTCTCCGCATCCGGATCAAGCACCCAGACCTGGTAGCCCAACTCATGCGCCGCCATAACGAAATAGCGGCCAAGTTGGCCGCCACCGAGCATGCCCAGCGTCGCTGGTGCAGGAATCATGTGTTTCTTCATGCCATTCAGACTTCCGGTAGGGTCATCGCCAGCACTTTAGCCGATTGCTTCTGACGGAATGTTTGCAAAGACTGATCCAGTGCTTTGTCCTGATTAGCCAGCATAGCGATAGCGAACAATGCGGCATTGGCCGCCCCGGCTTCACCAATGGCAAACGTGGCGACAGGAATACCCTTGGGCATTTGCACGATCGAATGCAAGGAATCAACGCCTGACAGCGCTCTCGATTGAACCGGCACACCCAGGACGGGGACGGTCGTTTTAGCGGCCAGCATGCCTGGTAGATGCGCCGCGCCACCGGCACCCGCAATAATGGCTTGTAAGCCACGTGCACTGGCTGTTTCGGCATAATCAAAAAGCAGATCCGGCGTCCGGTGAGCAGACACAACGCGGGCTTCATAGGGTACGCCAAACTCTTTTAGCATCACGGCAGCTGCCTGCATCGTGGGCCAATCGGAGTCAGAACCCATCACGATGCCGACCAGCGGGGATTGATTGTCTGGGCTCATTTGACAGATCCTTCGGCAAAGCGCTCAGCGGAAGTTAGCGTATTAGCCAGTAACATGGCAATGGTCATCGGGCCTACGCCCCCGGGTACCGGCGTAATCGCACCGGCAATCGGCGCTACTGCAGCAAAATCCACATCACCACACAGCCCGCCACCAGCTTCAGCGGGCAAACGATTAATGCCGACATCAATGACTATTGCGCCCGGTTTCACCATATCGGCAGTGACGAACTTGGGTTTGCCGATCGCGGCTACCAGAATATCGGCGCGACGCGTATGAGCAGCAAGATCTTGGGTGCGCGAATGGCAGACGGTGACGGTGCAGCCTGCATGCAAGAGCAACATGGCCATCGGTTTACCAACAATATTGGAACGGCCAATCACGACCGCCTCTTTACCGTTGAGATCGACACCGGTTTCTGCCAGGAGCTTCATCACGCCATAAGGCGTACAAGGAATAAAGCGGGGATCCCCTTGCATCAGGGCACCCACATTGGATGCATGAAAACCGTCCACATCCTTTTCCGGACGAATCGCCGCCAGCACCTCGGCTTCGTCGAACTGTGCAGGCAACGGCAGCTGAACCAGAATGCCGTGCACTGCCGGATCGCTGTTCAGCTCGGCAATTTTCTTAAGGACGAGAGCGGGTGCCACATCCGCCGGAAAGGGGTAGTCGTAAGAGACCATACCCGCTTCGTTGCAGGCCTTGATCTTATTTCGCACATACACCTGCGAAGCCGGATTTTCCCCAACCAGGATTACGGCAAGGCCCGGACGCATCGCGTGGAGCGCCAGTTCATCGGCGCGTACTTTAAATTCGGCACGCAGACGTTTCGATAACGCGGCACCATCAAGAATTTGAGCTGTCATAGGGTGCTATTTTACTTCAAACCGCCAGCGAGACGCGCAAACCCCCTGCGCAGCGACTTCGGCGGCTAGCGGGCGGGCATGATTGCCATAAAGTGTGAGATCCGGACAGCGGGCGGCAAAGTCACGCAGGCGACGTAATGGCAGTGGGCTGCTCCAGGCCAGCATTAAGCCATTGCCCGATGCCAGCAAAGACGGAGGTTGCCAGCCAACCCGAATCCATCCGGTTTTTTCCTTTGAACGGCGATACTCCTGAGTCAGCGTTGATCGTTCTATCGCTGACTCCAGGGCAATCTGTCGTGCCTGCAGCCAGGCATCGTCATTGACGACGTGCCCCTCAACCGGCACTGACTTTATTGCTGCCGCGCCAAAGACAACCACCGGCACCAGGAATTCTGTGGATAAGACAGCCGCCGCGTCTAGCCAGGCTGCTGCAATTTCGGCGGGCGCGTGGTTGAGCTCCAGCACAGGCACGCCGACCTGCCGCAACGCCACGCGCAGAACAGCGGCGTCGCCGTGGCGTGCCAGATCATAAAAAACAGCCTGCGGAAACTCACAGCGCAAGCATGCAAGATGCTGCGCCAGAGCCAGTTCTTGAAAGGTCATGTGGCAATCATGCCACGCTAACGCTCGATCAAGGCACAGAACACTTGACGCCTGACATTAGCCGCTCTAGTATTTTCACATAACAAGACGGCGTTTCATACTGTAAAACACAAAACGAAGCTGATGACGGTTGTGCGGCGCGGCACTACGTTGCGCCACATACCGATATAGTCAGCAAAAGATGTCATCAATAGCGAGTCATCATGGGTACCACAAAAGTACCCGTCTCTTGGAGGAGGCAGCATGTCAGCAGCAAACGAACTCAATCCGGTTCCCGGCAGCAACATCGATCAAGACCCACAGGAAACCAGGGAGTGGCAGGATGCCCTCTCCGGCGTCATTAGTAACGAGGGCGGTGATCGCGCACACTATCTGATTGACACGCTGATCAACCAAGCCCGCACGACGGGTATCGACATCCCCTACTCCGCAAACACGGCATACATCAATACGATTCCAGCTGCGCTACAGCCCAGGTACCCTGGCAATCCGGATATGGAGATCAAACTTCATTCCTATATCCGCTGGAATGCCATGGCGATGGTCGTGCGTGCAAATAAGCACACCAACGTCGGCGGCCACATCGCATCGTTCGCCTCTGCGGCGGCGCTCTATGACGTGGGCTTCTCCCACTTCTGGCATGCACCCTCTGCCGAGCATGATGGGGATCTGATTTTCTTTCAGGGTCACTCGGTACCCGGTGTTTACGCGCGAGCATTCATGCTGGGCCGCCTGACTGAAGAGCAGATGGACCACTTCCGTCAGGAAACCACGGGCAAAGGGATTTCCTCCTATCCTCACCCATGGCTGATGCCGGATTTCTGGCAGTTCCCCACGGTGTCAATGGGCCTGGGCCCGATTCAGGCGATTTATCAAGCGCGCTTTATGAAGTACCTGGCGAGCCGCGGCCTGATCAATGCAGAAAAGGCCGAGCAACGTAAAGTCTGGGCCTTTCTGGGCGATGGTGAAACCGATGAAGTTGAATCGCTGGGTGCCATTGGCATGGCAGGGCGTGAGAAACTCGACAACCTGATCTTTGTTATTAACTGTAACTTGCAGCGTCTGGATGGTCCGGTGCGCGGCAATGGCAAGATCATTCAGGAACTCGAATCAGAATTCCGTGGTGCCGGCTGGAACGTCGTTAAACTGATCTGGGGCACCCATTGGGATACGCTTTTCCAGCGCGACACCCAAGGCATCCTCAAGCAACGCATGATGAATCTGTGCGACGGCGAGTATCAGACCTTCAAATCCAAAGATGGCGCATACGTTCGCGAGAATTTCTTCAATACTCCAGAACTCAAAGCCCTGGTAGCTGACTGGACAGATGAAGAAGTCTGGCAATTAAACCGGGGCGGTCACGATATCTTCAAAATCTTTGCGGCCTATGATCGCGCCGTCAAGCATAAGGGACAGCCAACCCTGATCCTTGCCAAGACCATTAAGGGCTTTGGCATGGGCAAGGCAGGCGAAGCGATGAACACCTCGCACCAGCAAAAGAAAATGGATACAGAGCAGATTGCGCGCTTCCGCGATCGATTCTCGTTGCCGGTCAAAGATGACGAGCTTGAAAAACTGCCCTATCTGAAATTCGCCGAAGATTCGGAAGAGTACAAATACATGATGGCGCGCCGTGTGGCGCTGGGCGGTTTTATTCCGCAACGCCGCCGTAAGGCTGAACCCCTCACCATTCCGGCATTGGCGGCATTTGATGCTTTACTTAAAGCCTCCGGTGAGGGCCGCGAGCTATCAACGACCATGGCCGTTGTGCGCATCATGAACATGATGCTCAAAGACAAGGTCGTCGGCCGCAATGTCGTACCCATCGTGCCGGATGAGTCCCGTACTTTTGGCATGGAAGGCATGTTCCGTGCAGTCGGCATCTGGAATCAGCAAGGCCAGAATTACCTGCCGGAAGACCATGACCAACTCATGTTCTACAAGGAAACAAAAGACGGCCAGGTTCTACAGGAAGGCATTAACGAAGCGGGCGCGATGAGCGACTGGATCGCTGCCGCCACGGCTTACTCCGTACATGGCGTACAGACGATCCCGTTCTACATCTGCTACTCGATGTTCGGTCTGCAACGCACGCTCGATCTGTGCTGGGCAGCGGGTGACCAGCGCGCACGCGGCTTCCTGATTGGCGGTACCGCAGGCCGCACCACGCTTAATGGCGAAGGCCTGCAGCACGAAGATGGTCACAGCTTGCTGCTCGCCAACCTGATTCCGAACTGTATCTCCTATGACCCGACCTTCCAGTACGAAGTCGCCGTCGTTGTGCAGGATGGCATGCGCCGCATGCATGTGGATCAGGAAGATGTCTTTTACTACATCACCGTGATGAACGAAAACTACGAGCACCCGGAAATGCCCGCAGGTGCCGCGCCAGACATCATCAAAGGCATGTATGCCTTCAAGAAAGGCGCTTCGGGCTCAGGTCCGCGTGTTCAGATACTCGGCTCTGGCACGATCTTCCGTGAAGTCATTGCTGCGGCTGACCTGCTGCGTAACGACTGGGGTGTGGAATCGGATCTCTGGGGTTGTCCGAGTTTTAATGAGCTGGCCCGAGATGGTGAAGATGTCGCCCGCTGGAATATGCTGCACCCGACCGATCCACAACGCGTATCCCATGTGGAATCAAAACTGGCCGGCACCAACGGGCCGGTCGTCGCAGCAACCGACTACATCAAGTTGTACGCTGAACAGATCCGTCCTTTCATCAAGAAGAACTTTATCGCGTTGGGTACTAACGGTTTCGGTCGTTCCGATACACGGGAGCATTTACGTCAGTTCTTCGAGGTAGATCGGCACTGGGTCGCCGTAGCTGCGCTCAAGGCATTGGCCGACGAAGGCACAATTGGCCGAGACAAAGTCGCTGCCGCCATTACCAAGTATCAACTGGATCCGAACAAACCTAACCCGATGACGGTTTAAGCGAGAAACCAACATGAGCCAATTAATTGATATCAAAGTACCAGATCGGAAGAGCGTCGTGTAGGGAAAGAGTGTCTTCGCCTGTGTAGATCT
>ERZ650303.47-NODE-47-length-29756-cov-17.573146_pt1 | contig 29756 bp, 39 predicted proteins | sample MGYA00376239_ERZ650303 | MGnify/ENA primary metagenome ERZ650303 (study PRJEB26733, sample SAMN07839262) | wastewater metagenome | biome: small river; feature: stream; material: water | place: USA: North Carolina | collected 2016-04-05 ... | reverse complement strand
TGATGGACGCGCTGGTGGCGGACTACTCGCGGCCCGGCTACACGGTGCTGGACACGCACATGGGCGCAGGCACGACCGGCGTTGCTTGTGCCCGCGCTGGGCGGAAGTTCATAGGCTGCGAGGTTGACCGCGCCGCCTTCGATTTGGCGTGCCAGCGGATAGAAGCCGCTTACGCGCAAGGTTCCCTGCTGGATTTGGCACAGCCCGTGCCGGAGCAGCAGGGCATGGGGTTTTGAGCCCTAACGCTAGGTTGAGCGGACCGCAACGGCCCGCACAGGAGGTGGAAGATGGGACCAAGTAGCCGGGCCGTTGTGGGTCCGCTCGAACCGTCAGTTGGGCGGCTGTTGGACGAAGGCACAAACACCAGCGGGCCGCGTGGCACCTACGGCTGCGCATGCGCGCACCACGACGGCAGCATGTGCGCCTGGATTCGGTACGGCGGCGATGGCCCGGAAGACCCCTGTGAGTGCTTGTGCCACGGATGGCCGGAGGACGAAGATGACTACCTGGGCTGACGAGTACGTGACCCTGCTGGAGGACTGCGAGAAGCGCAGCGAGCGCCTGAGTGATTGGGAACTCGGCTTCGTTGACTCGCTACAGCGCCAGCTTGCCGAAGGCCGCCGACCCAGCGCGAAGCAGATCGAGACGCTGGACACCATTTGGGAGCGCGCCACCAAGCGCGGCTGAGGCCATGCATGTTGAACTGCAGATGGACCTCGCGCTGCTACAGCGAGCCATGAAAGCCGAGACTGAGGCCGCGCTGCTGCGGGCTGCGCTGGACGCTGAGACGGCCCGCTGGGAAGAAGCCGTGCGCCTGACGTGGCAGATGGTGGACCCGTTCAACCCGGCCGGGCCGCCTGGCAGTTACTGGCGCGGACAGGATGCCGGGATTGTGGCCGCGCTGACCACACTGCGGGCGAACCTGAAGCCGCCCAACGCCAGCATGAGCGGACCCCAACGGCCCGCGCAGGAGGTTGAAGATGGAACAGAGCAGCCGGGCCGTTGAGGGTCCGCTCGATGCGACAGTTGTGCCGCCGGCCCCGAAGCGCGTGCAACTCTCGCGCGCCAAAGGCTGGCGCATGCCGCCGAACACCGTGAAGGTGAGCCGGCCCGGGAAGTGGGGCAACCGCTTCCGCATTGGCGACACCGCGGAGGTGTGGGGCGACCCTGGCGTGGTTCGGTTTGTACCGATCAACGACGCGACTACCGCGGTGGCGTTGTTCGATCAGTGGGTGCGGCTGCACTTGGAGCAGCACCCGAAGATCATGCGTCCGGCTCTGGACGAGCTGCGCGGGAAGAACCTCGCTTGCTGGTGCCGACTGGACGAGCCCTGCCACGCCGACGTGCTGCTGCGGCTGGCGAACCGCGAGCGGCACAACGTTCGAGCTAACTTGCCGCCGTAGGCGGTCAAGTTGAGCGAGGGGTTAGCCGGCCCCCACGAAAACCGGCACAACCTTGGAGAGCCAAGACATGAGGATGATGAGCGAAGCCATCGAAGGCGCGGCGGACTTCCGTGGCCTGATGGACAGGATCGAGGCCGATGCGAAGCGGATGGTCAATGCGGCCCAGGCTGCGCACGCCGACCGTGGCGAGAGCGTGCAGGGCAACCCGCTGCCGCTGGGCATGGAGCGCCAGCCCGGCGAGAACCGCGTTGCGCACCGCGCCCGCCTGAAGGCCGAACGCCGCGCCAGCAAGGTGAAGGCATGACGCCCAGCGCCCGCCTGAGCGTGGACCTGCAGGACATTGCCGCGCGCCTGCAAACGATGCTGGAACAGTCGGCCGGCGAGCCCTGCGCATTTGTGCTGGTGTGCCAGGCCGACGGCGTGGCGCAGTACGTGAGCAACGCCGACCGCAAGGACGGGCGCGAACTGATCGAGAGCCTGCTGATGCGCTGGAAGCTCGGGCGCGCGGACATCCCCGCGCACTACAACCCGGACCTTCGCGCGCCACAGGCCGGCTAACGCCGAGGTAAAGGGCGACTGACGGCGCAGCCGGCAGGCGTCCGCTTTGACCGCCGGGTTAGCCGGCTGACGATTCTACGAAAGAGAGGAAAGCAATGTACCCGATGAATGACGAGCAGTTCGAGGAAACCACGGTCGCCACGGTGCGCGATGAAGGCAATGGATGGAGCCTAGCCCGCGCAGATGGTTGGAGCTTTTTTGTTCCTGCGCCGTCGCCGGTTGAGCCGAAGGAAGGCATGACGGCTCGGTTCTACGGCAAGGGCATCGGCTACACGGTGCGCGGCCTGTTTCTCGACGGCGAAAAAGTCTTCTATCGCACGGATGAAGAGGACCGAGAAAAGCAACAGATCGACAGCTATGGCGCCGATGCGGCCGACTGGCTCAATCGGTGGGATGACGGCCGCTCGGTCTGGAGCATCTCAATGGGTGGCCTTGGGCCGGGCTACGAGCAGTGCATTCAGATCACGGCCGCCGAGATTCTGCGGCACCTTCTGGAGCGCCAGTACGACGCGGCGAAGTGGGAAGACCGCGATGTGTGGGACCGCGACCACAAGGAAATTGAGACCGCCGGTTTTGCAAACGCGCGAATCAGCGCGCTCGGCCTCTCGGGCGCGCAATGGGGCGCAGCGATGAACTTAGCGCTTCAGTTTTACCGGCGCGGCCCGCGAACGGTGATGACAGACGAGCGAGTGAAGGACCGGCACATTCAGGTGCAGCGCACGTTTCCGGTTGCGGCATGAAGACGGCTAACGCTGCCGGTAACCGGCTGGCCCGCCAGGGCCAGTCCGGTTGAGTGGCTTGTTCGGCCCCTGTGTCCGAAGCGAACCTGTAAGGACTGCTGACATGTTGAGATCCTGCGAGTACGGCTGCAACGGCTGCGACGAATGCACCGACTGGGACGAACCCGTGGCGGCCGACGATCCGCACGAACCACCCGAGTTCGGTTGTTGCCTGCCGCCCGGTGAGTGCTGCATGCCGGGACTGCACTTCCCGAGCGAGTGCCACACGGCGGCCGACTACGAGCGAGCGCAGTTTGGCGGATGGGCCACCCAACCAACAAGGAATGCTTGACACATGGCGACGCACATCACGATTCCGATGGCGCGGCTGATCGAGCTGGAGACGGCCGAGCACGAGCGCGACATCCTGCGCACCCAGAACGCGGCGCTCAAGCGCGAGGCGCACACCTGGAGCAAGGCGGCGGAGCACTACGCAAAACCGCTTGAGCCACTGGACCCGCTGGACGTAGAAGAACTGTGGGATGTGGCGAACGCTGACCCATACGTGGACGAGGTGCACCAAGCCTTTGCGCGGTTGGTTGAGCGCAAGCACGGGATTGGAGGCTGCTGAAGATGGCTGAAGCGAATTTGCTGGTGCCGTTGCCCGATGACATGGCGCGGCTGATGAAGTTGACGCAGCGTCAGGCGGCCGAGATTCAACGGCTGCGCGAGCGCGTGTTCGAGCTGGAGACGGACCCGCATGGCGGCGACGTGATTCCGCTGGCCCAGCCGCGCGACGGCGAGTTGCGGCGGCAGGCCGAGCGCTGCATTACCGCCTGGACCGTAGTACGCGGAGGCGTGTGGGACCCGAACGGGCTGATGGACGAGCACATGACAGCGCTACGCAAAGCGCTGGGGCCGAACGTGCCGATCAGCAGCCGCCCCGAGCAGCCCTCGCCCGAAGCGCCTGAGCGCCCCGGGCGGTCTGCTGCATCGGCCAGTTAGGCGGCTGGCTCCGAAGCGCACGAACACGATGTCAGCAGACATGCACCACCACACGCAGCGACTAATTGAGGCGGCACAGGCCGAGGCTGATCGGCTAAGCGCTCGCGTTCAGGAGCTGTTCTCTGCTCTGGACCGTGATCGCGCCGCGCTTCGTGAGATCGAATCGTTCACTCGAGAGATCCGCGACCTCGAATTGCGACGAAGGCAGTTGATCGAGCACCGCTGGAAAACTCGCCGGACTGTCCGCGAGCTGCGCGCCGTAGCGGACTCACTTATCAAGTTCACACTTCCACACCGGGCTGGCGGCGTCCGCGCATTGGCACGAACTCGCGCGGCTGAGTTGGCCAACACACTTTGGCGCCGGGCCGCGCCCGTGCACGCAAGCCTTGGTAAGAGCGGCGTGTACGCGCTATTTGACGGCAATGAACTTGTCTACATCGGCCAGGCCGAGCACGTGCTGGAGCGCATCGCCCAGCACCTGCGGAGTAAGACCTTCACCCACGCGGCATACATCAGCTGCCCGGTGTCTGAGCTCGATGCGCTTGAGCGTGCGCTGTTGGACGTCTACGCGCCACCGCTCAACAAGGATTCGACCACGATCTATTTGCGCAAGCGTGTGCAACGGAACTTTTTGCCCAAGCCGCATGCGGATGGGCTGGAGGGCTGAGGGCACATGCCCCGCACGCTGACCCTCGATCAGGCCGCCGAGCTGCTGCACACCACGGCAGAGACGGTCAGCGACTGCATCCACAATCGCGGCCTGCAGGCAGCCAGGATCGGCCGCGCCTACGTCCTCATTGACGACGACGTGATCGCCTGGCTGCGCACCCAATACGGCAAGTGGCAGGAGGCTCCATGCGGCTCTATCAGCGCGGCAAACGAGGCACATGGTGGGTCGACCTTGGCGAGGTCGCCGGCCAGCGCGCTCGACGCAGCACTGGCACCTCGGACCACGCCGCGGCGAAGGAATACGCCGCCACGCTTGCGCGCGATCTGTGGCGCACCCGGCGGCTCGGAGACGCCCCGCGCGTAACGTGGGACGCGGCCGTGCTGGCCTGGCTCGAAGAGCACCAGCACCGCAAGAGCATCGAAGAAATCAAGCGCATTCTGCGCTGGCTCACCGAGCACCTGCGCGGTAAGCCGCTGGCCGACATCACCGACGCCACAATCCGCGCCCTGCGCAAGACCCGCACCGCCCAGCCCGTCAACGCGGTGGCGATCGCCAATGCCATCGCCGCCGGCGAGACCCCGCCGAAGGTCAAACCCACCAGCGGCGCCACCGTCAACCGGCACCTCGCCCAGCTGAGCGCCGTGCTGCACTACGCCCACCGTCGCGGCTGGCTGCCGGCCGTGCCGCCCATCGCCAAGGCACCCGAGCCCGCCAAGCGCGTGGCCTGGATCACCCGCGAGCAGGCCGAGACGCTGCTCAGCGAGCTGCCGCCCCACCTGGCCGCCATAGCCCGCTTCGGCCTGGCCACCGGCCTGCGCGAGACCAACATCCGGCTGCTGCAGTGGGCGCAGGTCGACCAGGCGCGCGCCGTGGCCTGGCTTGAGGCCGACGAGACCAAGGCCGGCCGCACCCAGGCCGTGCCGCTCAACGCCGAGGCGCTGCAGGTGCTGGCCAGCCAGCGCGGCAAGCACAAGCGCTGGGTGTTCCCGGTGCCGCGGTGGGAGAAGAAGGCCAAGCCCGACGACAAGCCCCGCCAGGTGGCCGACGAGCCCACCGGCAAGGTCAGCAACCACGCCTGGCGCAAGGCCTGCATCCGGGCCGGGCTGCCCACGCTGCGCTTCCACGACCTGCGCCACACCTGGGCCAGCTGGCACGTCCAGCGCGGCACTCCGCTGGCCGTCCTGCAGGAGCTGGGCGGCTGGGCCAGTCTGGCGATGGTGCAGCGGTACGCCCACCTCGGCCGCAGCCATGTGGCCGCGTGGGCCGACAACATCAGCGGCGCCGGCACAAGTCCGGCACAAGTGGCACAGGACGCACCAACGACAAGCGCCCCAGGAGGGGCGCTGTCAGAGGGGGATCAGGTGGGGTGGCTGATGGGACTCGAACCCACGACGACCAGAATCACAAGACGTTCCCGTGCGTCCGGCCCTTGTGAAATCAAGCACTTGCCGCTTCGCAAGAAGCCGAAAGCGGCCTGAGCCTGGCACAGATCCGGCACACGCCGGCAGGGCCGGGCGCGCATCTGGCTCAGGGCATCGGCCCCTCATACAGCGCCCCGATCTGCCCATGCAGGCTGACAGCCTGGCGCTCAGCTGCTGCCCGGTCCAACACCAGGGCCTTGTACTGCAGGCGCTCGCCGTAGCGCACCACCCAGCCGTCCGGCTGGCGCGGGGCCACCAAGCGGCCGGTCTCCAGCTCGACCTCGGCAATGGTGCTGGGCTGGCTGTCGGTGCTCATGGCCTGGGAGCGCTGGCCGGCGGTGCGGCGCCGATGGCGCGGATGTAGTCCTGCAGGCCGATCACACGGGCGTCTGCGGCGTCAGCAGCTGCTGCCACTTCCTGAAGAGCTGCAGCACACTGTCCGACCACAGCCCGGAGGCCGGCGGCTGCATCAGCTCGGCCGGGGGCGGTGGGATCTGAGGCGGCTGGACAGGCTGCGGGGGCGGTAGCGGCTGCGACGCGCAGGCCGTCAAGTCCCACACGAGCACGATCAGCAGCAGCGCGGGCCGCCTTGAGGTTGGTGGCATAGGCATCGGCGGCGCTCCTGACGTTGGCGGTGTAGGTCTGCTCGAGCTGGCGGGCCTGGCGCTCGGCTTGGGCGGCTGCGGCTTGCAGGGCGGCGCTGGCCTTGGCTTGCTCGGCCTGGCGCGTGGCCGAGGTGGCGCTGTGGCGCTGCCAGGCGCCCCAGGCGAGCGCCACCGCCACTACCCATGCCCACCAGGGCACCAGGCGCAGCAGCGGGCCGAAGAAACCCCACGCTGCGCGGAATGCGAGGGCGATCACGCCCACCCTTGCGCCCTCTGCTTCAGCCGGTGCCGCACGATCATGGCGCCGGCAATGCCGACCACCAGCCAGGGCAGCCAGTGGGCCGGCACGCCAAGCGTGTCCACGAGCAGGTGTTTGCCCTTGTCGACCAGCGGCTGCAGGTCGTCGAGTTGCGCGGCGATCCAGGCCGCGGCAGTGCCGAAGGTCGCGGCGCCGCCCTGCGCGATGGGGCTGGCCGCAATGGTGCTCTCGGGCTGCACGGCCTGCGGCATGGGCTCGACGGGAGCATCAGGCTCGGGCGCCAGGTAGAGCGCCGCCTCGGCCGCGCGCCGGGCGGTGAGGCCGGGCAGCACAGTGAGCACGCCGTTCACGCGGGCCTTGTCCCACAAGCTGAAGGCGCGGGCGGCGCTTTGCCAGTCGCCGCGGTTGTGCGCGGCCAGCACGGTGGACTTGGCCAGCGCGGCGGGGCCGATGTTGTAGGCCAGCGAGGTGAGCGCGCCCAGCTGGTTGGGCGCGGGGTGCTCGGTGCACATGGCCAGCACCTGGGCGGCGTAGCGGGTGAGCGACTGGCAGAAGCGCCCGTCGGCCTCTTCCTGCGTCCAGGCTGTGTCGGGCATCACGCCCTCAGTCTCGCCCCAGCCGCAGGTCCACACGCCGGCCGGGCAGCGGTAGGCCCGCAGGCGGCAGCCCTCGCGCTCGGCGATGAGGGCCACGGCCGGCATCGGGATGGTCCAAGGCAGTGAGGGGTCTGGCAGCGTGCTCACGGCTTGCCCCCATTCCGCGCTTCGATGATGCGGTCGAGCTTGGCGTCGATGCGGGCCAGCTGCTGCGCCAGCGCGCCGAGCGCGTCGCCGGCGGCCTTGTCCTGCCGGTCGTCGCGCTCGTGCTGCAGGCTCATCTGCTGCTCGATCAGGGCGATGCGCTGCTCGAGCTTGCCCACGTACACCAGGGCCGAGGCCGCCACCGTGAGCGTGGTGAGGATGTGGCCGAGCTGGATCTCGCGCTTGATGTGCCAGGGCTCGTGCATGGCATGGCCCTGCGGCTCGGCGAGCTGGCTGTCGCGCGTGGGGTTGCCGGGCTGCCTCATGCCACCGGCCCCACGCGGGTGCCGAGCAGCGTGCCGGCGATGGTGAGGCGCCGGCCCGCGCTGGTGTTGCACACGAAGCGCACCAGGTAGTTCGCGCCGTCCACCACGCCGTCGACCAGCTGGCTCACGACCGGCGAGGCCACCACAGCCGCGCCGCTGAGGCGGGCCGAGGGGTCGGCGTCCACTGCGGCGGTGTCTTCGCAGGTGACGCTCACCACGCTGGTGATCGTCTCGCCGACGTCGAGCATCTCTTCGTAGCTCACGCGCACGAAGTCGCGCTCGGACACATCCATCGGCTGCCAGACTTCAGCTGGCCGGATGATCGTGGTCATGGGGTTTGGCCCTTGAATGGTATTGCGCGGCTGGCCGCGGATGATGCGCAAGCCACTGGGCACAACAGACCCCGTGGTTGAGCCGTACAGGATCAGCATGGCGGCATGCCCTCTGGCTGGCTGACCGGCGCGACCGTCTGCACGCGCTTCCAGTCCGCGCGGCTCAACCCGCGGTCGTCGACATAGAGCGAGGTCATCTCGGCGTGCTTGTGGCCCAGCAGCGTCTGCACGGTCTGCGCGGGCTGGTGGTGGAGAGCGTGCGCATGGCCTGCCAGGTCTGCAGCGTCAGACGTGAGCGCTTGACCTTGTGGCGCGGCATCTTGACGTGCGCGGCCGGATTGTTGTCGGCCCAGTCGTTGGCGATGGCCTCGGTGTAGGCGTCGCGCAGCTCGGCCAGCACGCGCTGGGCGGTGGACGAGCGCTGCGGCAGGAACTCCTTCAGGCCGCTGGAGACGGCATGCGGGCGCAGCGCGCGCAGTGGCACCTGGCCCCACAGCCGGCGCACATGCCGCAGGTGCGCGGTGCGGTTTTTCAGCGTCTGCGCCTTGTAGCCGCGATCGCGCAGCAGCTGCTCGTACACCTGCAGCCAGTCGCCCAGCGTCCGCTGCTGGCCCGCCAGGTCGGCCACGGCCTGAGCCGCGGGCGAGCCCTGCAGGCTCGGCATCGCGCGCAAGGCCTGGGCCATCACGTCGAGCATGGCGGCAAGGTCGGTGGGGGTCATGGTTGGCACCGGCAGGGGATGGGATTACGGATACGCCGGCCGCAATTGCGTGTTTCCGTAGCGCATGACCCCGACCCCGAACAGGTTGACTGTCAAAATCCAGTAGACCGCCGACGTCGGGATCAGGATGCCATCCATGAACAACACGCCGTCAGGTGGCACCACCGTGCTATCGGCGCCCGGCTGCGTGCCGAAAATCGAATACGTTGCCAGCAGGTGCGCGTAACCGGCATCGTAAATCGCCAAGCTCAACGACGGTATCGTGCCGATCGCGCCGGATGCGCCGCCCCAATTTGCCGCGTCGAACTGGGCTTCGGTCGACATGTAGAGCGTTTTGCCGATCAGGCCGGCTGGAATCGTGCCCGACTGGTTGACAGCGCACTGACCGCGGGTCGTGCCGGTCATCGACATTTGCTGCCACTCGCCGCGCGAGCGGGGGCGCCTGTCGTTCACTTTGGAGACAGTGACAGCGCCGCCGGCCGGTGTAACGATACTGCCGCCGCTCACAGCCCAAGACGTCGCCAAAGAGCCGGTCACACCACCCGCCAGAGTGCCGCTCGTTCCGAGCCATTTGCCATTGGCCACGAGATTTCCGTATGGCGCATTTGTCGCGTCGTACACGTCTTCCGGGCCGCCTGCAAATGCGGTCACCGACAACGGCAGCAGCGGGGCCAGCAAACGTGCGAGTTCGGCGCCAGCGTTGGCCGTGCCGGTAAACGTCATGTGCGTGTTGTCGCTCGTGCTGATCGCTGAGTCGTTGTACCCGTAGGCGCCAGACGCGATGCCGTTGCCGGTGCTCGGGTCGGTCAGGATCGCATGGAGGTCCAGGCACGGCACGCAGTGGCTCACCGACCACTCTCTGATGAGCGCCGAAATCGTGTGTTGATAGGTGCGCGTGTACGCGGTCGGAGACGCGCCAGGACCACGCGGCGCACAGGTGCGCGTAATGAGTTGCCGACCCGCTGACAGCACCGCCGCGTAGTCCTGCAGCAGGATTCCAAAATCTGACACCGCTCGTGCGATGGCGAGCGGCTTTGTCGTCAGGCCGGCGTCCTGCGCGTCGTTTTCCATGCCACCGGCGACCAGCACAAACGATGCCGTTGTGACTGCCAAGATGCCCGCGACCCGCGCATGTACGGCCGCCGTAGTCTCGCCACCGACGCCGTAGTTGTCGACTCGCAGCACGCCACCCAGCGCGATATTGGCCCAGTTCACATAGCCGGTCTGGTGGTACGAATACGAATTTGCGCCGATGGTCGACAGCCCGTTGAACGCCTCGTAACTGCAGCCGATTACGGCAATCCGTGCATTCCCAGCCCTTGACACCGTACTGTTGTTGAACATCGGCATGGCTACCACTCCCTCCCGGCCCACGCTTGGCCTGTCGTTGCGCCGAAGACCGAGATGGCGCCAGTACCGGCGCCGCCGGGTGGGCTCTCGTAGTAGGTGCCGGCCGTGATCTTGAGCGCCGGCTGTGTTGCCGCGGCGGTGGCCAGCGTGCTGATCCACAGGTCTCCGGCGCTCAGGTTCTGAATCCAGAAGCCGCGCCTTGAGGTGTTGGCCGCCGCCGCGTTCTGCGCCGTGCCGCCGGTGGTGACGGTGCCGCTGATGTTGGCCAGCGTCGACGCCGGCGCGAAGTTGACCGGCAGCGGGTTGCCCTTGGCCACGTCGCCGTCGCTGACGCCATCGGCGCCGATCACGAGCTTGATGCGCTGGTGCTTGACGCCAGCGATGTCATCGGTGGCAATCGTGTCGCCGCCGCTGCCAGGGTTGAGGGTGGTGTTGTCGGCCATGCTGGATGACTCCTGAGTGGGTTAAACGTGCGCTTCGGTGAGCACCACGGGGTCGGGGGTGATGGTCCACACCAGCTCGGGCGTGACGCGCGACACATCGGCCCGCACGCGGTGGCGGCCACCGGCGCGGATGGCCGCTTCGACCATCTCGCTGCAGAACCATGATTCGTCGTCGGCCCAGTCGGCGCGGGCGATGAAACCGAGCACAGCGCTCCAGTCGTAGGCCTTGCCCACCTGCTGGCGCAGCCACTCCTTGGCGGCCTGCTCAGCCGGCACGGGCACGTGCAGCACGCAGTGGTCGGGGTACTCACTGGCCCAGTCGGTCATGCGCCGGCGGGCCACGCCGAGGGCGAAGGTGGCGTCGATCACATGGTCGCCATCGAGCACGGCGCAGTGGCTCCACCGGCTCCAGGTGGCCAGGCGGATGAGCCAGCTGCCGAGCGTGCGCTTGCGGGCGAAGGCGATGTGCATGGCGGGCCTCGAGGTGTTGCGCGCCGCTCAGGCCGGCAGGTATTCCACGATGGCGGGCACCACGCGGCGCTGCGCGAGCAGCACACCGGAGCGCTGCGCCAGGTCGCGGGCCACGGCCAGCATCTGCGCGGGCAGCTCGTCGCCGAACATGGAGACGTTGCACTCCACCACCAGGGCGCCGGCGCCGGGCGCGTCCACCGCCGCGCGGGCGATGAGCAGGCCGCACAGCGCGCCGCCGTTGACGGTGGCGCCAATGGCGATCTCGCCGCGGATGATGGCCTGGTTGACCACGTTGCCCCAGGCGCTCTGGGCGGTGGTGTCGTGGTAGCCGTAGGGCAGCGCGCCGCGCAGGGCCTGCGCGATCATGAGGCGCGACCATTCCACGTCGGCCTGGGTGAGCTCGCGCCATTCGATCTTGGGGTCGCGCGCTTGGATGATGCCGGGCATGGTGCGGGGTCCTTTCAGAGGGTGGCGGCCTGCCTGAAGAGCAGGTCGAGCTGCTGGCTGTTCAGGCCCACCAGGGGCGCGAGCTGCAGCAGCATGGGGTTGTGGCGCTCGAAGTCGTTGCTGTCGCTCCAGAAGATGGTGGCGACGGTTCGGCTGGGCTCGGGCAGCGCGGCGATCACGGCGTCCACCGCGGCCAGGCTGATGCCGTTGAGCACCAGCACCTGGCGGGCCTGCCGGCGGGTGATGCTCTCGGGCACCACCGGCGCGGTCGCCGGCGGCTCGGTAAAGTTGCCGCCGCTGTAGCCCCAGCGCGGGCCGACCGGGCTGCCCTCTTCCAGCAGCACGGCCTGGGCTTGAGCCTGCGCCCAGGTGGCGTCGGCCTCCACCACGTTGAGCACGGTGCCGGCGTTGATGAGTGCGTAGCGGGCCATGGTCAGATCACCTCCACCACGAGCAGCTCGCCGCGGCCACCGGCACCGCCGGCACCGCTGGCAAAGCCGTTGCGGCTGCCACCACCACCACCGCCACCACCACCTGGCACGGCACCAGCCGCACCGGCGCCGCCGGCTGCGGCCACGCCTGCGCCGCCGCCACCACCACCGCAGCCGGCCGGGCTGTCCACCAGCAGCGTGCCACCAGTGCCGGCCGTGGCCGCAGCGCCGCCGGCGCCGCCCAGGCCCACCAGGGTGGCCACGGTGCCGGCGCTCTGGCCGCTGCCGCCACCGGCGCCGCCGGCCGTGGCCACGTTGCTGGTGTCGATGCTGCCGCCGCCGCCGCCACCACCGCCGCCGTTGAGGCTGCGCCGGCCCGCGCGGGCGGTGGTGCCGTCGTGCCCATTGCCACCGCCGCCACCGGCCCACTCGTTGGCGCTGCCGCTGGCCGCGCTGCGGCTCTGGAACTGCCTGCCGGCCAACCAGGTGACGGTGGCATTGCCGGTGTTGGTGGGCGTGCCGCCGGGGTCGCTGTTGGTGTTGACGGTGCTGAGCACCCCGCCGCTGGTGCTATCGGCTTTGCCGCCGAGGGCCACCACGTAGGAGCCGAAGCTGCAGTCCCCACCATCGGTGCCCAGCGTGGCAGCCGAGTTGTCGGAGGTTGCGCCAGCCGCACCGGCGGGGCCGCTGGGGATGGTGACGCTCACCGAGGTGCCGGCCGCAATGCCCACGAGCCGGCGCTGCAGGGTTTCACCACCGCCGCCGCCGGGGCCGCCGTCAGTGCTGACGGTGGTGGCCTGGCGTGCGCCGCGGCCACCGGAGGCGCCGGCCGCCACGGCCCGCACGTCCAGCGCGCTGATGTTGGGGGGCACCACGTAGCTGCCGCTGGCGGTGTAGGTGCGTGTGCCGCCCACGAGGGGGATGCTGCGCAGGGTGGTGCCGTCGCACTGCACGCAGCGCACGGCGCCGGGATAGAGCACGAAGCTGGTGAGCCCGTCGATGTTGCCGCTGGTGTGGGAGATGGTCACATCTCCGGAGCCGCTGTTGCGCACCCAGGTCTTCCAGTTGGCGCCCAGCGTGCCAGGCGCCGAGAAGGTGAGCGTGAAGGTGCTGGTGCAGTCCACCAGCTTGCCGTTGTCCGTGGCGCCGAGCGTGGTGTTGGTGCTGAGCGCCAGGCGCGGCATGCTGTTGCCGCTGGCGCCGGTGCTGCCCGTGCTGCCGGTGGCGCCCACCACGCCGGACACATAGATGTCCCAGAGGCTGATGGTGCCGGTGCCGGTGATGGCGGTGACGTTGAGCGTGAGCGCGCCGGTGCCGCCGTCGTAGGCCGTGATCTGGCCCGTCATGGTGTTGGCGCTGTTGGCGTGGTCCACCACGATGAGGTACTGGCCCACGCCCCACTGCCGGCCGGTCGAGGCGGTGAAGCTCTTGCTGCCGGTGCCGATGGCCACGCTGCTCGAGCTGGTGCCTACCAGGTTGGCGGCCGAGCTGGCGGCGCTGGCCGCGCTGCCTGCCGCCGCGGCGGCGCTGGCGGTAGCCGCCGCGCCCACGGCAGCGATGTCGCTGGCCAGGGGCAGGAGCCACAGCTTGTGCCCGCCGAAGCGCATGTCACGCGCAGCGCTGCCGTCGTCGCTGTAGGCGTTGCCGTTGACGGTGACGGGTCCAGTCATGTCAGATCCACTCCTGGAGCTCGAAGCCCTTGGTGTTCACGCCCACATCGCGCAGGGCCAGCGGGCTCATGCTCTTGAGCGTGCCGAGGAAGCCGTGCCGCTGGCACAGCTGGTAGTCCGTGGGGTCGGGCAGCCAGAGCACCTCTTCCGTGGTGCGGGCGCGGCGCTGGATCTCGTAGGCCCACGAGCGCTCGGTGTCGCTCAGCAGGTCGAAGGTGATGTTGGCCGTGCGCGTGGCGCGCTGGCGGTCGGCCACCACGCCGCCGCCGACCGTGCGCTCCACGGTGCTGGCGTCTTCGTGGCTGTACTCCGCGCCGTAGACCATGTTGTAGGCCGGCTGCCACAGCTCGCCGGCATAGATGCGGCCGAACTGCACGTACCCCGCGGCGTTGGCGGTGTCGGTGATGAAGACATCCATGTACCTGGCGTTGAGCGTGCTGCTCAGCAGCTGCAGCGCCAGGTGCGGGTGGCCGGTGTACTCATCCTGCGAGATACCCCACCAGTTGTTGTCTTCCCACTCTTCCGGCCCCGCGAAGGGCAGAAACCACGCGGCCTGCCCGGCGCCGTTGTAGACCTCGGTGCCGCCGGCCGTGGTGCCCAGCGTGATGCGCCACGTGGCGGCCTGGCTGAGGTTGTGGTTCTGCAGCGCCACGGCGCGGAGCGCCCGGGTCTGGCCGAAGTCCACGCGGAATTGCGTGCTGGCGGTGGCGGCATCGCTGCTGCGCGCCACCTCGGAGCGGTCAGTGGTGAGCATGTTGGTCAGCGGCAGCGCGCTGCTCCAACTGCCGCCGCTGAGCGTGACGCCGCCGGCGTTCATGCGGTTGCGAAAGCCCAAGGCTGCACCACTCGTGCCGGCATAGCCGGAGTCGACCGTGGAGCTGAGCAAGGAGAACAACAGCATCAGCTCAGCCCCACAGCCAGAAGGTGGCCTTGTTGCTGCGGAAGTCGATGTCGATCTTCCACACCGTGAAGAGCATGCCGCTGCTCATGCCGTAGCGCGCCCAGCGCAGCGAGACCACGCTGCCAATGTCCACCGCGGCCAGCAGCGCCGGCGAGATGCCGGTGCGCACGCGGGGCCACAGGCGCTCCACGCCGAACAGGCCGAGCACGGTGCTGGGGCTGAAGCCCACCGTGGCCACGGGCCGCACGCTGGGCGCTGCGGCGCCCGCGGGGCCGCTGCAGGTGTCAAAGCTCACCGCCGGGGCGTTGAGGTGCTTGGTGGCGATGCTGTTGCTGGCCGTCTCGATGTAGGTGTACTCCTGGGCCAGCGCTTCACGGTCGAGCTCGGCCACGCCGCTGGCCAGCTCGCTGGGCTGCATGGTGGTCCAGTTGCGGCCTCCCTGCACCGTGGCTTTGCTGATGGGCACGGGGTACAGCCCTTCGTCCAAGTCGATCTCGGTGGAGTTGCTGGCGGTGAAGGTCCACGCCGGGGAGCCGGTGGGCGCAGCCACGAGGCCGGCGGTGAGCACGCCCAGCCGGTTGAAGCCCACCCACGCACCGGCGCTGGCTGCGATGGCCGCCATCACCTCGAGGTAGGTGGTGGTGAGGTCGCGCACCACGTAGCCGTGGCTGGGGCCGGGCACGGCCAGGCTGGAAAGTGCGGGGTCGATGTCGGCGCTGACCAGGCCGGCGTCGGTGGCAATGTCCACCAGCACCTCGCCCAGCCGCGGGCGGCCGAAGGTGGGGCTGTAGCTGGCGTTGTGGCGGATGGCGTCCACCGTGAGCCGGCCGGTGGGCGCAGCGGCGAGCTTGAACATGCCCGAGTTGCTCAGCCGCGAGAAGAAGCCGCCGGCCACTGCGGCGCCCTGCAGGGCCACGAAGTCGGCCACCTCGTTGACGGCGTTGCTCGTGGGCGAGAGGGCGGCGCGCTTATCCCACACCCAGTGGGGCTCGGTGTAGGGCTTGTCGCTGACCTGGTAGATGTTGTTGCTGGAGTCCACCAGCACGGGCTCGATGTTGCAGATGCTGCCGTACACGCGGGGCTTGGGCTGGCCGGCCAGCGTGACCGGGCCTTCCTCGTTGCCGGTGCCGGCGTACTGGGTGCAAACAGGCTTTTCCAACAGGGCCAGGCGGTCGCGCAAGTTGAAGCTGATGCCGGTGCGATCGGCGCGCACGCTGTCGATGGTGGCGGCCATGAGCACGGTCCACCCGCCGGGGTAGGCCGGCGGTGTGGTGGCGTCCTCGGGCGCGGCCAGCAGGCGGAACTGCCGCCAGCCGAAGCCGTAGCGGCTGAAAGCATCGAGCGCCCCGCCGTTCTGCAGCCGGGCGGTGCCGTAGCCGTTGCTGGCGGCGCCGAACATGCTTTTGCCGTCGCCCATGGTGCGGGTGTAGTTGCCGGCTTGCACCAGCACATCACGCACGGGCGTGGCGGGCGGGGTGTCGCTGTCGGCCGTGGCGAAGCTCATGGTGCCGAACAGGTAGGTGTTCTCGGTGCCACCGGCGGGGCTGGCCTTGATTTCAGCCACGAGCAGCATCAGGCACCCACGGGCCTGCCGGCCTCGCGCTCCATGGTGCTCTCGATCTCTGTCACGCGGGCGAGCAGCTGCTGCAGCACCTCCAGGATGGTGGGCAGCGCGGTGGCGTTCTGCGCCACCAGCGTCGACACGCTGCTGGCCGTTTCCTTGCTCGAGGTGGCCACCTCCTTGGTGCTGGTGGCGGTGTCCTTGGCGGCCGTGGCGGTTTCGGTGGCGGCCGTGTCGGTGGCGCTGGTCTGGGTGAGCTTCTCCAGCACGGAGACGGTACCGGGCTGCAGCGCGGCCAGGCCGGCCAGGGTCATGCCGCTGGTCTCCAGATACTTGGAGAGCGTGGCGAAGTCGGCGTTGATGTTGAGCAGCGCGGCGATCTGCTGGCGGCCCTGCTCGTTGCCGGGGTCGATGCTGTCCATCAACCGGCGCAGGTCGCCCTTCTCCTTGAGCGAGTTGCCGTCAAGCCCCACGCCCGTGAGCGTGCGCATGATGCTCTGCGCCTGGATGGCGGCCTGCTCTTCGTCGGTGAAGTAGTTCTGGACATACGAAGACGTCTTCTGCAGGAAGCTCTCGATGCCGCCGGTGAACTTGGCTAGCTGCATCTGCGCATCACTGCTCAGGCCGCCTAGCTTGCCGAACACGCCGCCGAGCGGGCGCACGATGTCGACCATGCCCCGCAGGGCCGCCTTGGTGGCGTTGATTTGCTGCAGGCTCTTGGCCAGGCCTTCGACCGTTGGGTCCTTGCCCAGCGAGTCCAGCACGTCAGCGGCCCATGCGGGCAGGTCCATGCCCTTGAGCGCATCACGCACGCTCGACGCCGCCATGGCTGAAAACTGGGCGAAGCCCTTGGTGGGGTCCTTGTCCAGCGTGCCCAGCGCGTCGAATCCGCCGACCCGCTGGTTGTCCTTGATGAGATGAAAGAGCGCCCAGCTGGGGTCGTTGTTGTCGCTCTCGAAGACGCCGCGCGCGCTGTAGCCGCCGGAGCCGCCGAAGTTTCGGCTGGTCTCGTTGAGCAGCCCCACCAGCGTGCCCGAGAGCGCGCCTACGGCGGTCTGCGTCTCAGCCTGCTGCCGACCACCCTGGGCGCCGGTGATGTCGCTGATGGACCCGTCAGCGTTGGCCATCACGTAGCCACCCATGTGCGGGGTGCTGCCGCCGAACTTCTTGACCAGGGTGTAAAGCGCTACCGCTGCGGCCACGTAGGGAGCCGCCGCCGCGATGGTCGACATGACACCCGCACCGCCGGCCGCGGCCGTGCCGCCGAGCAGCTCGGCCCCGGCTGCACCGCCTCCGAAGATGTCCGCCCCCAGGCCGAACTCTGCGGCCCCAAACGAGGACCCCAAGCCCTCGATACCGAGGCCCGCGCCCACGTCCAGCCCCGCGCCACCGGTGAGCAGATTTCCGCCCACGCCGCCAAGAATGGTGCCGCCGCCACCGGCGCCGGCGAACAAGTTGTAGATGTCCTTGCCACTCTTGAACAGGTCGCCAATGCCCGGCTTGGCGCCGCCCGGTTGGCTGATGCCAAAGGCCTGCGCGAGCGCGTTGGTGGCGTCCCCCGCCAGGCCTTGCGCCACCATCTGCAGCGGCACGCGGATGAGCATGTTCTCCAGCTGGGTCTTCAGGTACTTCTTGATGCTGTCGACGCCGCCCATCATGGCGTCGGCAAAGCCGCCGGCCACGCCCTCGAAGGTGTGCTGCGCGTTGGCCAGGAAGTCCTGCGCCACCTTGGCGTCGAAGGCCTGGGCCTTGAGGTCGCGCAGCTTTTCCCACTCGGCCGCCTCGGCGCGCAGCTTGGTGGCCATGTCGACATTGGCCAGCTCTTCGTTGGCAGCCTTGGCGTAGAGCGCGGCGATCTTGTCGTTCAGGAGCGCTTGCTCGTGGACGTGCAGCGCCTCGGCGCTGAGGCCCAGCACGGCGTTGCTCTCCTGCTGCTTGGCCACGGCCTGGCGCACGCTCTCGGTGTTCTTGTCCTGCGCGTCCAGCGCGGCGGCGTTGGCCTTGGTGGTCTCGTCGAGCCACTGCTTCTCCTGCCGCAGGGCGTCGCCGAACTTGAGCGCCTCGCGCGTGGCCGCGATGTCGGCCTCGCTCATGATGACTTTGCCGGCCGCCAGGTCGCTCTCGAACTTGGCCAGCTGCTGCTCGAGCGGGCTCAGCTCGCGGCCGAGGTCGATCTCGCGCTGCAGCTCGGCGTTCTTGAGCGTGATGGAGCGCATGAGGTCCTCGCCAGCCTTCTCGGCGGCTTCCCATGCGGCGATGAGCTTCTTGGTTTCTTCGGCGGCGCGCTTGGTGGCCTCGGCATCGCGCTGCTTGGCCAGCTCGTTGGCCTTGAGCACGGCCTGCAGGTCCAGCTGCTTCTTGGTCTCCTTGGCCTCGACCTGCATGCCCTTCATGTCGTCCATCCGGTCGCGGAACTTCTGGCCGAGCAGCTCCTGGCCCCAAATGCGGCCGATGTCCTCGCCGGTCTGGTTGGCCACCTCGGCCACGCCGGCGAAGCCGCCCTTCAGGCTGTCCCATGCGCCGGTCACGTCGCCGCTCTTGAGCTTGCCCAGCGCCTCGAAGATGCCGCCGAAGAGCGTGCTGGTGCCCGCCGCCACCCCGGCGATGAGCTTGCCCAGCATGGGCAACAGGCTGAAGAGGCCCTGGCCCACGTCGAGCAGGTAGGAGAAGGCCGTCATGGCGCCGCGCGCCCATTCGGCGAGCGTGCCGTCCTTGGCCAGCGCGGCCACCTGGTCCTTGAGACCGCCGGTGCCGCCCACCATGCCCTTGATGACCTCGCTGGCCTCGAAGAGCGCAGGCAGCAGGCCGTTGGCCAGCTCCTTTTGCCAGCCGTCGCTGCTCTTGCGGATGGCGATGAGGTTGTCGCCGAAGGCGTCGCTCATGGCGGCCTGCACGCGGCGGGTCTCGATCTCCTGGTCGGTGAGCTTGGTGGTGATCTTGTCGGCGGCATCGCCCAGGTCGGCCAGGAAGGGCAGCAGCTTGGCGCCCTCCTTGCCGAAGAGCAGCGTGGCCGCGGCCGTCTTGTCGGCCCCATCGGCGAACTCGCCCATGGCCTTGGAGACGGCCAGCATCTGCTGCTCGGGGTTCAACTTTTTGAAGCTGTCGAAGTCGATGCCCAGGGCCTTGATGGCGGTGGCCGCGCCCTTGCTCTCTTCGTCCTGCAGGCTCATCGCCTTGCTGAGCTTGATGCTGGCGCCGGTGATGCTCTCCAGGCTGGTCTCGGTGTACGCGCCCACGCTCTTGAACTGGCCGAGCGCGGCCACGCTCAGGCCGGTGGTCTGGCTCAGGTCGTGCAGCGCGGCCTGGCCGTCGATAGCGCCCTTGATGAGCGCCGTGAAGGCGCCCACGCTCAGCGCGGCACCGAGCGCGCCGAAGACGGCCTTGGCCGTGTTGGCGCTGTTGACCATGCTGCCGAAGCCATCGCCCGCGATCTGCTTGGCGAGGTCGAAGTCCTTCTTCAGGCCCGCGGTCTCCGCAGCCAGGGCGATCTGGGCGCGCAGGTCGTCGCTCATTCGTCGTCTTCCTGGGCCGGGGCCTTGCGGGCCGCGGCGCGCTGCGCATCGGCCTGGCTGCGCAGCTTGGCGTCCATGGCCAGCAGCGTGTCCAGCTCCCAGGGGGTGAGCTGCACGCCGTGCAGGCGCTGCCAGGATTCGATCTCGCCGAAGGGGATGGCGCCGGCGCTGCTCATGCCCTGGGGCCGCGCGGCCGAGAGTTCGGTCAGCGCCTGCCAGAGCAGCTCGCCGCCCGGGGGCAGCGGCTCAGGCACCAGCAGGGGGTGGGTGTAGCGCCCATTGCGCTGTGCGGAGAGCAGGTGATCTCGCAGCGGGCGGCCATCGCGCTGGCGTTGGGCGAGCTGCATTTCGCGCTCCGCGTGCCGGATCAGACCACGCCGGAGCGCGTGATAAAAAGCTCGCGGCGGCCCAGCGCTTCCTTGACCTGGCCGCGCAGCCAGGCGCGGGCGGGGTCGGTATACAGCTCGAGCGCGGCCTGGCGGCTGAAGTCGATGGCGCAGCCGGTCCAGCCCAGGGTACTGGCCACCAGCTCGTCGGTCTCCAGCGCGTAGTCTTCCTCGGGGTCGCCGACCGGCATCTCGCCGGTGCGCTTGAGCTCGGCGCGCTTGCGACGCACCACCGCGAAGGCGCGAGCCTTGCGGTCAGGGTGCTCGGGGCCGGCCAGCAGGATGACCATGGAGGTGGGCTGACCGCCGGGCAAGGCGACCTTGTGCTCGCCCGTGGTCACGTCGGCCACGGTGCGAAAGTCGAAAAGGGCGGTGCTGGCGTCGGCCATGGGTGGGGTGCTCTGTTGAGGGTTGCGGAAGGGGTGGGCGCGGTGCTGGCGATTACGGCGCCAGCGTGTCCTGCACCCAGATGCTGGTGGCTTCGTAGCCGTTCGACCCGTCGCCGACGTTGCTGGTGAAGTCGAAGCTGGTGATGAGCGAGCCTTCCTCGTCGCCCACGTCGCCGCCTGCAATCTTGCTGGCGGGGATGCAGATGTTCATCACGTCGGACGTGGCGCTGGTGCTGTCGCGCAGCTGCACGATGATGGGCACGCTGGTCTCGAGGTCGAAGAAGCCGTCGAAGGTGCCGTCCTGCCACAGCACCGAGAACGAGCCCATCACGTCCATGCTCTTCTGGAACACGTCCGGCGTGATGTTCGAACCGACCACGCCCTTGGTGTCCAGGTTGTTGCTGGTCTTGACGCTGAAGGCGGTGAGGATGCCCACCGCCACGCCGTTGACGATGAGCGAGCCGGACAGGCCCGTCTGCATCTGGCTGGTGGTGGCGGCGCTGGCCGAGGTGAAGTACTGCGTGCTCGGCACCGGGCTGACACGATCCTGCCCGGTGAAGGGCATGGTGATGGCCACCTTGTCATTCGGCGGCATGCTCAGCTCGATGCCGCCCGCGCGGCAGCCCAGGAAGCGGCGGCTCTGCGAGGCATCCGACGCCCATTGCTCGAAGCTGTAGCTGTCGTTGGTGTGGCCGGTCAGCGGCATGTAGGTGACCTTGCCGGGGATGGTGAAGGTCACGCTGTCGCCGCTGGCCTTGGCGGCCACGGTTTCCAGCACGGTCATGTTGGTGGCCGTGAGGGCGATGATGGTGAAGTTCTTGCTGTTGTTGGCCGTGCCGCCAGACGTCCAGCCGGTGCAGCGCACGGTCATGCCCACGCGCAGGCCATCAGTGATCCAGCTGCCCGTGGCACGCACGAACTGCGGCGCGGTGGCGCTGGCGGTGACGTTGGTGAGCGCGGAGAGCGAAGACACGGCCGTGAAGTCGCGCCGGAAGGCGCTGCCGATGAACGGCGCGTAGGTGCCCAGGCTCAGCTCGCCCTCGATCGAGCCGTCCACCTTGCGCATGGCGTGGCGCGAGGCCGAGCGCTGCTGGTCGCGCCGGATCTCGGCCGAGCGGATCATGTCCTTCTTGAGCGACAGGCCGAACTTCGTGCGGCGCAGCTGCTTGGCGGTGGCGTCGTTGGCCGGAAGTACGCCGAAGGTGGCTTCCTTCTTGTACGCGAGGATGAGGTTCGAGCCGGTCTGCAGGGCCATGGTGTAGTCGCTCCGGTGTCAGGTCTTCAGAGGGCGGTGCCGGGGTTGCCTTGGGTGGTGTAGTACAGGGCTTCAAAGCGCTGCACACCCACGGCAATCGGGCGCTCGCCGGTGTTGTCTTGCAGGAAGTCGCAGCCCTTGGGCGTGCAGGCCTTGACGCCGCTGGCCGTGGCGCCTGGCGCAGCGAGGGCTGCCTCCACCTGGGCCAGCAGCGTGTCGCGGGTGTCGTCGTAGCCGCCCACTTGCTGCACCTCGGCGCGCACCTCGAAGGTGTAGCGCCGCTCGATCGCGCGGCCGGCATCGGCGGGCATGCTGCGGGCGGTCTGGTCCTCGCCGTCGTCGTTGACCACCAGGGCCGGGAAGGTCACCCGGTCGTCCGTGGGGTTCACGTACACGCGCGTCCCGGCCAGCGTGGCCGCAGCGATGAGCGTGGCCTCCACGCCGGCCCGGATGGTGGTGCGGTAGTGAGCCACGGCAGCGCCCCGGTCCTGGTGGTCAACGACGACGGCGAGGACCAGACCGCCCGTAGCATGCCCGCTCGAGCAGCAGGGTGGTGACGCCCGTGCCGTCCGGCTCCACGCCGGCGACGCGGTAGTTGGTGCTATCGGCCACCAGGCGCAGCGTGCTGCCTTGGCGAACGCGCGGCACGTTCACCGTGCGCACGACGAACATGGGCTGCTTGCTGGCAATTCCGCCGAGCGATTGCGTGTAGGCGTTGCGGAAGACGCCCGTGACCTGCACGTTGTCGAGCACCGCTGCGTCGTCGCCGAGGTGGCGAAAGATGACGGCATCGGCGCTGGCGAGCGTGTTGGCAAAGGTCACGGGCGAGTCCTGTGGGCGGCCTGGTTGAGCTGGTCGATCAGGTCGCCACCGGGGGCGCTTGCTCCAGCAGCATCTTCACGGTGCTGCTCGGGTTCGAAGCGGCTTCGACGGCGATGCCGACCTGCTGCTGCGCGGTGGTGGTCTTGTTGACCACCTTGTTGGCGGAGTCCCAGAAGAGGCGGTCGCCGACCGAGATGGCCAGCGCGCTGGTCTTGGCGATGGTGACCACGCCCTCCACGACGAAGGCGCTGGGCGTGCCAGCCACGGCATCGACCGCGGCCACGCCGAAGAGGGCCGCACCGAACAGGCAGCCCGTGCCGGCCGGCACCGTGGTGCCGGGATCGAGGTCGAGGACGTCGCCCTTTTGGTAGAAGTTCAACATGCTGAGAAGCTCCAGGTGATGGGCTGTTGATGGCCAAGCCCCGAAGGGCTCGGCGTGTCAGGATCAGGCGCCGGCGTTCTTGTAGAGGCCGCGGAAGTCGATGGCCTTGGCTGCGAAGTCTTCGCGGCACTTGTAGGTGATGCCGTCGACCTCGAAGCCCACCTCGCTCTCGATGACGGGGCCTTCGGCGCCGTCGAGGAAGCAGTACTCGACCGTATCGACTGCGCCGGTGCTGGCAGCCAAGTACCAGGCCGTGGTGCTGTTCGCGTCGAGCAGCGCCTCGACCACCGGCTCCAGGGCGGTGCGGCCACCGGCGCGGAACTCGTTGATGGCGCCTGCCGTGGCGGGCACGTAGTTCGGGCTGGTGTACTGATAGGCCAGCTGCTCCTGCGTGGCCGGGACGATCAGGTACGAGGGCGTGAGGTTGAGCTCTTCGCTCTGCAGACCCGTCTGCAGCCTCATCATCTTGCGGCCAACGCCCAGCGATGCGACGCTGATGGCGGTGCCGGTGCCGGTCAGGTTGGCATGGCCACCAGCCGATGTGACTGCGGTGGCGTTGAACAGCGCGCCGCCATCGGCCAGGTTGGCGTTGGCGGTCAGGATGGCGTAGACCGCGCGGTTTTCCAGCCGCGCCGCGCTGTTGCCGAAGGCGCCGATCAGGCGGTCGAAGCCGCGCAGGTCGTCGTTGATCAGCGCCTGGCGGGTGAAGCTCACCATGCGGCCATACGTCAGCATGGAGTAGGTCTCCTTGCCGTCCGTCATGGCGCCGTACTTGAACTCCCCGTGCTCGTTGGTCTTGAGCAGATCCGGCGCGCCGGCCAGGTTGACCACCGTCATGGCCTTGAAGTCCGGCGCGTTGGGCGCACGGCGTGCCCACCGCGCGTAGCTCGGCATGTTCTCTTCGTAGCCACGGCGCAGGCGCTTGTTGGCGACGTTGGCCAGCAGGCTGGCGAAGTCGCTGGTGGCCATGCTGCCTCCCGACCGATGGTGCAGGATGGCGGTGGCCAGCTCCATCCGGCTCATGTGGGCGGTGTTCACACCAGCCAGCTCGAGGTGCCGGCGGCCCATCTCCATCAGCGACATCGCGCGGAAGCGGCGGCCGTTGTCGGTGAGCTTGGCGCCGGCGTCCACGCGGTGCAGGATGCTTTCGCCGATGCCGGCCATGCGGGTCTGCGTTTCGTCGGCGATGGTCTGGATGCCGCGCACGTTCTGGTGGCCACCGGTGGCGGCGTCCTTGCGGGCGATGGTTTCGAGCACCTGGTCCTTGGCTTGCTCGGTGGTCTTGCCGTCGCGGATCAGTCCGGCGGCCAGCTCCGGCACGCCGTGCCGAGAGCACAGCTCGGTGATGTCGGCCGCACGCTGAGTGGCGGCGGCAGCAGCAGCTTCGGCCGCAGCGCGTTGGGTGGCTTCAGCCGCGGCGCGGGTGGCAGCTTCCTGCTCGCGTTGGGCCTGGAGTTCTGCATCCGTCATGGCGGTTTCCTTGTTGGCTTGCGCTTCAGAGCGCACGAATTCGCACGGCATGCCGTGCAACGGTTGGGAACGGGTGTGCTCGACCTCGCCGGCACGGGGCGCGGCGTTGGGGTCTGCGCCCACGGCGCAGAAGGTCAGCTCCATGGGGGTCCAGCGCACTGCCCGATACAGCGGCAGGTTGACGCCATCGGTGCGGTCTTGCGCCCGGGTGATCTCGTACTTCTGCACCGAGTATCCGAAGCTCATGGCGCGGATGATTCCGGCGCGGATGTCGCCGATCACGCCTTGCTTCGCGGGGTCGGTGCTGAAGGCCATGCGGGCACGGCCTTCGCCGTTGACGATCCAGCCCTCGGTGGCGATGCCAAGGATGGCGCTCACGCCGCTGTACGTGTCGTGCGAGTCGATCACCTGCACGGTGCCGGCCTCGAATCGGGTCATGTCCACCGACTCGGGGGTGACCGCCAGCTCTTCCTCGTATACCTGGTCGTTGTACCAGTCGTAGGCGCGGCGGCGGCTGCCGGTGGTCCACACCACCTCAAGGCTGTTGTCGGAGTCGCGCCAGGTCGACGGCATCAGCTGCGCGGCGCGTGTTTGCACCGGCATGTCGTGCACGGCGGCGGATTGGCCGGGCTTGTGAGCTGTGCGAGTCGTAGGCGTCATGAGGCGCGATGGTTGCCGGGCCGCTGTCTCAAGTCTCGGAAACTTGAGACGATTTCGCGGGGTCGGCTGCGGGGTCCTCGGCCGGGTCGGCTGCGGGGTCAGCCTGGTTTGCATGGCCTTGGCTTGAGCCAGAGCTGGCGCTCCCCTTCTCCTTCTTCAGCAGGATGTCCATCACGCCGAGCTTCTTGAGCTTGGCAAAGTCGCTGGCAATCTCTTCGAAGACGTCATCGGGGTTGTACCCACGCTGGCGCAGCTTCTCGCTCAGGCTCGACAGGCCGACGCTGATCTCTGCGATGTCTGCGTTGGCGTCCTGCTGCGGGTTCACATAGGGCCACTTGGGCATGCTGAATTTGCAGGTGACATCAGCAGTGCGGAACTGGCCGCCGAGGTAACCAGCCTGCACGAATGCGCGGTGGATGGGCTCGAGCAGCTTGGGCACAAGCACCAGCCACTGCATCTGTTCCACCCCGCGGCGGAAGTCCAGCAGCCGTACGCGGGCGCTGCTGTAGTTGATCTCGCGCATATCACCGGTGAGCATCTCGTAGGTGACGCCCATGCCGGCCGCGATCAGGTGCAGCTGGTACTTCACGTACTCCACGTACCCCTGCGCCACCGTGGGCGCCACCACCGTCACCGAGCTGCCGGTGGGCAGCCTGGTGATGCCGCCGCTGGGAAGGTCCCCCAGGTCGCCGTTGTCGACGTTGGCGGCCGTGCTGGTGCCGTCAGCGTCTGCGGCCGGGTTGGCCATCAGCGATGGGTCTCCGCTGTAGAGCACGCCCAGGCGGGTCTCGAGGTTCTTGCGGGCCAGCTCGGCGTCTTCGTAGAGCTGCAGGTCGCGCACGCGGGCAATCACCGGCGCGATGCGCGGGAAGCCCCGACCCATGCCGGGCCGGTTTGGCGCGTACAGGTGAATGATGTACTGGGCCTCGACACGCTTGCTCTGCGTGCGCATGCCGCGCAGCAGGTTCACGTCGCCGGGGTGGTTTTCCCACAGCCAATAGGCGACGACCTTGCCGAGGTAGTCGTACTCGATGCCGTTGACGATGCGCACGCCAGCGGTGTCGACCGGGGTCGTGCGGGTGCTGTCCAGCCAGTCGATCTCCAGCAGCTGCAGCTGCAGCGGGACAGGCAGGCCGTCAGACGCCAAGCGGGGGCGCAAACGCACCAGGCACTCGCCATCTTGCTCCATGGCCCGGTACGCCGCGGCGCACAGCCCGTAGTAGTCGAGGCGGCCATCCGCATCGCACACCTTCGACCAGGCCGCGAAGGTCTTGTTGATCTTGCCGGCGCCTTTGCCGGTGGCGCGTGGCGTGATGCCGGTGCCGATGGTGGCGGCCACCAGCGCGTCAAACCCCGCACGAACATACGGCACGTTCTGCACCAGCGCGCGAGACTTGGCGCGCAGGATGCTGGCATCAGCCAGGTGGTCGGCATTGGCCGAGGCGCCAGCTCGGCGGGGCTTCCAACGGTCGCCCGGTGCCGCTGCCTCGAAAGCACGTTGCAGGCGCTGCCGCGCAAAGTGCCGGGCCAGGCCGGCGTGCGGGTTGACCCAGCCGACGATACGGTCGAGCAGGTTGGCCATGCGGTCAGCCGCCTCGCTGGGTGCCGAACGTAAAGCGGAAGGTCGACCGCTGCGTGCGCGATCCGTTCTGCTGTTCGATCTGCTCCGCGACGTGCTTGCGGGCTTCCTTCAGCTCGGCAATGCTGCGATAGGTGACGCGCCTGCCTTCGATCTCGACAGTCAGCGCGCCAGAGGCAATGGCCGTATCAAGGGTGGCGAGGTCGGTTGCGGAAAGGGCCATGGGGCGGCATGGTTGCCGCCCAGCTGTCTCAAGTCTCGGAAACTTGAGACGATTTCAATGGAGCCCCCGGCTGCTTGATCCACCGGTACACCGTGGCGCGCGAGATCTGCAGTCTGCGCGCGATCTCGGTGGCGTTCCGGCCGTTGAACATTCGCAGCACCTCCTCGACCAGCTGCTGCCGATCGGTAGGCGAGCGTGTGGGGATGTAGTACTCCGCACCCCTGAACTCTTCGCGGGTGGTCCTTTTCAGCTCATCGATCCGGCCGGCCTCGAGCTCCGGGAACTGTTCCACGATGTACTCGAAGATTCGGTCTACCAGGTCGGGGTCCGCGAACATCGGCGGCAGCTGGTGGCCAACGGGTGCGGAGGGCTTGCGCTTTGCCATGGTTCACCATTGCCGCCCGGCCGGGCGTTGTGCGCGCGGCGGCGCTGGGGGGATGGGCGGCCGAACGACTGCGGCCGGGATTTGCAGCACTTGGACAGTGGCCGCCGGAACGGCAGGCGCCGCGTCCTCATCTTCTTCGGCAGGCGCTTCAACGACGCCCGGCTGGTCGAAGAGATCAAGCTCGGCCACCCTGCCCTGCCACTTGATCCAGTCGCCCTCTTTCCACCGGTCGATGCCCACGTAGTGCGCCGCGGCCAAGGCATACACGGCGCAGTCGAGTGCCTCGTTGCGCTTGCCGTTGGGCTTGACCCACTCCAGTCGGGCGCGGCCCTTGATGTAGCGGGTGACCAGTCGCTCGGCGGTGAGCTGCTCGAAGACCTCGGGTGGCAGGTGTCGGCTCAGGTGCACATACCCGGGGCCGGGCTCGGTGACGCGGAGCCGGCCGTAGATCTCGGCCTTGGCCGAGTCGGTGCCGATCGGCCACAGTTTCACGCCACGCTTGACGCGGTTGCCCAGCCAATTCACATCCATGTCGCTGGGCTTGCCGAGGATGGCCTTGCCCTGCACGCTGGCGCCCTTGATGGCATAGACGTGCGCGTGCTGGTGCGCTCGCGCGTAGGTGTAGACCGCCTGGGTGTGGTGACCGCCGGAGTCGACGAACACCGCGAGCACCGGCGCCGGCTTGCCGCTTTTGTGCAGGATGGGCGTGCGCCGGTACTCGGTGAGCGCGGCCCAGGGCGAGCCGATCTCGTTCTCGGCCAGCGAGGGGTCGCCGTAGAAGATGGCGCGGTCCACCAGCTGCCGCTCGAGGCCGCGGCCCCAGGCCCAGACGTAGGCCTCGAGGCGATCGCCCTGCGTGTCCACCCCCATGGTGCACACGTATACGTCGCGCTGCAGCTGGCGCAGTGGAAACTCGCCGGCCCGCCGCTGCAGCTCGTGGTGCGCCAGGCGGTCGCCCTGCTCTTCCCAGGTCTCGGCCAGCGATGTGTTGATGAAGGTCTTGAGCCTGGACACGTCGCCCGACCTGGCGGCGTCCTGGGCCTTGCACCAATCCTCCACCAGCATCGCCCAGCTCTTCCACCCCACGGGGGAGTACAGCTTGTTCAGGTGGAACCCAGCCACCAGGCCGCGCTGGGCGCCGGGCATCTCGGCGACCCACCGGCCGCCGTGCAACATGGTGGTCTTGTGACGCTCCTCGATGGCCGCCCCGCAGCTGATGCAGATGTAGACCGCGGTCTCGGCACGCGGCTGGCCGGTGGCCGTCTTGAGCCACTTGATGCCGTGCTCGCTGGCGTCGCCCCACACGAGCACCTGCTCGGCTCCGCAGTGCGGGCACGGCACCCAGAACCGGCGCCGGTCGCTGGCCAGGTACTCGCCCTCGATGCGGCTGAAGTCGCGCAGCGTGGGCGTCGAGCACAACAGCAGCTTGCGGGTCGGGAAGTTGCTCATGCGCTCCCACACCAGCGCGATGGGGTCGCCCTCGCCGTCCACGTCCAGCGGGTAGCCGTCGACTTCATCGCACACCGCGAACCCGAGCGGCTTGGAAGCAAGGCTGCGGGCGCTGTTGGCACCGGCGAAGAAAAGCGTGGCGCCGCCGCGGATCTCCTTGGTCTGCCAGGTGTTTGTCTCGTCGCGGCTGCGCACGTCGGGCAGCCGCTCGCCGACGTACGGCATGGCGCGCACGGTCGGCGTGAAGCGCTGGCGGCTGTGGTCCTTGCTGTCCTGCAGCGTCGGCTGGACCATCATCATGTCCACCGGGTCCCGGTGGATGCGCTTGAAGACGGCGTTGTAGAGCACCTCGGACTTCCCGAGCTGGGTGGCGAACTGCATCACCACCTTCTGCACCGGGTTCTCAGGGTCGGTGCAGTCCATCGGCTCGCGCAGGTAGGGCGTGCGCATCGTGCGCCAGCGGCCCTTCTCCGGACCCTTGGCGATCTGTCGGTAGGCGTCGGCCCAGTCGGAGCAGGGCATCGCCAGCGGCGGGCGCAGGAACTCGCGGAGCAGCTCGTCGACCAGCTGGCCGGCGTCGATGAAACCGCGGTCTGCAGCGCCCACGTCAGTGATCCCCGGTCAGCCGGTTGAGCACGGTGCGCAGTTCGCTGTCGAGCAGCGCGTGCACCTTTCCCTGGTCGGTCTCGGGCGCCAGCAGCGGCGCTAGGCGGGCCGGGATCTGCATCAGGTTGGTCCGCACTTCGCCCAGCTTCGCAGCCATCACCGATCGCACCTCAGCGCAGCGCACCAGGTCGCCCTGCTGCTCGCGCAGCTTGATCTCGGCGAGGTCGGCCTCGTACTTCTCGCGTCTGGCGCGGTCGAATGAGTAGCCCGTGTCTGGCTGCGGCGCCGGGGCTGGCGCCGGCTTCGTTTCGACGGCGGCTTCCGGCCCCACGCCGCCTGCATCCTCGACTGCGGCTGTCGCCCCGGGCGCCGGCACCTTGGCGCGCACGTTCTCGGCCTTCCATGCCGCTGCCGCCTCTACCGAATCCACCGGCATGCCGCGCGCCTTGTAGCGTGTCACCAGCGCCGGGTCGATGCCAAGCGCTCGGGCAAGATCTGCCTGACTTGGGCTCATGTTGACCGTTGACCCGTTGCTACTTGACAAATTGCCGGCCCATTGACTAGCGCGATTTCGAGCCGCTTCGCACCAGATCGGAAGAGCACAC
>ERZ650303.46-NODE-46-length-30057-cov-7.455370_pt1 | contig 30057 bp, 46 predicted proteins | sample MGYA00376239_ERZ650303 | MGnify/ENA primary metagenome ERZ650303 (study PRJEB26733, sample SAMN07839262) | wastewater metagenome | biome: small river; feature: stream; material: water | place: USA: North Carolina | collected 2016-04-05 ... | reverse complement strand
AATATCTTGTGTAAATTCTCTTTTTTGTATTTCATAAATGCTATTTACATTTTCTGACAGTTTTGTAAACATATCATTTGCCTTTTCTTTTTTAACTTGCAAACTTTCCATTATTCGTGTTTGCCCATCGCTTAATATCAAATCTACAAATACATCATTCTTCTGTCCAAATCTCCAAAACCTTCTAATAGCTTGATAATATTGCTCATAAGAATAAGTTGGAAAATATGTAGTATGGTTACAATGTTGCCAGTTTAAACCAAATGCAGTTATTGAAGTTTTGGTAATAAGTTTTGAAATTTCACCTTTTGAAAAGGCCATTAAAATTTCTTCTTTTTTATCAATATTCATATCCCCTTTAACTTCTACACACTTTTCATCTAAACTTCTAATTATTTTAGCTTCATCATTCAAATTAACCCAATAAACACTTGTATTGTGGTTGTTAGCACAATCAACAGCCCTTTGGCATCTTTGCTCAATTGTGTTTCTTGTTTCGGCTTTTATTTCAAAAAAGTTTACAGCAGGGAAATTAAACATTTGAGTTTGTCCATTTATTGCTAAAGGATTTTCATTTGCTACAACGTGGCTATTTTCAATTAAATTAGGTAGTTTATATCTTTCGTCTGAAAACCCTAAATCACTTGGTTTTCTTATTGAAATTGCCCATTGTGATACCCACTTCCAAAAGTCTTTTTCAGCGTGTGGTTTTAAATAATATTCACTCCCAGCATTTCTAACTTCAACACTCCCTTTATTGTTTTTAAAAAACTTTGAAAGCATATCAGTATATCCAGTATATCCTAACGCTTCGCTACTTGTGCCTAATTCAATATAATCATTTGGGCTTGGTGTTGCAGTCGATAAAAAACGATAAGGTATTTTTTTAATGAATGAAGTAATCTTTTGTTTTATTGCTCCATCAAAGTTTTTTAAAATACTGCTTTCATCAAGTATTACTCCAACAAAATCTTTTTCATTAAAATAGTGCAACCTTTCATAATTACACACTACTATTTTTTTTGTATGCACTCCATTTTTAGAGTACTCAATATCATCAATGCATAACTTTTCAGCTTCCAAAATAAATTGAAAAGCAACTGCCAAAGGTGTTAATATCAATACTTTTTTATTGGTGTGATTTATTATGTTTTTTGCTATTGATAATTGAATTAAGGTTTTACCTAAACCAGTATCAGCAAAAACAGCAATCCTACCTTTTAAAATTGCTTTCTCAATAATAGATTTTTGAAAGTCAAAAGCAATATCAGGAATGAAATTTGCATCAAATCCAAAGTTTCCTAATGAGTGCTTTTTGTTCTCTAAAAAATTCAAATATTCGTTTCCAATACCCGTACTGCACACAACATCGGTTTGGCAAAATGGCTGTTCAGTAATTCTATCAATCATTCGTTTTTAATTTTAAAGTTTAGTAATTCTATTTAAGTTCGGGTTCAGCCACTTCGCCAAGCCCGAAAACGTTATACGCTACCTTGCGACCACTCCGAAAGTTTGAGAGTAACATATAATTTTAGTTCGTCTGTTTTTGACATCGGACAACGAAAACTTACAGTTTTTGTAGGTTCATTAAACGCTGACTTTCTGCCAGCGTTTTTTCGTTTACCTCCTCTTAATTGCATTTTGCGTTTACCCAAGCCTTTCGCATCCATCTTGAAAATATTTTAGTGTTGTTTATCTTTAGAATATTATAATGCTCTGCATCACGATTTGAAATAGTAATTATATCGCCAACCTTTGCAAATATTTTACCTGCATTAGTAGTAGTTACTTCAAATTCTGTTTTTACTGTTTTGCGTTCCATTTCTTTAATGTTTGATTTCGTTTACAAATATACAACCTTATTTTGAATATCCAAACATTTTCAAAAAATATTTTCAGATACAAAGAAAGGCAGCGTATAACACACGTTTGGCAAAAGTGGGCAGAAACATTCTGCTAAAATTGAGCATCCTACAAGCCCACCTTCGCCAAGCCGTAGGCGTTAGCGGTCATTGCTGACACCGCTCCGAAACATACTTTTCTGCTATTTCTTGAAATGCCCTTGTGTCGTGGTAATACTTTTGGAAAACAGGGTTTTTAATCCAAGTCATAAAAGCCATATCTGTAATTTCGTTTTCTTTTTCTTTAGGGCATTCTATCAAGTATTGCAAAAGTTCGCCTGACTTTATTTCAATTACATTCTTTACTTTACAATCTTGCATCTGTTCAACTAATGCCCTAAATTCAAAAGAAAGGGCGTATTTTACGGTTAAACATAATGGTTCTCGATATTGCAACGAACCGCTAACATCAGATATACCCAATTTGGGGTTCTGTGTTTCATTTGAAGTTTCTACATTTTTATTCATTTTATCTATTATTTAAAGTTTATGTTATTTAATTCCAAACTGTGTATATCTGTAACCGTTAGTGGCAAGTGTTACGATACTACTTCTAAATTATAGTTTTCGTAAATATTACCAATCACAACTAAATAAGTGCCATACCTATCGCCATCATTTATATCTGTACCATCTGACAATTGAAATTTACAAGTATCATCATTCCATTGAACAGAATAGTATTTACCTGTAATATCCATTACAATATCATCTTCAAATATTTCTTTTTCGTTGTCATCTAATCTGCCAGTAAATTGACAAACTATAATATTATTCATAACATTTACAGTTCCATCATCATCAAACGACATATAGTAACACATACTATCGTTTACAGGCTTTTTCGTATGCTTATAATACGCTTTGAATTTAATTTTTTTATTTTGTACCATTTTAATATTTAATTTTTAAAGTTTAGATTTTATCAACCCACACCAGCCACTAACATCGGTTTGAACGCAAGTAGGGCATTCGTGGTTAATTAATCTTTTATTTCTATTTTACTTTTTTTGCATTCATTTTAGGTACTACTAGAACTTCTTTTCGCGCTTTTCTTGCAAGTTCACGAAATTCTTTAAGTTTAGATGTTGGAATTTTTAGTGACCTTTCTTTTACCTCTTCGCTATAAAATTTAGGCTTATTTCCCTGGTTGCGACCTGCACCGCCTCTAGCTTTTTTAATATCTGTTTTTGGCATATTCTTGTTTTTCTTGTAAATAATATTAACTTTGCTGTGTTATTATTATAATTGGTGTAAAAGTGGGTCTATTGGTTGGACCCATTTTTTTATTTAATGGCTACCATCAATTGAATCAGTTGCAGGAAATCTAGTTAGCTGAGCTTCTTTTTTCTCGATGGCTTTTATGATTCGTTCCCTGGTAATTTCAATTTCATTGATTGAATTGTATCTGGAATGCTCTTTTAAATCATTAGGATAGCTTATTTTGACCTGCTTTAATTGAAATGGGTTTTCTGCTCTATCAATGTTAGATAGGATAATTTGTGTTTGTTGGATAAGTGAATTGTGCGACATGATTAATCCATTTTATGTGTTTCGTTAATATTTTCAGTGCCCCAATCGGAAATAGGCGAAACGCCTTCGACCTGGCACACACCATCATGCCCGACTAAAATATTAATTTGTGTGTTTGGATTATCTCCAAATCTTAGGTGTGCTTTTTGTGCGATTTGATTTAATTCGCCAATCGTTGTTACGATTACTTGTTTTACTAGATGCATGATGATTTATTTTATTAGTTAAAAATTCCAGTTTTATTGATGCGTTTCAATTCCATTCTTTGACCTCTGACAGCTTTTTGAAGGTAACTTATCAAATAAGGATTTTGATACATTTTAGGCTTGTCAAATTCAGCCTCAAGACGTTGCAAATCGCTTTCTTGATTTACATTTAAGATGTGCCAGCGAGGTTGCGCTAATTGTGGGCATACATAAGCATTTTTATTCCTAGTCATTGTAATAGTTTTCTGTTAACTCATTTGCTTGATCTAATAATTCTTGGCCTAGATCAACTTTTGTGAATAAGACAATACTAGCGAAAATCATTGCGATGCATGAAGCTGCGCAGGCCACGAAGAGTATAATTTGGTATAGTTGCATGGTGTTAAGATTTACACATTTTTTTTAAACGATTAAGGTCGCATATTTTCGGCTCATCTCTGTTGTATGCGTCTATTAATGGCATGTGAGTTGTCTCATTTGAATATTTTTTGCCAGTAACAGGGCTAGTGTAGGTCACTTTATATCTGCCATAACCTTTTAACTCAAATTGAAAGTCTGAAATTGATGTTCTCATGATTAAATTGATTTTAATTGTGATAATGATAGATTTGTTCTGCCAGTTTCAGCCTCAAGTGCATTTTTGATTTTAGCATCTACACTATTTTTGTGATGCGCTGTTGCTACGTGGTCTATCTCATTCCATGTTGACGCGAAGTTAGCAGGATTTAATTTTTTTGTTGGCAAGTCTAAATATTCTTGGCTTAATTTTCCGTCTGCTGAGAATCTTGGGGTGTACGCTTTTTTTGACATTGTTATTATTTTTATTGTTCTGACAGCAAATATACACACTTTTTTGAATAAACAACTATTTTATTCAAATTATTTTAAAAATATTTTAGGCATGAAAAAACCCCAACTTAGAAAAGTCAGGGCCACTTACTAAACTATGCATGAAAAATCCAAAGTCTTTACGAATTTGATATTGCTACTAAGAAATGATTTGCAATAGATGCAATCAATGAAGCCTTATCAATTCCATTTATAATTCTTCTCATTGGAGCGAATGTTTTATAATTACTTAATTTCTTGCCTGTGAATGACCCAGTGCGCATGCCATGAACAAGAATAAACGCACTTATTTTTACATCTAAAACCTTGTCAGGATTTTTAATCAAATCAATCTTTAGTAAATCAGAATACTTCTTATAATTATAACCCCATGTCAATTGAACATAGCCACGGCCATAAAATGGGAAATACTTTTTACTTCTTAAATACCTGGGGCCACCACTTTCAATAATTGGAACAATACGCAATTTATTTTTAACATCGTATGCCTCATGATAAGCTGTAGCAAATATGTAGGCTTGATGCAATGGATCTGTGACTCCTTGCGCTTCAATTTCATTTAGAATAGCCTCGATGCCATCTACTTGTAATTGAGTGAACTTAGTAAATAAATTTACCTTTAATTTCTCGTAAAATAGTTTTCTGTTTATCATGCTTATTGATAGTTAAGCAAAAATAGTAAACTTATCGATAAAAATGCTAGCAAAATAATTAGCCAATTAACTATGAACTTGTCACGAGTACTCATTACTTTATCCTTTTAGCTTTCAATTCCATGATGTCCTCTTTGATATTCGCTAGTTTTATATCGACTTCATTTTTAAATGCGTGCAATTCGGCCTTTGTTGACTCTGAATCATCAATTTTTTTGAGAGTTCCTTTAATAACAGATCCTACCCAACCAATTACACCCGCTACTATCGCACCGAATCCGACTAATTTACCTTCATGCCAATAATTAAGCGGGTTTTCTTCCATGATTCGAATATTTTTCTAGGTGAATTTTGTATGACTCATTTTTGTAATCTTCTAAAGATTTTACGCAATCAAATTTATTCTTAATAATTTTTTTGATAAATAAAGCATGAAGTGACATAAGGCAAGTAGGGAAAATATTTGCATAAGTTAGTAATGTTAAAATTATTCCAGCAAATAAAATGATTGACTGAAAAACTAAATTATAGGTTGTTTCATCTCGAACTATCATGACATCAAGTGCCAGCAATACCTCTACAAATGCACTCCATTTCGAAATACGGCAAAAATGAAAGAATTGAGTATAACATACTAGGAAAACTGCAAATCCTAAATTAGTGCCAAATAATGCGTTTGAGTAGTATAAAAATATTTCATTATCTATACCTAGTAAATACAGGACATTAATAATGAATTGCCCACTTACTAATACAAATGGGAAATACGCCATAAATAATTTGCCTCTCATTCTCATACTCATTGTGATTATTTTTTTGGCCCGCTTGTTCCTACACTTCCTGCACGAATTTCATCATAAGAAGGATAATTATTTCCGAGACCTAACTCGGCATATTTATCACACCAATTTGCATAATATCCAAAAGGCAATTCTTCTAAATCGCCTAAATCGTCAAGGCTTTGACAATTTGCAATTAATTCAAGCCAATCTGGTTCTTCTGGGCTTAACAAAATTGGCGTTTCTTTTGTAAAGAAGTTCTTAGTAAGGTAAGGTAGTACACCCATTGCAATTATACCCTTTACTAACTCCATGGTGTTTATGTCCATGGACCAAGTATCTGAAGACAGCCATTGAGTCACCGCTGGCAATAACACAGAATAACAAGCCCCAAGGACTGCCATAATTAAACCATTGACTAAGTCACGGCTATTGAACTGCATAAATTTAGATCGTTTCATATTTTTGTTTTTTTATAAATTATAAGTTGTTGCTAAACTAATCATCAAATCCTGTAACTGCTTATCGCTTCCTATCCCGCTATAATAAATAATCCTTGCACATTGACCATGTGCTGCCCACCCCGCAATGTATTCCCGACCTATTTCTGACCAATTAAATGAATCAGTTATAACCGTTTTAGTCGCTTGGATTAAACCATTGACATGAGTCCATTCAAATACACCTGCGGATATTTGCCTACATTTTATTGCAACTATATTGAACCCGCCTGTCGTGTTTTTTAATTTGATACCATCGCTATATAGGCCTGTTGTTGTGTGTAATGTTTGATACGGATTACCGCCAAAGGCCGAATTCCCGCTATAAGCTGTTCCTGTAATCGGCGAATACCTTGAACCGTATAAGACATGAGAGCCATTTGTATTGTCTAAATTTTTAAACACAAATACAAAAAGGTGTTCACCTGTAATTGTACTTGGTAATGCATAGCTATCTCCATCTCCCGCGAAATTTATAGCACCTAAACTATTAATCACATTTGTTGAAAATGTGGCTCTATTTGCGTCACTTGTCGCAATCAAATCACCACTTCCTGTACTTGGTTCAATTACTCTAACGGGGTCTCCATTTGTAACCGAAATAGTCTTTGCGACATCTTGCCACATTTTTGATGTGTTATCTAAATTATAGTCAGCTTGCCCTGTAAATGAAGGTTGAGCAGGGAAAATAGAAGGTGTCACGGCATCCAATACAGATTTAATTAAAACCTGTGCGCTTGAAGTTCCTACCCACCAATAAGACAAAGTACCTTTTACAAATTGGTCAGGCGCACTCCCATTTCGGCCACCAAATCCAAGCGCATAGTTTGGTAAGGCTTGCCCGCTTGCTTGAGCGAATGTGTGCACATCATTTCCTATTCTTACATTTACATTTGTTCCGTCATACTCATTGCTATAAAATTGCTCCGCTTTTTTGATATTGCCTGTATCTCTATCAGTTCCATTTGCTATTCTTGCGAGCCATTTCGCTGTAGTAGCCCCTGTGTTATAGAATAATGTTTGCCTAGTGCCATCATTCGCACCCCACAACATAAATCCTACCCCGCTTTGCGTTTTCCATAAGAGCTTTGGTGGGCAGTATATGCCTATCCCTAAGTTAGTACTTGAAATTCCACTAACTGATGATAAATTGATAGGCAATTTAACCATATCATCTACTCCATCCATTATAAAGCCTTCCATTGATACTGCAGTAGGGCTTCCAACGATGACAAATTTTTCTATTGGATTAATCCAATTTATTGATCGGTAAATACTATCACCGTCATTTGCGCTAGACCCGAACCATTTTAACGCTGTAAACGCCCCATTTAACAATAATCCGTTTAAAATCTTGTTATCTAATTTTCTTGATTGCACACTCGGCAAGGCGCCACCTAATGCGGTACATTCAGTCATTACGGCCTTATACTCTGCGGTATAAATATAAATAGAATTGCCAAATACCCAATCACTTGTGCCATCGACATTTGTAGCCCTTACTGCTCGTCTAATTTCATGGTCAGCATCTGCACTTGTTAATGTGTATGTTGCCGAAGTTGCCAAAGGAATATCTATGTTATCTCTTTGCCATTTATACTCATAAGTTATTGGAGCAGTACCCGTCCAAGTGCCATCTGTACCACTTAGCACTTGACCTACATAATCGTTGCCCGTTGTAGTTGGGGCAATTGTGTTGACTGGTGGCGCGCCGCATTCAGGCGGGTTTTCATTAAAGTATTCTAACCATCCGTATTCAGTTCTGTTGTCATTACTAGAAATCCAAACCGCATCATAATTACAACATGTAAAATCTTTCTCCTGCAAATAGGTAAGAAATTCACATTCTTCTAATTTTTCGCCAGTGGCTAAATTTTCGTATGTCATAAATTTATGATCTTGGAGGTGAAGAAGTTAATATTTGAGAATAACTCATGACTTTAAAATATACATTACCTATATCATCAGTTATCAATTCGGTATCATCTGCAATTATGTTTTGTGTATTGTCGAAATATTCACCCGCCACAATTTCAACGTCAGCCGTTACATCTTCGCCCGCTTTGGTAAAAGTTTCTCCTGCATCAAATGAAGTGAAATTAATATAGTCACTATCACCATAAGTAATAATTGTATTATGTATACCCGAAGGGGCTTGCCTGCTTATCATAAGTCTATTTTTTTATGAATTTCTTTAGGTTGTGGTTTCTGTTCTTGTTGAATTGATGCTACATAAAAGCCTAAGCCACCATATAGGCAATATAAAGGGAATATTAGCCAATAGTTGACATGGTTTGTAAGTACGATCATAATAAATGATAGGTCTAAACACCTTTGAATTGTGCAAATTGTACACCCACCAATTGACTTATAAATAAACTTGCTATTGTTTTGCGCCCACAATAAAGGCCTATTCATAAATGAAAGTAATTGGTTTGGTTGGATAAGTACCAAGTATAGCTTAGCTAAGCCAACTGCCGAAACATTAAATATAACAAACGAAAGTAAAAATTGAATACTAATCATAAATAACTTGTGTTGGAATGTTAAAAATAAGGTTTTCATCTTTCATGCCTAAATAAGAAACTAATTTAAGCATAATTTCAGTAGGGCATGAATCATAAATAATTTGTATATCGGCTCCAAATGGTATAGGTAGTGTATTAATATCATCAACCTCAAATGAACCATTAAAAATAAGTCCAGATGATAAATTTGATACACTGCAATCGCTTACACCTACAAACACAATTCTAAATTTAGAACCATCTGTTAATAATCTTGCTTGATCTTCGGCTGTAAACTCAAACAAAAGTCTAAAATTCACTTCTCCACCAGTGCATGAATAATCCTCTACAATAACATCTGGTATAATCGAGGCCTGCACATATTCTTGAGTCGGATAAATCTTGACTTTGTAGCAACCTATTTTTGTTTCTTCATCATCGAATAACTCAAATTTAGTTACATAATCTTCGTTAAATAGGCCCGAAGGTATAACCAACTTATTATTTACTCGCGTTCCTTTAAATCGTCTATTAATAACCGCACCATTGAATAAATAAGTCAATCGAAAATAACCTTCATAGGGAATTTCAATAAGTGTAGTTATTTGGTCACATGATTGGAAGCAACCTAAATCTATTATATCATCATCACAGCACATTAGCAGTTACAATTTATTTGTTTACAATTTTTTACACTCACTAAATCGACTATCTCAAAATCGCATGAAATTAAGGAAATATTCTCTAATTCATTTGACATTTTTTTTGTGTTTGTTTCTTGAAAAAATACAGATGTTTTTTCACTATTTATTGACTTTACTTCATTGTTGCACATTGATATAGCACTAACTAATAAATCAATGTGGTTTGGGTCTATTACATTTTTTATCATGCTCACAATTCTACATAGATTTGTAGCCTTGTAACTCATTACCCTAGAGCCTCTAACCATTGGCGTGTAATCAATTTTTCCAAGTGCTTTAATATAAAAGAAATTTCCGTTGGTGTCAGCTATCCCTTTGTATTCCATGCCTTCGCGGTCAATTATTAAATTTGTTCCTTCTGGTGTCATTACATCGGCAAACCCATTATCATACAGAGGATAATTTTCCAAGATATAATTCCTAAGTATTTCAATTTTATTTTTTGCCATTGCTCACTATAATTGATTGGTGTAAAATTCTTTCATTTAAAAATTGTTGCTCTGAATTACTTAGTTCAAATATACCACCTATTTTTTGCTCCTGGCCTTCAATCTTTCTATTTTCTATTTCATCGGCATTACCAAACACAACTTCATTCCCGAATTTATAAACCCTAAAAGCTCTTTCTTCGCTTCCTGAAAACTTCAAATTAATACGATCTGTTTCACGGCCTTGAATATCTCTAAACTCTGAATAACCACCTTGTAAGAACATCGTACTTTTCGTTTTCTTTCCAGTCTTGCCAATTGGCTTAAATGATGATTTGCGAATGAATGAATCTTTACTAAAATATGAAGGCTGTGTGCTATAATTACCTATTGGTGTACCGTCTGTTTTTTCTCCTCTATCAAATATTCTTTCCTTCCATACGGCTTCAAGTTCAACCATTGCAGTGGTGGCAATAAGACTAGGCATTTTGGAATCCAAATCTTTTGCAACTCTTGTTAAGTCTAAATATATGTCGTTGAATGAACCCACTAGATATTTATTTTAACCTTTACGCCTGAACAATCTACACATTTGCACCCGCCATCCATATTGACCAAGAAATTTCTAAGGCCTAAAAACATATTTTGTAAATAGTTTCGATACGCTGCAAATCCTGCTTGTGCTTGTTGTGCAATTTCTTCTCCTTTATAAATTGTCAAATAGTTTAATCGGTTTGTTTTTGCCATTTCATCATAAAACATAGCCCCACATAATTCATACGCAGCTTGACCAATTAAATTATTAGTAGCAATATCGCACATTATTGTAGATAAATCACACTCGCAAATAATTTCAACGTCAATTCCATAGGCTTGTGTAGTGTTTGTAACTCCATTGTTTAGGCCGTTAGTTTTCACGCAATCGCTTTTAAGTGAATTTGCACACCCTACTCCGCAATTTGGTTTATTTGAATATACTGCAATATCACTAGGTAGTGTAATTTGCACTTCATCACCTTGAACTTTTAGATTAACTTCGAATGTATTTATTACATCGGCAACAAGACTCACGGCCACACTATACACTTTACCTGCTACGTCTTTAATGGTTAAAGTCGTGTCGATTGTTTGAGCTGAATAAATACGAATTCGAGGTATAGTTATTTTCTTTAATCTACACTTTAAATTTTGCTTATAGATCACAATGCCACGGCTTTGTCCTTCAGCACCTGCACTTATAACATCGGTTAAATATTCGCCACTTCGCCAAAGATTACTTGCAATTGTATTTACTTTATAGGTTTGATTAATGTACGCTATGATGTCATTTTGCATTCTCATCATTGCTCTGCGTCTTAAATCGACCAAGTATTTATAGCCATTGACATTCTTTTCATCAGTAGTATTTGCAGCACTTTGAAAATTTATGCCAGGATAATCAGTAATGTAATAATTCGAAAGGCTTGTTTCGGATTGTGATTCATTTTCACATGGCTTTTTTATGCCTATAATTTTATCTAAACACATTTGATTAATTTTAAATTTAGCAAAAAAGGGGCTTTACTTTTCAGTATTGCCCCTTTTGAAGATGAATAGATTAAATTAACAAGTAGGTGCAACATCTGGGCAAACATCATATTTAATGATGCCAGTGAAGCATGAATCCTTACAACCCGCTAAAGGTAAGTTGTAGCCTTTGTAGTAAGTTTTCAAATGATACTGCCATTTTTGGCACTTTGGCTCATAAACGATATTCAAATCGAATAACATACCACTTGCAGGGTCTTGAATTACGGTATGGCTAAATGTAGCACCTTCGCGAATTAAGCGAGTAGGGTCAACATTATCCCACATCTCTGGTGTGTTTCGACTTGCAAACATTCCAGCATTAGCACTCCATGAAAGTAAGTTGTAAACCCCTGGTAAGAATGCCAATAAAACTCCGTTACCATCTGTTTCAGGCGCACAATTTGCTTCAACTACATTCTTATCATAGAAGATAGGGAAATTAGTCATACGATCAAGATTTAAACCAGCTTGATCTAATCCAGCGGCCTGATATGCTTTTCTAAATTTCAATGCTTCGCGATTGCCTAGCAACAAAGGTGTAGCACCTCCGAATCCAGCATCACCGAAATCAGCTAAGATGTCAGAATCAACGCTAAAATTAGGTGCGCCCAAAGCGTTTGTAAGTTTCAATAATCTTGTATCGGTACCAGTTGCAATACAACCAGCTGCGGCACAAATACGCGTAATTTCTTCAACAGCTACAGCAGTTTTAAGTTTGTGCATTTGGTCCCAAAGGCGAGAAGCGAAAACGTCCATAACTTCCATTGAACCTAAGTCACGCAAAGAAGCAATAGGTAAGTTTTTCCACTCCTGCATTGATTTACAGTCAAATGAATTGAAAGTTTCGCATGTTGTTAATGTGCCAGCATCAGTACCAGCACCTCCACATACGAAATCATCACAGTCCACTACTGCATCACAATCGGCAGTCGCATAAGTGATAGAATATTGAGAGTTTTTCCCATTGGCTTGAATCATTTGTGCTTGAACTTGCGCTCCATTTGCTTGCGAGTAAGCTAAATCAATGATACCAGTTGGTGGTGTTGCTCTGCGCAGATTATATAAATCTGTAAGTTTTGCCTGAATATTAGGCGTGCAATTATTTGCCATTTTAATAATGTGTTTTTAAATTAATAATAATTTTCCACCACATTAAATAGGCCGTGGCTTGCCAAATGATTTTGAATAGATTAAATAGGTTCTATTCTAACCAAATGTCTTACTTGTTAAAAAGTAAGGTTGCAAGTATTTATTCAGTTATAGCGGCCATTTTAGCTGCTAATCCTGTTAGTTGTTTTGGTTCGTTGCCATCGGGCTTTGACCCTTTGTCGTTAAATCTTTCGCCTCCATTTGATTTTTGTATTAACTCCAATTCATTCGCATTATCTAAGATATAGGAATCAAAATCATAAACTTGTGTTTGTGATTTTTTTAAAGGTTCATTTTCATTGTCTTTATTGTAAAGTGCAATTTTGTCATCACCTTGTAATTTCAACAATGCTTTTTTACCAATAAATTCTTTAAGAATTGATGCAGCCTTTGACGCGCTTATTGATGTTTTGCCATCCAAAACTCGCACTAATTCCTTACTCAAAACTCCGTCAATCTTGTAAGCGTTGATGTCACTTTCATATTTTGTCTTAAACTTAGTTTCAATACTATCCCTTTCGGCTTCTAACTCTGCAATTTTCTCATTTGCCAGGTTCAACATAGACTCGAATTCGCTTGTATCAGCACCGCCCTTATTGACTGCCTTTTCTTTTAGCACTTTGAAAACAGCATTGATAGTCTTATCCTTATTCGCAGGATCGCTTAATATTTTCTCAATTTCTGAATTAGTAAGAACTGACCCAAATTCCTTATTAGCAAGTAGTACAGCTTCCTTCATGTACTTACCTTTATGCGACTTTCTTTCTTCACCAAATGTAGTATTTAATTCGGCTTCGATAAAAGGACGTGCATATTTTTGCGCCCCAGTTAAGATTGAATCTAAAACCTCTTGGTTATCCGTTTCATCGTCCATTAACGCGGTCAATACTTCGTCCACGTTTTCAACTCCGAAATTCTCCAATAATGCTTTTAGTTTTTTTGACATATATTTTATTTTTTAGTTACCACAAGTTGCACAGATTTTACCTGAACTAAACCCACTTACATGGGTATTAAATATTACTTTTTTTTAGACTCAATTTTGTTCCATTTATCCGAATACTTTTTATCAAAGTCTGATTCTTTGACTAAACAAATACCGCCTTTGCCGTCTTTTCTTTGGATAGCACATTGCCCACTTTTCAAATTGAATTTAGTTGCAATGGTTACAACTGGCTCAACTTCTTGTATAGTTTCTTCAATCACTAATTCAGTCGTTGCTTCTGGTTGTATATCGTCTTGTATCAATTCGCCTTCCATTGGTTCAATATCTTTTTTCTTACCCATGATTAAACAATTTTAAGATTTGGATTTTTGGCAATTAGTTTGTCGGCTAATTTTCTACTTGTTGCCATTGCAATTACTTTGTTTGTTACCGAATTAATCAATTTAACCTTATCGCCATTCACAAAAGTCGAAGTTGAAACTACGATAGGTTTAACTTCTTCATCGGTTACTTTCATTTCAGTTGTAGTTGGTGTTTCAATTGGCGCAACTTCTTCAACTTTAGCCTCGACAATATGCTCAATTGCTGTAACTTCAACTTTAACTTTTTTAGGTCGTGCCATTGCGATTAATTTATACTACAAAAATAATTTTTATAATACACACTATTTCTATATATTTGTGATTAAATGTGATTTTTATGCCAAAAAAGATTCCTACAAGTATTAGATTGAATAATTTAACGCCTGAATTTGACGAGGCAATACGATTAAAAAGAATTGAATTGTTACAACAAGGCAAGGATTATAAAAAGGAAGATATAGTGAAGGAAATTGTATTGGATTATAAAAATAATTTACAACACATAAAATCAAATTCAGGCGAAGCAAGAAATGGAATTATTTAATCGCTTATTGCTTCTTCTTAGGAATTGCAGTATGAGTACAATTAAACCCACCGCAATTAGATGAAAAGTTTTTAATTGTAGTATTCGGCATCATTCCACCATATTTGTGTATGCCGTCAATTACTTTTTTCGCTGCTTGATTTTTATAAGCCATTCGGATTTCATAGGCTAATTGGTCTTGAGGTATAAATCCATTCATTTCACGAACCCAATGAAAGCACTGCCCGCGCGTGTCTTTTAAAGTACCACCTACATATTTCCAACCCGCTAAGTCTATATTTTCTGCTATGCTTGTGAATTGTTGGCCTTGCATGCCTCGGATTGAATCCCTGGCAATTTGAGTACTGTAACTTGTTAACCTTCCCGATTTATCAGGATTTCCCACAATATAATCACTTAATGTTTGTTTTGCTCGATCTATCGAACCTCCATAACTAATAGATTCATCTAATATTTTTAAGATAGGTGTTTTGAAATCTTGAGCAACTCCAGAACGCAATAATTGATTTTGTGTAAAGTATTGCCATTTGCGCTCAACATCGGACAACTGCAGTCTTGTAACTTCAAATCCCCCGACTTCATTTAATAATTGACTTGTGTTAATCGTTACTTTGCCGAAATCGGAAATAAATAAATTTACACTATCAGCATAACCGCCAGCTACTAAAGATTGATCTATTGCGCTTGCGAGTTGTAACAAAGTATCTAGCGACAAAGGCCCGCCCGAAAATTCACCATTAATCGTATCTAATTTATCAATGATCGAAAACACGGCATCAAGTACCTTTTTTTCAATAAAAGGCATTTTATCAGCTAAGGCCGTTGTTAGCTGTTCTTTTAGTAAATCGTTTTGGCTAATTATTGCCATATACTCCTACTGGTATTAATTGATCTATTCTGGCATTAAATTCATTAATAACAGCCCCTATTTCAGCACTCACAAAGTTTTCAGCAACCATTTCATTTGCTATTTGCTTTAAAACTAAATATCCCTTTTCATGAATAACTTTGTCGCGGGCATCATACACCCCGCTTAATATTTTTGATTTAAGAGCATTGCCTGAAACTCCGAATAATGGGTCTTGAATGTACATGATCTCATTAATTCTCTTTTGCACATCATCATCTCTATAAATCTTTGAATTAACCATATAGTTCAATTCAGATAAGGTTTGAGAATCATCTGTTTTGCCCTGTAAAGTAGTGAAATCATTAAGTAAATCTGTGTCACTCATGATGTCAAATTGTGTAGGCTCTTGAACATACACCTCAACTTTTGCACTATTTGGATTTACAAGCCTTGCAACATTGTATAAATTATCTCTAACTATTTTAAATAAGTAGGCTGAAATTGACTGATAAAAAAAGTATTGGTCTTTTCTATCTTCTTTTTTTGCATCACCACTTTGAACCCCATCAATTACAGATTTGATATGTAAAGATGATTCACAAAGTTTGTAAAATACTTGCCACCTTTTAAGATGATATTCAGGAATTGCTACGTCAGGCGTTATGAATTTAGCATAGTCCATCATGGTGCCACCACTGCGGGCCAATGTTTCTTCGCTAATAGTTAGGAATTCTCCAGGGTTATGGCTTGTTGTTCCCTTGCCGTTGCAATTACCACATGTTTTTTGGCAACTTGTTGGATTTGTAGGATCAAATTCAATTGTAGGATCTGTCACATGACCACTTCCTTGACAAGTCATACAATCATTTTCAACAATTTGAACAAACGGATAAGAGTAATTCTTAACCATTGCCTCATCATCACTTAAATTCCTTACTAATTGATCTGCCCAATTCTGATACGGCTGTAATAAGCTGTTTGTTTCGCGTTCAAATGGTAGTTTACCAATGTTGTGAGGGTTTACAATAGTTTCACCACCAACAAATGTATATTGCGCCTCTCTGTCAATAAAGTAAAGATTATTTTCATAGTAAAATGCTATGCTCTCATAATCATACATCAAAACATCTTCGCATGAAATACAAACAATTTCAGGATAATTTGCTTCTGATTTAGAATGTTCTTTTGGTTCTAAAAGTGTGCCAATGTAGCCCACTGGGTTCTGTACAATGAATTCAAGAAGCCTATCTAAATGTAAGCCATGGTTTTCAATTGCTTTATTTGTGTTTACATCGGCAGTAATCGAATAAGAATTTCTATTTAAAATTGAACCCTTAACGGCATTAATAAACTTTTCATAAATTTCTTTTGCAACGGGGCTAAATATAGATTTTCTCCATTCATACATCAAAGGTGTTTCGTTTGGATGTCTATTGAGTAACCTATTTAAAAACAAATCATCGTACTTTTTATGGTATGATTCGGGCTTTATAAATGCACCCCTTGTTGTTGTAAAAGAAGGTCTTGCCCCTTGTGTATGAATTTGGACAGCCAAGCAAGCCTCCACATCCCGCTTGTGGTCAGGATGCAAAGGCATTACTTTTTTGCTGTTTTTTAATTCAACGAATTTTTGAAAATCCATTTGAAAGTTTGTTTGTTATGGTAATTAGTATTGAGGGAAAACTTGTACATTGTATATGTACGTTTTCTGTGTGCCGGTTCCAACAAAGGCTAGTCGAATAACTTTTACGCGCCCTGTATTACTACTCGCTTTTGTTTGATTTGCGTTAAATATCCATGTGCTAGGGGCTAGTGAAGTAACTTGTAATGTGTCACAATTCACGCCAGTTGTTCCCGCTACTTGGTGCATATTTGTAAAGTTCACGCCATCAATACTACCTTGTAAAATTACTTTGAAAGTAGATGTACCTGAAACATTCTCACTAGCATATTGAACGCGGTAGCTACCCGTTTTTTCAGATAGCAAAGCATTGATAGGACTTGTGAAATACAAGGTTCCTGCATTGCTCAATGTATCTGACTTCGTGCCGTCAATACTTGAGATCAAACTAACTTGACCATAACTAAGTGCTGTTGTAAGTGTCAGCATCACCAAGAAAAATACTTTTTTCATTTTGTTTTTGTTTTTGATTTAAAATAATTATTCCATTAACCAGCCTAATTGAGCCTCGGCTTCTGATGCAATGATGTCAAGGTAAGGCGTTGTGTAATTAACTGGATCACCCATGAAGGTAATCGCATAGTTTTTATACTCAACACTTTCTCCTTCAATTTCAGCATCAAAGCCAGTAAAGAAGTGCACAGAATATTTGGAAAACGTACCGTTCTTGTTTAAGAACAAATAGATTTTACCATCACAAGTAACATAGCCACGGATAGCAGTTCCTTTGTTTTGGATGATATTTTGCCAAAATATACGATCTTCATAAGGTACAGCTGTTCCTGCGCTGTTCACGTTGGTGGCGTTAAAATCTTTACCAGTCAATACACGGCTTACATTTTTTGTAACTGGAGGGCGGCATCCTGCTTTATATTTCTTTTGAGCAGTTGTTGGATCGGCCCAAGCCATTTCAGCTAATTCAGGCGTTGCGGAAATATCGCCATCATCAATAGCGGTTTCAATTAAAGTAGCGAGTGCATTATCGTCATAATCACCTTCAGGAAAATTAAAGTCGCACTTAGCGATTAATAGCCTAACTGGAACTTCTGAACGCTGAAATACATCGCACTGATCTGTTTTTGTTAGTGTAAGCGAACCCACACACGCAGAATTACAAGTACTAAACATTTTTATTTTGTTTTAAGTTAAAAAATTTGGCTTGCAACCTTACTTTTAACTAACAAGAAAAAACCTTTTCACACTTGCTTAATTGCAAATTTACATCAATATTTAGAAAACTAACACTATCAATGTCAGAATCTTTAAATATTTGGTCATTACCTTCCATAATATAGGCCGTATTATTTATTTCAAAGTTCTTAGCTAAGATTATATTTTCTATATGGTCGGCATACCATTTCGGGCATGGGTCGGATTTAAAGTTAAATCTTCTTTGCTTTTCTGATTTGAAATTATGATACTTTGCGTTGTATGTTTTCTTTACCATGCTAGCGACTTCTTCACAATTTGCATCAATATTAGCAACTAACATGTTTTGGGCAAACATTGAGTAGTTATAATTAAAATATTGATGCATATTTGAATTACAATCAATTGTGCTACTCGGATAGGTGCCAATTAACCGCAAAATATCATCCTTACATTTAACCCTTTTAAATGGTTTTGTAAAATAGTCGTAAACATTACCGCTACCACTAGGATATGCCAAAGATATTTTAAACCTAAAGCATCCAGCTTCGCCAGATACACCTACATCAGTTGGATATACTTGTTTAATTGTCGAACTCGCATTATTTACATTCACAACTAATGAACCAACTGAACCTGAAAGTACTGGAATGCCTAATTTAGTAGGGCTAACTTTATACAATGGGTAGGGTATTTGATCTTGAGTAAAATAAAATACTTCGCTATAACCCGCGCCAGTTACCTGAACTAGATCACCTTCTGCAACATCGACATATCTATGAATGTGAACCGCCCCGTTTTCATCAGCAAAAGGGATAGGTAAATAAAGTTGATATTCTGCTAATTTATCGGTTGCGTTATTTCTATAACATACATTGAATTTATTTGAGGTCATATCTCCGAAATCAAATATCATTGTTGTGCCTAATTCATCGACAATAGACACATCAAAGTTTGCATTGATAGGTATTCCACCGCCTTCAAGGGCAACAAGTGCATAAGGTATTTGCAACCGAATAGCAAAAAAATCATCATCTAAAAAAGGAATAAAAAAAGGTTCATCCTCTGGGCATAATTGACAATTTGCTGAATTATCGCTATGTTCAAAAATATTATTCATGTCGGTTTATTTTATATTTCCTTTAATAGATATTTTTCGTTCAGCATAGTTGAATTCAATAAATGCTATTTCACCTTCCCATCCATTCTCAAATTTAATTGATTGATATAAATCTAATACAGAATATTGACAGCAAAACTCCATTGTTAATTCAAATCCTATGTTTGTTTTTTTAGCATCATCAGGAATATCAATGTAGTGGTAATTCCAAAGGTTGTTAGCGATTCCATTTGCCCCCAATGCAAAAGACATCGGTGCATTGTAATAACTTAAATCTGAATACCCAATAGGGAAATTTAACGCGTTATCGTCTTCGAATTCAGGTAGTGTTGCAAAAGGCAAATAAGGTATGCCTTGCGTTCTTGCATCTTCAATAGGGCTCAACGTGTCATAAATCAATATTTTTGCATATTGAAGTGTATCGCCTTGAGTCTTTAGGCAACCGCCCCACTTTAGACCACCTAAAACAGATCCAACGGCTTGAGTTATATTGGCATCATAAAGAGAATCTTGCCCATCTAACACAAATGAAGTTGAGCCAAAATCATTCATTGTTACAACTTTTGAACCAGTATAATTAGGATTTGAACCACTATACAAGTATTCACCATTGAATCTACTTTGTGTTTCGTTGCCTATATTATCACTCGCATCCGTTGAATAGTTCATATTTATTCTCCTTAACTTTGGCTCACCGTTGTAAGTAAAGCAAACATTCCCTAGTAAATGTTCTTTGTCTTCATCTGTTGTTAAATCAATGGCAAATACACCAACGCCCCAAATTAATGCACCTATTTTATCTTTGCGTTCAAAGTAAAGATCATCACCTAAAATAAACCACCTGGCATTCCAAAAGTCTTTGATCTTTGAAAATAATTGATCCAAAGTCCATGAAGGTTTATTGTTTGGTATATAGTCCATATTCCCATCCATGTCAACGCCTTTTTTTGAATAGGCCGTTAGTAGGCAGGCTTGAAAATAAGGGCTTGCTTCATCATACAAAATAGGTGCTTTCACATCGTCAATAGTTGCCGTACACACATCACACACATTATCAATATATGTACGTATGAACGGAGCAGGATAGCCACGCCCGCAACCAAGCCATTTATCAGTCAGGAAATTAATTGTACCAATAGTGGGTAGAGAAGTTCCTAAAATGCCATTTATTATATTAAACCCTGAATTTAAAGTTATAATTATTGAGTTCAATAGTAAAATGAACAAATCAAAGCTATTGAAGAAAGTTACCATGATGCCGAAGAACCAAGTAGGCTTAATTATGTCACAATATCTGAAACGCGGGTGAATTATGCCTGGCCCTGGATATTGTTGAAATAAAATAGTTGAATTATCAGCTATTAACGTGCTTCTTATACAATCCAACGTAGGCTCTAATACTTCCATTTCTAAATTCAATCTACATTCTCCATCCTCACACCACTTTAAATTCTGATTGCCTATTTTGAAATTTTGCACACCACCACAAACATCATCAGTAATTTTAACACAAATTGAATTTGAGTAAATGTTTGGTGAATTAATTATGTTGTCAAAGAAAAAAGTATAGGCATCTCCGAATATCTCAATACTGCCAGTTTGTGACTTAATTGGGTCATTACTTGCGTCTAGTTGCTTATTGACTAATAGCCTGCTAACATCAACCGAATCACTATAATCCGTAAAAGTACCGCTACAATTTAAAGAAAATTCTACCTTCATTATCTTCTATTAAATGTTAATTGAGCACGGCCAAGGCTTGATGATACTGATTGCCCAAACCCTTCGGCATCGAAATTGTTACTTATATTCACTTCGCGGGCCTCTAAAAGTTTTCTCATAGCTGACATTTCATAAAGCAATGGGGCCAAAGTATTATCGCTTTTAATTTTGTTATGATCGCTTACCACGGCATCGGTATCTAAACTATTTCTAGTTAGGTAATAGCTCCCATCTTCTAATTGTTTAACCATTAACTCTCCTCTGTGCAAGCCCTCGAACATATCCCTATTTTTGGCCGTTAATTCTTCATTCATTACAAATTCTCTTTTATGATATTTGTATGGCCTTTTACCAATGGCCGTTGATGTTTCATTCGGGTTGCCTTCGCCAGTAAATCCACCCTCTTTAAATCCTGCATCTGCATTGATTGAACGGATAGAACCAATAACGGCTCCTATGCCAGCTAAAATTGCAATTACATTCGCCGCTATCAATACTGGGTTTTTAGAATTCGCAATAGTAGCAATTGCCCCGCTTATTGCAAGGGCTTGATTCGCAGTTATTACCGATGCATCAATAACCCTTTGCGCACGTTCATAGTTTTGTCTTTTCTTCAATAATTCATTAAGTCTATCTTGCTCCACTTTTAATGAAACTGCACTATTCTTCTCTGCAGCTGTTACACGTTTTTCTTGAAGTGCAATTAATTTATCCGTTTTCTTTTGCTCAATGTCGATTTGATTTTGGGCTTCACGCGCCAAGTCAATTGTATTTGAATAAAGTAATTGTTTCGAATCTTCTACACTTATTTCATCAATTTCTTTTTTCTTTTCGGCTGCCTTTTCGCGGTTGTTGATTTGCTTTTCTAGTTCTGATGCTTCTGCATCAGTTACGGATTCAATGCCTAATACTTGCTCACTATTCAACTTGCCTAAACTATCTGATGCAGATTTGTAAAGTTTATCTTTATTATCTTTTATCGCTTGCGCCTGCTTTGCCAAATTTTCTTCACTATCATCTAACTTGAATGATAATACAATTGGGTCTTTTTTACTTTCGGTTTCAATTTTCTTTTTAACTACTTTGTTCGCCTTAGCTGCCGCTTGTGTTTCAGCTTCTTCATCACGGCCAGCGTTAGGGTTTAAAGCCGTTGTTCCTGCATTATTAGTACCTAAGAATCTTTGAATAGCTAAAATCCTTCCTTTGCGTTCAATTAATTCAACATTTGCCTTTTCAATTCTTAACTCTGCATTTCTAGTATCTTCAATACTTTTGTGTTGCTCAATGATGGCATTATTTGCCCGAATAAGTTTTTCAATGTATTCAACTTCTTTTTGTGACTTTTGCGCGCTTTGCTGCAATTGCTCTTCATCTATTTTATCACCCTTTATCTTTAGAATATTAAAAAAACTTTCGGCTTTCTTTTCTATTGAATCACTTATTCTATCCTCTGTTGTAGCAAATACATCACTTATAATTTCAATAGCCCCTACCTTTAATTTAGTAAGTAACTTTTGCAGTCTTAGTGTTCGTGTGCCAATGGCTTCTTCAAGATTTGCAAGTTCTTGTCTAAGTTGTTGTGATTGCCCTTGAGCAGTTTGTAACGCCGTATCAACTGAACCGCTTAACAATGTAGCAAAATCGCCAGTAATTTCATTCACACGGCTTGTTTGATCGCCAAGGCCTTTCATGTCTAATCCTAACCGCTTCAATTCGGGCGAAGTCTTACCAATGATAGAATTTACTAGCATTTCAGATGCTGTCACTACATCGGTTCCAAGTTTAGCAGCAAGTTCAATCGCTACTGGAATAAGTTTTTGCAATTCGGCTTGACTTACTTTCGTTCCTTCAATAAACTTTGCCTGCCCAGCTAAAATATCATCATTGTCAAAAAGGTTTTTATATTTTTTAGCCAATACGTCAGCATCATTAACCAATGTATCAAATAAGCCAGCTTGACCAATGTTTTCAAGTGTTTGTTTGAATCGAAGCAAACCTTGTTCGGCTTCGGCTGCTTCGCGATTACTTGCAGCGTATAAATCAGTTATGCCCCCGACTAATTCAGCTATACCAAATGCGCCCGCTCCAATTCCTGCAAGGCTTAATAAATTGCCACCTAGCCCACCAAGTTTATTACCAAATGTTGACGCGCTTTGTGTTAGGCCTGCTAATTGTGTTTCGACTTGATGAAGATTCCTAAGTAATCCTTGAACTACTTGAGGGTTATTATTTGCTCTTAATGCTTCATGCAGTTTCTTTTGCTGATCGGTCAAATTTTTAACCGCGTCTTGTTGGGCTAAGTATTGCTTTCTAGTATTTTGAAGTTCTTTATTTAATGCCTCGACTTTTTTAGGATCATTGGTTTTTACCATTTGCTCCTCAAGCCTTCTACCTTTTTGCCGTAGTTCTTCAAGCATTTTATCTTGAACAGATGTAACTTTATTAAGGCTATGTAGTTCCTTTTCATTCGTGTCCCAACTTACACGGGCAATTACATCATACATGTTTGGCATGGCAAAAGATTTAATTACAATCTACAAAACTTAAAGGATGCGTTGAAGCATTATTAATCTCATTTTCAATGTCTTGAGCTGGTCTTGTTGTGGTCATAACTTGAGTACTTACGCAAATTGTATCATACTTGTTTGTGACCGTGTTAGGCTCTATTTTATAAGTTGTACAAGTTACACTCCCAGACCTAGTTTTCTTTACTTTTTGGCATGAGAAAAGCCCTGCAAGTAAAAGCATGATTGAAACAAATGTTATTATTTTCATGGTAAAAATTATTTTATTTCCCAAAATTAGCATTTTTTCTTGTCTTTTCATTCGCTTCTTGCTTTTTTGTATAAATTCTATTCGCGTAGATTAATTGGTAAATTGATTCAAGGCTCCATGTGCTTAGTTCTTTTATCCTTAAAGGGTCACGATCCGCAAGGCTAAAGACCATATAATTATGTTCCTCAATCGTTCTTTGAATTAATTTTACTACATCGGTTTGTTTGTTTGGCTCAATCTTTCGCTTAATGCCTGCCAAACGCTTAGTATATCTTTCTCCGATATATCCTTCAAGTTGTTTGTGATTTTGAAGGCTAACAATGTAAAAAAATCGGTTTCGCCAGCATCCCTCCAAATGCGTTTTTTCTTTTCTTGCCATTCGGGATCCAATTCTGCGGGTTCACCTTCCATCATGACATAAACACAAGCCAAGTCTTCATACATTTTCTTTTCAGCTATCATCCCTATTCGAGCATCAATATTATTAACCGCAATTAGTAAATCATTTTTTAGGTCTGTTACTGATTTTTTGCCATCTAAAATTACTCCCTTCATTTCGGCCATGATAGTTTTAAGGAATGCCTCACTTAGACCCATGCGAATAAACATCATATCGGTTTCAGCTTTCACGAACCTATTGTAAAGTATTTGGTCAGCGAGTCTAATATCATAAAATTTGTGCCCTCCTATGACTTTTAGCGGTTCTTGTGTTTTTTTTGGGTGGGTTGGGGTCATGGTTATTTATTTTTAGTTTATAATTGACGTTTTAAATAAGTGTTGAAGTAAGTTGTTAGCAAATATATAAAACAATCGGTTAAGTGCATACCAAATTCAGTATCCCCAGAGGTCTTATATAGCTTATCTTCGTTTTCAATTGTCGTGGCAAGTTCCAAGTCATTTATCAATTCAATCGCTGCCTTTGGAGAAATTCCAATATTTGGATGGCTTTGAAGTACCGCATTGCAGAATACTCTAACCTCTGTCCATGCATCACGTCTATTGAAGTTTAGCATAGGTTTGTCCATTTGGTTCATGCCTAAATTTAAAGACTGCCTAATAATTGAGTGCATGGTCGTAGAAACTGAATCATAACCAACTGAACGCGCACCTCCTGCAGGATCGGCTGTTACCCTAAATACTGCCCCTGGATAATCCTTTCTAATTTGATAGCAAAATTCTTTGATTGTTATGTTTCTGATCTTGTAGGCTTTTAAAATATGAAGATAAACACCTGGTTTAAATTGAGCCACTACACAAGTCATAGGGCTAATATTGAAGTCAAATGCTAAGTAAACTACATCTTGTTTGTTATATGGTAAATCTTTTTGGGCTATGTGTTTGTTGATGTCTAAGGCATAGAAAAAGGGGTTTTCAGGCTTTTCGACTTGGAATTCACCAGCCATTAAAGCATTATACTTTGATTCATCATTCAAGACAACCATCATCAATTTTTCTTTTGTCTTTTCTTGATTGACAAATCTGTTATCCAAATAGTTGACCATAACCCGCTCCACTTTGTCATACATTGGTGAATTCGTGTCAAAGAAAGTTGTATAAAGAAAAGATTTAATACTAACCTTGTCATTATTGAAAATGTAAATAGCCTTTGTGGTTGTTTTCATGGCTTCATTTTCTCTCAATGTACCAGTTAATGATGCAAAGTCCTTTTGTGTTATGTCGTGCGCTTCATCTACAATATATCCGTTTAAATTCGGGGTTGAACGTATTTTGTCTGGTTGGTCAGCACTTGCACCAAAGAAATAATTATCAGGATTCTTTTTGTTGATGATCTTAAATTTATCCTTTGTTACAATAAAATAATCCTGCAAACACATTGCCTTTATTTCATCTTGAATAGTCTGAAATGTTGAACCTTGAATTTCATTGTACTTCGCCCTACAATGCGCCCACCTAAAATGTTTGTCTAAAAGGCATTTCCAAATGAGCACACGAAAAGCACTTGTTGACTTACTGCCATCTCTCCATCCATAAATAAATGAAATCTTGCTTTCACTTAATACGGCCTTTGCGACTTTTGGAACCACATAAGCCGTTAAATCTATTTCATTTGGCATATTTAGCCGTTTATAATTATTTTACCCCCAGCTTCAATAAGTTTTTCAAACGGGTTATTTACTAAGTTACCGTTTTCATCGGTGTTTGCGCTCTTAATCGGTGCATCCATACCCATAAATTTACTAATCCGCTCCATGTGTCCCTTTCGCTCGGTTGGTGTCATAGTTCTAAAGAATCTAATTACCTTGCCAGTCTTTAAATCAAGTACACTTTCTTCGACTCGGTTTTCATCTAATTCTTTTTGAAGTTCGGCAACCCATTGAAATTTCGATTTTAAGCCACTTTTTAGAGCCTCACTTTGATTTGCTTGTACTTGGTCGGTAGTTACCTTATCCGTTATTTCTTGCCATTCTGATAGGGCATTATTAAACGCTTTGTAATATCTTTGGACTTGAAGCTTGTATTTACTTCCCAAAACTTCCCGACACTTCCCTTTATCGGTGTTCCCGCTTTCAAATAGCTTTATCAACTCATTTTTTAATTGAGCATCTGAAATCGTTTTTTTGATTATTACTTTAGCCATTATTAATTGGGTTGAGCGAGTAGGTCGGAGTAACCGCCATCTTTTACTTGGAATAGTAAACGCTTTTTATATTAAGCTATACTCGCATGTATTACACAATTAGTTCTTTTCGTTCTTTTAATGTTATTTTTTCTCCCTTATACATTCCTGCTCCCATTTCATCTATTTTGCTAAATGGCAATATAGGAACGGTTATTTTGCAAGTCTTGATTTTTTCAGCCTTTGCCATAACTTTCTTTTACCAAAGATAACACATTTAATCACTTTCGAGCAAATTTCAAGCTAATTACTTGGCTCTTAGGTAATTTTATAGACTTTCGCATTGCATAGGTAGTAACTCCAAAGGCTTTATAAATCGTTGGAATTTTTGCCCACATTTTCATAAATTCATCTTCCCTTGTGTCTAATAAATCTTTAAATATTGATAATCCATGATTTGTATTTGTATGATCTCTTTTACCTAGATAGCTTGAAATTTGGGTATAGTTAAACCCGCGTTCTTTGGCCGCGAACATAAAAATATACCTGGCAAAAGTATATTTTGTCCTTCTTGACTTTACTTTGAAGTCGTAACCGATAGCATTTTTAATGTCGGTGTAAATTTGGTCTAAGTGGGTGTTATTGTTCATTTTACTTTGTTTTGAATGTGATTATGGAAGTTTTCTCTAATATCTATTACCAAATATTTAATTAGTACTTCCCCATATTGCCTTCTAGTTACCACATTAGAATTTTCGTCAACTAGTTCTTCTATCGGCATAAGTATTTCCGCATTTTCAATATACGAACAAATATCCTCTATAAATCCGCTTATCTTTGGTAAATAGCACGGTTCGTAGGATTTCGTCTTTTCGCCATCCTGCGAGATTATAGGCATTTCTCGCACTTCCTCGCCATTTTCATCAATTGTCATAACTATTTTTTTAATTCTTTAATCCTAAACCCGTAGCGAGTTCCTTGGCAGTCGAAGATAAATACTGCTCCATTATTGTACATTATCAATGGTTCAGGGTTTTTAGTAGGCGCAGTACTATTTAATAAAAGTATTTTGGTTGTCGATATTCTGTTGTGAACCCACCCCAAATAAGCTATATCGCTAGTGTTGTTGTTTTGCATCTTCTTGTGTTTTGTTGTTCTTTTTTTTATTTTCACCCGCCAATATCAGCAAGGTGATTTTACGTTAATTTTATTTCAATATTGTTTCGCGACTTCATCATGTACATTTAAACATAATGATCAATAATTCTAAAATAATGCTCAATAATTTCAACGCAATTATCATATCCACATCCAAACACAGCCATATAGCCAAGTTTAGATAATTCATGAAGTGTTGCGTTTTGGTCTTGTATATGCTCACTTTCTCTTAATTGGCCCGACTTTGTGTAAACTTCATTATTTGATGTCTTGATCTCTATAATTAGCCCGCTATACATTTTATTTGGTGCTAATATCAATAAATCAGGAATCTTATACTTTTTACACCTAAGTTTTTTCAATTTAGTAGCCTGCCCAATTGTTAATTTAACGCCTGAGCTGTCGCTGGTGTATATTACTCCAGGGTACTCCTTATCTAAGTATTGGCATACTTTCTCGTGTACACTTTCTTCTTTTTTCGTGTATGCCTTTCGCGGTTTGGCTTGCATTGACTTGTATTGATCTGAAGTTATTTTTCTAACCAATTTTGGAACACCGATATTCGCAATACTATTAAAATGCTTTATATCTCTTTCGTCTGACATGGTTAAATTCTTTAATTATTTGCAATTCTTTCTACTTCATATATTTCCATGTCGTAGTCCTTAGCTGTTTGTGCTATAAATGATTCTGATAATTGTATTACATTTTTCATAATTTTTAATTTTCTACAAAGTTAATCTATTTTTGATTAAATCAAAGTTTTATTCTATTTAATTTAAAATTCAAGTAATTTATCATCCTTTACCAATTCATTAAAATAATCCTTAACAATCATACACTTTGCTATATTGATGATTTGTAAATTCGTATCTGTATTATTTGGGTCTAACTGAGTAATTACAATCCGATTGTTCGGCTTGTCTATTATGTCCTGCAGTTTATACTTAGCCATGGTCATGTATTCTTTTTTCCGGCTGGCTTCAATTTTTAAAATGCCTTTTTTATCTAAAAGGTCATACATGTTGAAGGTAATCAAAGTTTCATCCAGCGACCTGCGATATAAATCAAAACTTTCAAGTACTGATTTTTCAAATAATTGTTGTTTTTGTTCATCGGTCAATTCAACTACTTTGTTTTGATCTCTTATTTGCATTGCCCTTTTATTTGCCAATTTAACGTGACTTTCATAATCGGTCAACACTTTTGTAAGGAAAACTCTATTTATTTGTCCGTAGGGTTCATATCGTTCTTTTAGCCCCCCTCTAAGGTTCATTTTGATAGCGTCAACTACACTATTTTCATTTAGGTGTGGGAATTCGCCTTTTAGTGTATGTATGACATCATTTTCCACTAATTGGTCTAATTCATTGCGTATGCCTAATAATGCACCCCATTTAAGTAAATCCGAAGGGAATTTATTGGCATGGTTCCAATAATCGTCATGTTTAGAACCAAAAGGTAATTCGCTATAATGGATCTCTATTAGGGTAGCTAACTTCTCCTGTTTTAGGATCGATATGACGGCCTTCTCTCGGTCTTGAAAGGTAGCTTTCAACCTTGTCGATGTCGATGCCTCCAAGCTTAATTTGTTTGGTAATTGTTGAATTTTGCCCAGTTCCATTTGCTTTGTTTTTATTTTTTATTGGGTAAACGTCTTGCCAATTGTTTAAAATACTTTGATTTAAGATTTGGATTTTTAGTTCTTCATCATCAGGGGCTAATTTATTCAATTCTGCCATAACTAATTCTTTTGCTCTTTCGGTTGCTGGCTTCTTAATTTTCTTTCTCATTTCTAAATATTCGTCAAAAGCAATTTCAAAATCAGTTTTTAAAATTTCAGTTTCGATTTCTTCTTCAACTACAATTTCAGGTACAATTACACTTTCAGTTACAGTTACAGTTACAAGTGACCCTTTAGAGGGTCTTTTAAGGGTCTTAATTATTTGATATTCAGAATCTAATAAATTATATTTTTGTAACTCTACAATGAAATTTTTTAATGCTGGATTTGTGGGGCTCAACCCTTTAGGGTATTGATGTTCTATAAAACCAGGAAAAAAAAGTTTACCATTCCCTAAATCTATACAATCCACACTTTTTGTAAATTCTTTAAATTCTGGTTCGGTAATTTTATTACCTGTGTACATGCTGGCAACTTCTAAATCTTTTATCCAAATACCAGCCCCACTACAATCACATACAATAAATAAATAAAGGGTCTTTAATGATGCTTTCAAGCCCCTTACTTTTGGACTTCGGAAAAAGTTTGTATCAATGTTTCTAAGTGCCATAAAAAGAAAAAGCCCCTTTTGTACTTTCGAAGGGACTAGCAACGATTTCCAAAAAAGGCCAATAAAATATGTTTAGATCGGAAGAGCGTCGTGTAGGGAA
>ERZ650303.45-NODE-45-length-30113-cov-8.836283_pt1 | contig 30113 bp, 37 predicted proteins | sample MGYA00376239_ERZ650303 | MGnify/ENA primary metagenome ERZ650303 (study PRJEB26733, sample SAMN07839262) | wastewater metagenome | biome: small river; feature: stream; material: water | place: USA: North Carolina | collected 2016-04-05 ... | reverse complement strand
GATCTACACAGGCGAAGACACTCTTTCCCTACACGACGCTCTTCCGATCTTGGTTACTTTGATGCTCGCGTTCAATGAACCAGTCCGGAGGATTGGGAATGACGTTCGATCCGGAGATAATTTCTCGCACCAGTTCTGCCGATAACTGCCCTTCTCTCAGCCGCTTGTTTTCTTTCCGAAGGGCCTCAGACTCTTTCGAGATCCGGTCCATCTGCCGACGCAGCATATCCGTGGCCGATTGCGCTTCGGTCTGCTTGACGGTGGGATTCTTCTCTGATCGTGTGATGCCATACCGTTGCGCCGACACGTCCAGTCGATTAATGAATGTGGATCGGGAGATGTTCAGCGCTTTCGCGGCTTCGGTGCGATTTCCATTGTGCGCGGCGAGTGTATCGACGGCTTGCTGTGCGAGGGCTCGCGTCAGAGTGGTGCTAGCCATGCTGCGCCAAGTGGCGCGCCTCCTGAGTTAAATAATTGACTAGATTAACTGCCGCACAATTGGACATAGGCATTCTCTATTGCCGCCCCGAATCCGCCCTGAATCTCACCGAAGCGATTGTGATAGATACCCAAGTGCGAGGTGGTATCTTCGAGGAAGTACGGCCTACCGAAATACTTGTTGCCGTTATTCGCCACGCATTCACGCTGCCAGGTTCGCCAGATGTGCGCCTTTCCAGACTTATCCCCACACGTCCAGGCTTGCACGAGATAATCTTGCCCGCCGACTCGCATCACATCGGCTTTCATCGCATCACAGCCGGTCGAGGCATTCAGCAAGAGCGCGGCGATAATGGCGATGAGATCCATTATTCCGTCCGACACTCCTGATCAGTTTGACCGAAGGCGAGGCACGCCGACTTGAGTTCGACCAGTATTTTCTTATAGTCGTCGTCCAGCAGCGTGACACAGGAGCGCGACTGCACCACGTTACCGGCTTGGTCCTTCAGATCGCACGGGCTGATCTTCGGCTCCACTTCCAGCATCGGCAACTGGACTTTGTATTGATATGCTGAGGGTGGAGTCCCGCACCCGAAAAGCAGCAGCATAGGGAAGGCCCACAGCACGCGCCCGATATTCCGCCGCCTTGATCGCATAGCGCATCGCCTCCTTTTCGAGATCGTCACGGACCGACTTCCTCAAGTCCTCGCGTTGCTGGAGATATTTCAGAATGCCAATCGCCAGCGCAGCCAGAAATTCAGCGAGCAGCGTCACGAAACCGACTCCTGCTTTGGTTCAGTGGCAAGCGGTTTGGACTGCATGACGGCATGCGACACGGCCCCAGTGCCAGCGCCCAATGCTGCCGTGGCGTTGATCATGTCAGGCGACTGTCCAAGCAATGCCGCAGAGATTCCGCTGGTCACCATACCGATCAGTGTGGTGAGGATCGGGCTCCACTTTGCCCCCGCCGCATCCATCAACCACAGCATGGCCTTCGTGATGTAGCCGGAGAAAAACGCGCCCATGATCGGGAGCACTTGCTTGAGCAACATCACCAGCACGTCTTGCCAGTCGAGCGAGCTTGCAGCGTCATCGGCCATCGCGGCATGCGCGAACACCAGCACCAGCACCACCATCATGAGATATTTAACTGCGTTCATGTCGGCCCCCTCTTAAATCAATCAACATTTCCAAGACGCGATCTTGCTTTTTGGTCATCTCCTTTTGTCCGTCTATCACTTCCTCCAACTGTTCGCGCAAGTTTTCAAAGTCTTTTTCTCCCACCGCTAACCGTGTCGCATGTTCGGAAATCCGGTTGTCGAGATACCCCATACGTTTCACCGTATCGGCTTCCAAGAGCTCCACCTTGCCAGCGACATGCGCAATTTGCTTACCAAACCATGTCCAGGCCGCCAGCAGCCCCATCGCAGCCGCCCCAAGAGCTTTTAATGATATTTCCATGATCCAGGAGAGGATCGATGCGTCTGCCTCATGCGCCATGCCGGATGCCCTTTCTTTCATGAAATGGAATACCTGTATTCCATGGTACACAGACTCGCCTTAGACCTCCACACTAGGCGCAAATTGCGCATGCCAAATCGTCAACCCGCCCTCTTTGAGTAGGATTTTATGCAGTCCAGGCAGTGCATACATCGCATCGAGAATCTTTTGCCCATACAATGTCGGGACATTTCCCTCGACCATTGGCCGCACGTCGAACGCGTCTCCGGTGAGATGTTTTGAGACCGCCAGCAATTCACGGTCGGACATGGACAACATCGTGGTGTAGAGGCCATCGCTGACTTGCTCGACGGTCTGCGCGTCTGGATTCTGCATCACCCATTCTTGCAACCGATGGGCAGCTAAGTAGGTCTGTCCGATCCAGAGACGATTCTGTATCGTATTCATCGCCATGACGCGCGCCTGCGATTCAAGATCACGCCGCCCAGAGGTAAACACCACCCATGGACAGGCGGCCTGTAACTGTTCAGCCCCTTCGCGCGCGACCCGAGACAGTTTCATCTGCGCAATTGAGAGTCCCATCATGCTTCCTTTGTGTGGTCCATCCGCAGGTACAGATCCAGGGTTTCTCAAGAGTCTCCTCGTACAGCACCCGCCGACACATAGGACATCGGCGCATCCAGGTCATCCCGCCACGTCCACGAGATGGCGAATGCGATTCCAGATGACGGTCTTTCGGTCCTCATCCACCGGATGCATCAACCGCCGTTGCCGTTGAATCTGGGCATCCGACCGCTCGCCACAATTGATACATTTCAACATGCGCATGGTGCGTTGACAGAAGCGGGAGATTGGCTCCTGACTCCACACCATGCAGCCCTGACAGCGCGCGCACGTCATTAGGCAACCCGTCCGCGCAAATCGTCCCAGGCGGTCAGCGCCATCTTGAGCACCGTATTCGCATCAGACTGATTGAGGCGTGTGCGAATCTGTTTGCTCGTATTGCAGCGCACCATAAACATCCCTTGCGCTTTATTGGACCCGTTCTCCTTGAACAGTTGTCCTAAGGGAGCCGCCGCATCTGACGCCGCCACGTCGGCACAATCAGGATCAGAGAAGTACGCCGTCGTATTGCTGGTGTCGTTCGGGTCGAGCTGCGCGAAGCCGTGAATGATGAGGTTCAATCCAGTCGGGACGCTGAAGGCGCGTAAGACCGCGCTGGTCCCTGGATTCGTCGCGCTGACATCGAGGACCGGGGTTCCGCGTGTAAACCGGTCGCCATGCTGCACAAAGGCAACGATGGCCCCAGATTCCCGCAGGAATGACCCAATTCTCCGCTTATGCGTCCCGCTGTTTGGTAAGGTTGGCGTCAGCGTGGTATCGAAGCAGATTTGTGTGCTTCCGTCCGTTCCATCACGAAATGCAAAGACGTGCCACGTTCCATCCGCGATCGAGCCGCCGTTTCGTCCACCAGCGGGCCCTGATCCTGTAGCCCATGTGACATCGAGTTGCTTAATGTGCATGGCCGTGGTTTTCAGCAGGACCCGATCTTCAGCATTCGCATCATCTGAGGCGCATTCTCCAGCTGTGATGCGAAGATCATTGGTGGCATCGGTCGTATCATTTTGGAGCGTCATACCATACAGATACCCCGATGGCGGCCGTTCCCGGCGCCGACTCACCGTAATCCATCGCCCGGCACCATCCGAGTAGGCATGAATGGTTTCGTACTGCTGAATCTTGATCGTGGTTTGTTCGTCAATCGTATCGGTTCCGGCGGGATCGATCGTGATAATCCCTGCGCCACGATTCTCAAAGCGCACTTCAAATCCCACTCCGGCTAACACCGTGTCCGGAAGCGAAAGCGTCCAGGATCCTGAGACCCCCACGATATGGCGCCCACGATCGGCATAGGCCACGGTATAGTTCGCGGTCTTGGTGAGAATGGGCACGAGGTCCGCGCTGGGCACCCGAAACAACTCTTGCCAAGAGGTATTCCGTCGTTGAAAGACGATGCAATGAGAGGGATCACCCAATTGAAAATGGTTCCCGCTGTTCAGCAAGAACTGTCCTGACCCTCCCGCCGAGTGCCACACGCGCACGGTGCGCGAGGCCGAGACCGAACTGAGGATGAGCAACCGGCCATCAGGGATATTCGAGACTGAGGCGTTTTTCAGATCATCCGTGGATGCGGAGGCTTCCGTGTCGACTTGATGAATCCCCCCGGTCGGCACAATCTGATCGCTCGCAATCACGACGGTCGAAATAATCGAGCCGCCTTGTAATTGCTTAATGCCGGCCAATAAATCTTCCAGCGCGGTTTTGACTTCGCCTTCAGTGCGAGAACTATTTGTCATATAACTTGCTGCAGGAAACGTAGCCATCAGAAATCCTTTCGCTTAGAGACCCTCAGTACCCCTGCACTGTCACATCAGCGTGAGCCGTGGTTAATACGCCAGCCGCGTCATACGCTCGCAGCAACGGACCGCCGATATCCTTATCGACCAGTTTGATATGCGTGGCGGTTCCCCCATCGTCTAACAGCCTGGGGGCCACAATCTTGATCGCCTGATAGGTTTTCGTCAGTGTCAACCGCGTGCCCCCTGAACCAATCGCCACATTCAACACGTCTTCCACGACATCGGGCATATCGATATTCACTGTCAGCGCCGACACCACCCCGGCGGCATAGCCAGGCATCACCGTGAGGCGGAATTCATATTGTTGATGCGTGAGGCTCTTGAGTGCGCCAGCCATCGGCATCCACGAGCCCGATGCACTCCAGAACGTGTTCGCATCATTCGACCAGAACGACGCTTCATTGACCGTCCAGAAAATGACCTGTGGAGACGTGCGATACTCCAAGACGTAGGAGGACTTGGGGGTGGACAATGCAGCGGGAGCCGCCCCCGCTTTCGCAAAGTACCGTTCGGCAAAATGTCTGAGCGGAAAATATGAGGCTGTAAACATTTAGGTTACATCGTAGGTGATTGCGCTTCGGTTACCGTTCGCATCTGGCGTGGTCGCCACAATCCGATCTTTGGAATCGGCGACGGCATTTCTAAAGGTTACCGTTCCTGTTCCACCGCCCGAGACTTTCCCTGCGATCGCTGCGGCTTCTAATCGCATGCATTGCCTCGGCGTCAGACCGGTTTCAATCCCGTTCGCGCGATCCAGATACGCGTCCGCAATGGCATTGGCCACGGCTGATGCCAAGGCGGACACCGTTCGATTTTCAATCGAGAACTGGGCTAGACAGACATTCACGGTCTTGGTGTCAATCACCGCGCCAGCCAAGACGACAAAATAGTTATTCCCTGCGGCATAGAACCCCGCATCCGTATTGTCGGAGAGATCAATCGAGCATTGATGCACCCCAGTGAGCGTATCGAAATCCTCAGTATCCGTGATGCCATTCGATGAACTGCGTTCAGTCGTCGAGCTGTTTTTATAGATTCTGATACTGCCGTTTGTGCCGCGGGTAATCGAGGCGCCATCTTGCCCATTGGTGTTCCACATAAACCGGAGCGTGGCCCCTGCAACAAAATCGCCTAATTGTTGAATCATGCTGCGAGTGCTCCCCCTACAAGAGATTTAAGAACGCCACCTGAGACCACGCCTCCCGCCTTATTCGCGCCGGGATACGTTACCGAAGGATGGGTCAATAACGTCGTCCCGGTGACGGTCCCGTTGGTGCCCCCGGTGCTATTGATTTCAGGACTTGCTGAACCGGTAATACGACTCGCGAAGACGAGACCGGAGGTATTGAATTCTGGACTATTCCCTGCCCCAAGATTGTTGATCTCCGTCGAATTCAGCACGCGATTCCAGAGCGCGCAATCCGCGATGCCCCCGGCAAACATCGTGGCGTCCAAAGGATCGCGTGTGGCAATCCTGAGAGTTGCCGAGGAATCGTCCTGAAGCGAGCCAGAGCCAATCTGCGAGGTATTCGTGACGTTGGCTGGCGTACCGCCGAGCGCACAGACATAGATGATCGGGGCGGCTGCGCTTCCTGCCCATGTCACGATGACAACATTCCATGTATTGATCGTGATTGCATCGTTCGCGGTAAACGCGTTGCAATCTGTCGTCGCCCGGTTGATGTAGCAGAACACCTGATTTTGGTTCTGCATGGCGATATACATCTTGCCGAAAAATGAGGAATTCATTTTCGTCAAGACTTGCCGCTCGCTGGTGACATTCGCCGTTGGACGAATCAAGGCATACGCAGTAAAGGCGGACAATTGATCGCACGCCGCGTCAGATCCGAAAGCGATATGGTCAGAGGTGCCGTTAAATGTGCGTGCCATTACTCCACCGTCGTTTCAATGTAGAGCGCTCCCGCTAACAGATGTTCAGGAGGCGTATAGAAAAAGGTATAGGTCATTTCTTCTGACGCGGTGCCCCAAAAGGCAGCGCTGTTATTCGTCCAAAAGGGGTTCGCATCCGTCGTCCACCAGGGTGTCCCGGCATTCGCTTCCAGGTTGTTCAAGACAATGGCCCCTCCCACGATATCACCAGGCCATCCCAGCGCTTGGTAATCGATCGTCTCCACTACGTTGGCCACCACGCGGTTGCCCCAATCGACATACAGCGAGGCCGCATTGGTGCTTTCAATATGGGAGGTGTCGATCGCCTTGACGAGGTAGGTTCGCTCACCGCTATCCTCAGGAATCTGGAAATGCGATTTCGATTCAAATCCGTCATGTAAGGGGATGGCATCGCTCCATGAAGCCCGATCCCCAATCTGTACGCGCACCACAAAGCCCAACAAATCCGCAGGGGGATTGGGATAGGACCACGACAACTGGTTATCCTGTAGCGTCAACGTCGAGACATCAGGGGGAGGCAGCGCCCGACTGATCACCTGATAGTTGTTGATCGTGCCCCATGCACTCGGCACGTTGTAGCGCGAGACGGCCCGCAGCATAATGTCGTAGAAATAGAGATCATGCACTGGCGTCAGTTCGATTTCGTCTGCATCGCCTTCGACTGTGGAGGCGGTTTGACTCCATGATTCGGTGGAATCCCGCCGCTTGTATCGGACCTCCACGCGAGAGGGCGGCGTCAGCCCAGAGACGAAGTGCAATCGGATGAGAATGCGGGACCGATAGGAGCCATCTGGATCACGAATCAAGGCCCGTTCGTCTGAAATGATTTCATCCACAATCGGCGGTAAGGGTTGCCGTAATGGAATGGGAATCGTAATCCGTGGATCAAACGGAGGAATGGGCTCTGTATCAGACGTATGGATGGCCGGAGCTTCATCCAGCAGCGTCAAGGTCGCTTCAAGATGCGACCGATGCGAGATCGACTTCACGATGAGCCGGGAATAAACCTGATCGATTTCCCCGTATCCGAAGAGATCCCCAACTAACGGCGCATCCGCAGCGGGAATCAGGCCTGTAAAGGTGATGCTGTACTGTTCTCCTGCAACCGCCTCCACCTCTTGCTCAATCTGTCGCCCATCTTCCCGACGGTAGCGAATCGCATAGCGCACATCGGCACTCATCACAAACGGTCGATCCAGTGTGACGCCTTCCGCATTGCCTGATCCATCCACATCGACGGCCAGAATCCGGCCAGCCCCGAGACCCCACAACGTCACATCATGCGTGACCCCGACCAAATCCCCACGCGTACAGCGGAGATTTTCAAAGTCTGCATTCAGTTCATAGGTTTCAGGTCGGAGAATGGCTTGCGCGAGATTGTAACGCCCATCTTTGTAGGCCAGTTCAGGACTGGTGACGCCGACCAAATCCAGCGAATCAAAGACCGAGGCCGCAAGCTTGCCGTCTGATCCATCCGCGTTATACCCATCGGCATAGACAATCAGTTCGTCTTTCGTCCAGTTCTTTTCTTCATTGACGAAGCCGACCTTGAGCGCGTGCGGGATATCCACAAAGACCTTCGCGCCCTTGAATCCCCAACTGTTACGAGGCGTGAACAATTGGACGGGATCAGTCTGGGGAATATCTCGAACAACAGTATATTTCCCATCAAGGTTGTTGACCGTGGCGCGTCCTGTGGCGGCAACCAGTTTTGCCACTTCAAACACGGTCGTATCGTAATCAATGGCCATGTTACATTCGCGCCCGCTTTCGCTGTTCGCCTCGCTCCAATCTTGAATCTGCAGGAGGTTCAGGCGGGAATCTGCCAGCTGCATGGCCGTAGCTGAACTTTGAAAGAGCGACCGATAAACCGCTGCAGGATTACTCGTCGGCACCGGCACCCATTCAAAGCCGTTCCATGATGGGAGAATCGAATGCGCGATACAGTTGAAGGTATCAATCACCCCGTTCAATTGGTTCGTGGCCTTGATCCGTAACGCCACTTTGCACATGCCTTGTAGACGAATCGGCTCTTGATATTTGATCGACCGGAGACAGGTCCAGAACCCCTCATCGATCACGCGTGTATTCGGTGTCTGCGCTAAGGCTTCAGCCTGTTCCTGCGCTTGCTTTGTCTGCCACTGGATTTGCTCTAACAGTTCCAATTGTTCGATGCTGTACCGGTAAAATGCCCCGTTCATAAAGACCGGTTGCTGTGGCGTCGGCAGCGCGTTGAACTGATCCCACAAGAGATTAATCAGGTAGCTGGAATCTTCCGGGGTGCGCCGAATGCGGATTTCGTACTGCCCTTTTCCCTGTGGCGGCTTCCAACGTAACCCCCGGCGCACCATCTTCGTATTGCCATGCGTCCAGGAGGAAAACTGAAAGGCATCGAAGGTGCGCGGATTCGTGGGGATGGAGAATTCCGACCCTTCAAAAAATCCTAACGCCCCCGCCTGCATCCAGCCTTCTTCTCCAGATCCAACCAAGCGGTAATCAATGCGAATGTAGGCAATGACCGGAATCGCGTCTCCCGTATCCGTGATGCGATATAAGCCATTCGGGAAGGTGATATCCACGCTCAACTCATCGACATCCGGTTGACTGGTTCTCGTTTGCCAGCCAATGTTTCTGTCCAACGGAAGGGACATCGCATCTTCGTGAATGTCTTGGGAGTAAAGCGTGAGCGGTTCATCGGTGTCATACCCGGCGCGGGTTTCGATTTCCCAATCCGTGAATTGATCCAGCGAGGTTTCGCCGATTTTGAAATCCGACAACAGCAGCGGCCCATATCCAAGGTTAAACACCAGGCGGACATACTGGTCATTCCCGATCACTTCGGTATACGGCTCTGCCCCATAGGGCGGGTAATAGCGCATGCGGCCGAAGATGCGCGGCACCACGCCATAGAGATTCAACTCGTTGCGCGTGCCGGTAATCGACAGCGAGGGGCTTTTCTCAGCATTCAACCCGCCGAGTTTCGGGATATTGGGAGTCGGTGGAGGAATTAAGGCCCCGACTGCGAGCGATCCCACAATACCCACAGACGCGGTGAGCAAAGACGCCCCGATCCCGGTACTCAGTAAGGTAGACCCCAGCGCGCCAGCGATATACGGCGCGGCAATCGCGAGGGCGATGACGCCCACCATGGCCACGATCCGCAGAACATCTTTCCCTTGTTGTCCACCTTCTGGAATCACGCGCACGCTGACTAAATGGTTCGCTTTCGGCTTGACACAGTGCCAGTACGCTTTTTCAATCAGGCAGTCGTCAATGAACACGCGCGCGGGAAGGGTGTCGGGATTCAACTCGAACTCCACCATCATCTCGGCAATGGTCATGCCGGGACGCATGTGTCTTTGCGTGCGTCCGTCCAATGTGAACGGGCGCGGACAGACGATCATCGGAACTCTGGCTAGCGTTTCCATCGATAAAATCCGTCGACACGTTTCGCCCACCGCAAGGCCGTCACATCGTCACGACACACATTCGCCCCGATTTCGATATGCAGAAACCGATACCGATCCAACATGACTCCGCAATGCCACGGATCCCCCGCAATCCGAAGGACTACCAAATCCCCAGACTGCACGTCATGCTGTGCAATAGGGTCCCAGGTAGACGCGGTTTCTTGCCGAATGATCGCGGCAATCTCGTCCTTATCCATGCAGGTCGCGTAGGACTCTACATAGGATGGCACCTGTACACCGTGTTCATCGCGCGCGAATAAATAGTAGAGGCCGTAACAATCGGCCCCGTCATAGTCTCGGCCTCGCTCCTTAAATGGAATCGACATGTAGCGAGAGAGATTCATGTGTCCGGTGTCTGCCATGTGTGACTTAATATTGGGCGTATAATCCTGGGAACCAGTGAGGTGTCATCCTGTGTTGAGGAAAAGGCTCTGAGAGGATTTCCTCAAGCCGCAGTTCCCCTTCCACCACCAGATTGTCATAGCTCACGTTTTTCAACTTGAACCCCACGAAGGTGCATTCCACGACATCCGGTTGAGACGCCACGACAATATCCAGCGTGATATCTGGTGCGCCTTGGAGATTCCTCACCGCTGTGACAATCTGCCGATCCACGTTATCAATTCGCAACGTCATGACCGGGATTTGATCAGCATCCTCAACCGGCAAACTCACTTCGAACGGAAATGCCGCCCAGGTATAACCTTGACTGGTGATGGGCTCTAAGTTGTTCACCACGCGAATCGGGGTTACCAAGTTGGGATGGGCAATCGTCAGCAGCAAGAGCACGACTTCTTTGGTGTCTTGCGAAAAGATCGCCCGTTGGAGGACTGGGGAGAGAGTTCTCATCGATCCTTCAGTAACTCAATACGCCATTGCGATGGTGAGGAACACCATTGGGACAGTATTTATTCAGCTACACCCACATCCGCCACCTGACCCCACGGTAAAATTCTGATCGCTGTAGACAATGCCCTGATCCGTCTGGACACTGATCTTTCCAGTCGTCACGCCATCCGGAACAGTAAAGGTCAATGACGTCGGACTGGCCGCGGTCACGACCGCCGTTTGCCCATTGCACTTCACCGTATTCGCGCCGATGGTCGCGCCGAAATTGGAACCGGTCAGCGTCACTGAAACTCCACTCACACCAGAAGCCGGCGCAAAGTTGGTAATCACAGGGACGTTCGAACTCGGCATGGTAAATGACGCCACGTTGCCTAATGATCCATACGTGGCGCCCTGATTCATCGTTCCACGAAGGGCCACGTTCTGCATTTGATAAGCCTGTCCAGGAGTCAGCCCAGACAGAAGACACGTCACAATCGACCCGATCAGCCCAGAGGGCGCAAAGGCGGACGCGCAGGGACCAGACGAGATGCTGGACGCGGCACCCCAGTTGATCGGCGAGACTGCGAGACGGTTGTCATACTTCGCCGCGACACCGGTTCCATCGTCCTGTTGCGTGAAGGACGCCAGCGCCATGGTGCTGCTTTGCGGAACCACCGTCAGATTCGACACCGTTCCAGGCGTCCCACTAGGAGGGGGAGGCGTCGGACTCGGAGGAGTCGGACTAGGAGGCGTGGGAGAGGGAGGGGGCGGCGTAACCGCTCCACCGCCCAGCGAGGCACAGGTTCCCGCAGGAAGCCGCGCAATTACCCATCGATCCATATCCCAATAGGCTTCAAGACCCCACGGCGTCCCTTGACCATCCCAGGTCGGCGTAATGGTGACGCGCCGATACGGGCTGCTGGTATTGACTTGGGTATAATTGCCAACGATGCGTCCATCAAGAAACCACTTAAAGACCCCATCCCTTGACGTGGTGGTTGAACTTGACCGCCCGCACCATTCCGCATAGTGCCACGGCCCATGTTGCCATGCTCCAGTGCTGACATTAGAAAACCAGTTCAACCCACCGGGACAATCCCCATACACCGGACCATTGGCCACTGCCCCGCCACTCAGGAAGCGGGTGGCATAATGGCAATTATTCACGATCCCGCTATTTTGATTGTTCCAGAACAGTTGGAAATTATTTGACCCCGCTTGTCCATACAGGCCCAGGGTATAGTTGTCTTCCGCATTCCCGACCATGACGAGCTTATTGGAGCCAGAATCCAGGCCTCTCCATCCCACACTGCTGCGCGTGGCGACTCCGACATACAGCTCGTCAGCAGGAGAGGAGAGAAAGTAGTCCAATTGCGTGCCGCCGCTGAGGTCTGACGGGCCACGTCGATACCGGTAGATACTCGGCGGGCTTTCCGGCGCACTCAGGTCCGTCATGATTTGACCGGCCTGATAGAAGTTCGTCACATCGCCGTTGCACGTAATCGAGCTAAAGGCACAGTCCAGAATCACCACGGCCGCAGGCGGCAAATTCGGCATGCCAGCAGACGCCAGCAGAGGGATCAGCCATACAACGAGGATCAGTAACGCCTTACCGCTTCGCATAAATTCCCTCGCTCGAACAGACACGAGTTTTTCCCTCGACCGCACACACGCGAACAATGTTCATGAGATTTTTCGACAGCGGCACCGTGAGGCTATGCTTTTCGCCGGTCGTGATAATCGCCGCTTTGTAGGGAATCCATCGGCTGTTGTAATACCGCTCCGCTTCAAAGGCCGATCCGCCATGGGGCTCAAACTGAATCGTGGCGGACTCAGCGGTGGATGACGACACTCGAATACACGATGGGGCGAGCATCGCCTCTTGTGCCAGCACCGGCGCACTGATCAACAAGACACCGAGAAGAATGGCTACCCTGTGCAACATGGAAGACCTCATGACATATGCAGCGCGACAATGCCCTCTTTCGTAATATCACCAGCACTGGATGTGCCATTCTGCCCAGTGATGAGGAAGTTCAAGTCGGTGTTATCGTCCTCTCCCACCACCACGCTATTGGGGGTTTGATTCACGCAATCCACTTGCATCTGCGCACTGATCGTCATGACGTTATTCGCCCGATACAGAATGTAGACTTCCACCATCCAATCCACGCCATTCGGCGCCGTGGTCTTGTCGTTCTGAATCAAGGTCGTACTGCCGAATTTCACCCGCAGCGTTTTGGTATTGGTATTGGCCGCGAATGTGCCCCAGGCCTTAATCTTGAAGCCATTCTCAACGACTGTCAGAGATTCAGCCAAGATCGCAACCGTCGCCAGCGTGGTTTCCGTGGTGTTCGCAATCGTCGCGACCTGTGCCCCGTTCTGGTAATGCTTGCCGACCAGCGGGATACGTGACACTGATCGACCGACATGCATTTTCCAGCGGGTATCATCCACAAAGAAGGTATTGATCGCCTCAGCGTCACCGGCCTGAATGAAGGTCCAGTAACTTTCGAACGAAGTCCCAAAGATGCCTCGCCCATTGGAATTGCCGTTGAATTGCCCGCTTACTGAAATGTTGCGCTTGGTGCCTGTGGCATTCGAACTGATCGCGGCATAGGTGCCGGCTGACGACGTAGACCAGTTATAAAATTGCAAGGCGTTCAGGTCGGCCCGTTCAATCGTGGATCCTGACGCGCCGTTGATGATCACCCCGTTTTTCGCGGCGTTCGTAATCTGCAGCCCGCGCATGTCGATCAGCCGAATGACTGACGTATCAATGGCCTGAATCAACGTCGCGGTCGCGCTGCCTCGCGAACCGTTATCATCCCGAATGACGTTCCCTTTGAGCGAGAGGAGCGGAAGGATATAGCCCTGGTTGGTTTCAACGAGGATCGACCCTTCGTTGTCATGAATGTCGTTATATTCAACCTTCCAGTTCTTCGGCTGGACATGGCCGGAATAGGTGGAAAGCGTTTTGATCTTGATGGCTTCGTTGACGTACCCGAAGCACTCATTCCCGCTGAAGTCGATGTTCCGCGGATGGATCGCATACAAGCAATGTTCTGACTTGCCGTCTCCGTTCAGGATGTTGTCTTTGATGAAGGCGTTATTCACCCGAAGGACGTTGATGCCCTCGTTGACCGCACTGGCTCCACCTGACCCACCTGTTTTGATCTGGTTGCCGATGGCGGTGAAGCTCTCGATAAAGAAGGTCGAGGATGATTCGATCCCGCCATCGACATAGGGCCCGAAGTTGAACCCTTCCACCTTGTTCCGGTTGAAGGCGAAACTTGATCCGACAGGCATGGTGGCTAAGGCATTCCCGCGATCGACCGAAAACGCCTTCATGCCAAGGTCAGTCACGATGGTCGAGGAGGTTTTGAGGTAGCAGTCCTCTACACTCCCACGCTTGGATGTGCCGGTGACGCGAATCAAATCACGGTTGCTGGCGGATGTCGTCATGATCAAACCGCTGCCGTGCCCTTCGCACTGCCAGGTGATATTCCGGCTTTGTGTCGTCAGTGTGGCGTTGACCTGATACAGCGCACGGATGGCGATCGCGCTTTGCAGGTCATCGCCAGTTGGGAGTGATAAAATGGCCTGCTCGAACGCCGTTTGATTCGTGGCTGCAGAGGCATCGGCAGAGCCGCCCCACCATCTCGGGTTGACCGGTCCGCCCTTGGCGAAATGCACGCCTACCTTGGGATCAAAAATCTGACAATCCCCGGCAATAATCTGGGCCGGTCGGTCGAAGTTGATATTGATGCCGTCGGCCCAAGAGATTTTGCCAGGGCACGGAATCCACACAGAGGTTGTCGCACTAAAGGTCACATCGGCTGCGGCTGTCTGCGTGTCAGTAATGCGCAGCGTTTTCCCGGCTGAATTCGAGACCGCATTCGCGAACGATACTTGGAGATCGGCCGCCACGACATTGAGAATGTCTTGCGGCCCACCCGCGCCTGCATCAATGGCGTCTTGAATGGAATTCCACATGGCCTTCGTCAAGGCCTGTTCGATGCAGTAGGTTTTCCCTGCCGTATTGTGGTTTCTCGCCGTGGTGCCTTCTTGTCCACGCGTCATGGTGAACGAGTCGGTTGCGCGATTCGTGACCAGCATAATTTCCCGGTCCGGATCGTCGATCGCGGCCGTATAGGTCGAACACTCGAAAATCACCACCCGAAACGGGAAGGTCGAAGGAAACCTCGCCCCCTGTCCTGACGTGACCACCATCGTAGTGACGGCTGACCCGTAGCCCTGAATCAACGTCGCCTTGGCGAAGTTCTCCACAGGCTCCAGCGCCGCGTTGACCGTGGGTTCCAGGGCGCACAGCAAGGCAAGCACCAACACGAGCATGATGCGTAGGGAGCGTTTAGACATGGCATTCCTTCAGCAATGCCACCGGACGCAGCCGGTCGGCGATATACTTATGACCGACAGTTCCTACAGAGACCTTCATGAATTGTCGACGTGAGATCATTGACCTATCCTTCGTTACTTACAGCCTGGCGCAGACCCGATTCCGTTAAATGCCTTCCCCGCTCCGCACTGGACCACGGTGGAAATGCTATTGCCGCCTTGCTGGACACCAGGACTGACTGCTTGCGTTTGAAGGCCGTGCATGAGGATGCTGGCACTGCCGACCATGGCCCCGGCTTTCAGCACTTCCGGACCCCACTTGTCGAGCACCGACTCCATGTACTGAGCCAGGTACACATGACTGTCGTACCCATCCTTTGTCGCAGGGGCAGGGCAGTAGTATTCCCCGTCCTTGTCCTTCGCCTGCTGATCCCATCGGCAGTCTGTGCGGTACACGTCGTAGGCTTCCACAACGGCCCGGTGCTTCTCAGTCGTTTTCTGCCGAGCCATAAACCCATCTTTCGTCACGGTCGTTTTTGCTGGCATCATGCAGCCCGTTATCACCACCACTCCACACAGACACAGAAGAGACAGCAGTTGTTTCATTCGCATAGGTCCTCCTTATTATCCAGTTCTTCGTTTATCCGTCAGTCGTGCCCTGATCGTCACCCACCAGGGGGCGTTCTCATCCCAGGCTTGTTGATACCCACCCCACAACACCAGGCCGTCCGCCTCACCCATCGTCACGCGAACCATCGTCTCCCACATATCCAACGGCATCGGCGCATCGGACCCGTTCGCAATGTTCCACCACACGTATGGGTAGATTGGTGATTCAGCCCGCCCATACGTGCGCCGGAGACGCTTCACCTCGGACAGATTTTCGTGGATATACGTACTCAGATAATCCGCTTCCATCGGATGCGTGGTGCGTGGATAAAACCAATAGACCGATGGGAAATAGATGTCCGTGAAGGGAGCCATGATCGCTCCGAGATCGTTATTTTCTGACTGCCACGCCCTGTACTCGATAGACCCTGGCAACTTCTTGGCCCGCCAGTAATCCCTCCGCAACGGGTCGGTATACCACCCAATCCTCAAATCCGGTCGGCGCTGCTTGATCTGCTGGTAGAGCGTCACGTATTTGCCTGCGGTAGCCTGTCTGTCTGCTTGTGTGGCATAGGGCCAGGCTTCATGATCCAGCATGACTAATTTGCGCGGAGCAACCACGCCAGCAGCAAAGGCGTCGTACCATGCGGGTGTCGGCATTCCTGCCGGATCATCCCACCCCACAAAACTGGTGCGGGCATACATGGGAATTTTCCCGACGCGATACAATGCCTCAAGGTCGGGCTTACCCGTATGCAACAACCCATCGAAAATAGGCTTATCCATCAATCACCCATCAGCAGAATCAGATCTGATAACCGCTTTCCCATAATCTCGTACCCCTCTCCGGCATCGCTGCCAGGGTGTACTCCATCGCTCGCGTCCCACGAGGCCTTAAAATCACCGCTTCCGTTGTTGGCATCGGTATAGAGATCGTAGAGCGGGTAGCCCAGCGTCTTGATCCAGGTGTTGTAACTGTCGATGATGGTTTGCTGGCCAGCCGAAGCCGGGTTGTAGGGCGGAATGGTCAGCAGGATAGGCCGCATACCGGCCGCTTCAATGGCCGCAATCTGAGCCACCCGCCTCGCCTGCGCTTGCGCCAGGGTATTGCCCTGCGCCACGTCATTCACGCCGCCGTGCGCAATGCAGAGGGTGTAGGGCGATGCCGTGGGCGTGAGCGCCTGCCGCGCTTTTCCCGAGGCGATCTGATCGGTGATCTGGTCAATCCTCGCCCCCGCGACCCCATAAAAATTCACGGCAATCGGCTGCCCCCGCAAGGCCAGGCGGAGCTTGCCGGGAAAGTCGGTCGCATCGTTCGCAAAGCTGTCTCCGAGCACCAGCACGCTGGAGCGCGTGGGGATGGGATAGGTGGTCCCTACGGTCGGCGTGCCCTCAAGCCCGCTGGTCACCACCGATGAGCGGGTATAGGCGAAGACCTGTTGATCGCCAGGTCGGACATATTCGGAGGGGTAGGTACGGCCATAGGGCACGCGCTCCACCATGACGTTGCTATAGCGGATCGTCGCGTCAGCCGCGTTGGTGCTGTTGGTGCCGATGCCGAGCCTGACGTTAATGGCCCCACCGACTGTACAGAGCCCCCCGAGCGCATAGCGGCCCGGTGATGGGTTGTTGACTTGGACGGTCCCGCCCGTAAAGGTGCCGGTCGAGAGCGCGGCGTTAAAATTTGAATGTGAGCCGGTCTTGGAATCGACCGTGAAAGACAGTAGGTAGGTTTCTCCGACCACCGCGGGAAAGGACAAGGCCGCCCACACGCGGTTGACGCCTGCGGTGGTCGTCGCGCACTCAAACCACTGCCCGCCATCGACGTTGTAGCCCCAGGTGATCGCCGGAGTATTGGTCGGGAAATCCCCCCAATCCGAGCCGGTGCCTTTGTAGTAGCGCTCGTAGCCGAACACCACGCCGTTGCCGCCGCTCATGAGATTTTCGACCAGGCGTGGCGCGGTGCGGGAGGATACGGCCGGACGCGGCGAGGCATTGAGGAACAGCGGATTGAGCGCGGCTGAGAGGCGCGTCTGTGCCTGTACCGTGGATCCCAGTCCCACGGCTGCGGCAGCGCCGATTACACCGAGTCGCCCGACCAGTGTGAGCCATTCCCGCCGCGTCATGATGCCGGCCACCATTCGACGAGAACGAGGTTATCGTCAGAGGCGTTACTGCAGGTAATGGTCAGAGCCCCCGCACTGTTCTTCGCGCCGCCGAAGTTCCGCTCGCCGACGAAGGCGGCTGGAATCGTGAACGACTGTGCCGCGCCATCGCTATCGGCAAATCCGGTGATGACACAGGTTCCGGTCAACGCCGCCAGGACAATGACCCGCTTCAGATAGGCGTCATTGGCCACGCCACCACCGATTGTCACCGCCGTCGTTTTGCTGATCACTGCCAAATTTGCGGCGTCGACAATGACGCAATGCCCTTTGGTTGCACTGTCCTGCAGGCGTTCGCAGGCATCGAGAAACAGCTTTTTATCCGCCGTCACCGTGGCATAAGCACTAGGGGTCGGTGCATCTTTCGTCACCCCAGACGAGAAATAGGACCCTTCCTCCGGTCCTGCGTACGCCGTGGCAGACATGGCCCACATCACAAGCCCAAGCACCATTCCCCACTTCTTCACGGCATCACCTCCACGCTGAAAGGAATACGATAGTTGCGCGAGTCCTGTATCTTGATCTTCTGCGGTTGTCCACCCACAAACCGGAAGTTGGTATTCACCTGCGTCCGTGGATGCTTCCAGCTAAACGGCAAGGTGCCATCCTTCAAGGTGTCTTCATAGAACGTCTGAAAGATCGCGACTTGATCGAGATCCACCTCGATTTGCATCAGAAATGGACGAATGCCGACGGTACATCTCGGCCGCTGTTTCGCGGGTCCTTCATCCATTTCTGTGCGTCGAATCACATCCGGCTCTGGCTCGGCATAGCCATCCTGCAAGACGTACTGCGGCAAGGTGGCTGGCCACACATCCAGTACGACTGGAGGCGCGGGGGGAATAAACGGAGGAGGCGCTAAGGCGGCTCCCGATCCACTCCCGAATGTCCCTGATCCAAAGCTCACGGCATCAACTCCGCTGAACAGGCCAAGTGGTAGGTATCAAATCCCATCGGGGCAGCCTTAGGGACTTGCCCACCAACGAACCGCACGCGCACGATCACATTGGTTCTCGGATGCGTCCAGGTGAACGGGATCGCCCCAAACCCCAAGTCGTTACGAAAGAAGTCTTGAAAGTCGTTATATTGCGTGTTCGTCAATTCCATCGTGAGAATAACCGGCTTCGCATAGCCTGATGACCGCTGCCGCTGGACAATCGGTAAGCCCTCGATCGAAGACCGCACCTGAGACGGCCGCATGGTCTCTTCGTAGGCCTTCTCTAACGGCTTCTGGGGAAGACTGACAGGCCACGTCGGCATTATCCGCGCCTCACCGGTTGACGATTCGTGCCGAATTGCTTCATAGACTGGTCAAATTCGCCGTTCCGAAAGCCGTCCTTCACGATGTTCTTGACCAGGATTTTAATTTGCTGCGTGCCATCTGCCCCGCGCTGGCTTTCGGCCTGGACTTCGGCGCCGCGCACTTCATTGTGAACGTCAATTTTCACAATAGTAGAGGGCTGCGTGGACATCATTTGCCCCGGCAGTTTCATGGTAACGGGAATCGTCCGCCCATCCGGTAACGGCACATAGGCTTCGTTGTATTGCCCTTCACCGATGAGATTCATTCCCCCGCCTGCCCATCGCAGCATCGGACGAGTCGCAATGCCTCCACCAGCAAATGCTGAAATCCCGCCCATCGCGCGCAACGCAAACCCGCCCACATCGCCTGAACCACCGACCAGTCCGCCTACTGATCCACCGCCAAAGAGGCTCGGCATCGCTCCAGTCACACCGCGAAGAATTGAATTCGTAATCAATTGGCCTGCCAGTTGTGAGCTAATATTTTTCGCAAAATCCGTCAGTCCCTGCACGACATCCTTGAACCGCTGGACACGCCCTTCCATGGCATCGAAGAAGAATTTTCCAAACCCTTGCTCCATGCCTTGCGCAACACGTCTGGCTTGATCAATGCCCAGCCCGAACACTGATTGATCATCGACATATTTCTTCATCGACTTGGCAAATCCCCCAAAGAAGTCATCGCTGTACTTCTCCGACACGGCCCGCTGATCGGCCATCGCGCCCATCATGATCGTGGTGATTTGATCCCATGTCTTCTGCGTACCTTCCAGCAGTTCATGCGCATGAATGTTGTCGCCGTTCCTCCAGGCGTTCAGCACCTTCTCGGCCGTATCCTGGTTGACATCCAATTGCTTCGCCAAATTCGCCCGTACCAAGTCATATTCCGTCTGCATCTGGTTTTCGCGTGAAGTCCCGTAGGCCTCCTGAAATTTCAGCAGATTTTGGTAGTAGGCTTGCGTGTCGTCTTGCGCGCGGTGACGAAGATCCGTCTCGATTTGCCAAGTGGATTGAGTATTCTCCACAATCCGTTTCCCGAGTTCTTCCTGCAACTTTCCTCGCAATACCGCTCGCTCAGCTTCGGATTCTGTGGAGACATTTACAAATTCCTGCACGCTCTTGGAGACTTCTGCGTTGATCTCCTGAACCTTGGTTTTGTACGACTCCTCGGCTTGAATCTTTTCTTGCGTCGTTTCAAACCCTAACTTCACCCGCTTTTGGTAAGTCTCCGTTTCCAGTTGCAACAGTTTGTTCTGCGTCTCGCCAGCTAGTGCCACTTCCCGCAACTTTGCATCCTGCTGCGCCTTCAGAAAGGCTTCTGCGCCAACCCCAGCACCGATGCCTTGCTGGCCCATCTGCTGATCAAATCCAAACAATCGACTTTGATGCTGAAACCCGGACACCATACTGTCTCGCTGCGCTTCGATTTCAGCTCGCATCCTGTCTGCCGCGCCCTGCACTTGCAATGCTCTCAACTTCGGATCCATGGGAATCGGCTTTGGCTTCGGCTCTGCGGCTTTTCGTGCAAGGTTGCCCTGCGTATCAGCGACAATAGATCGACCTAGAATTTCTTGCGTTCTCGGGTTATCGATATTCCCAGGCGTGGATTCTCGCATTGCCTTTTCAGCAGCACGAAACGGATTATTCGCCGGATTGTTAATCGCGTCGATAAACTTATTCCATCCGTCAACCGCACCGATCACCAACGATTTCGAGAAACGCTGCACCGCTAGCGTCATATCGTCAAAGCGCGCTTCAATCGCCTTCATTTTGTCGGCGTCACTTACGGCATCAGACGAAAACTTGCCGAGCGTTCCACCTAACTGCTGGATGACGGCTCGCGCGCCGATCGCGGCCTTTTCCTGTTTCGTAATCTGATCAGTGGTGCGATTGGTCGAGACGGCCAAATCCTTGACTTCTTTTTCTAAATCCACATAGACGCCGATATTGGCGAGCATCTGCGTGCGGCCGGTCTGCAATCCCTGCAAGATCGTGTCAAACGCCTCATTCAAATCGGTGCCCATCACATCGCCGAGCAAATCAGCGGCTTGCGTGAACACTTTGATCTGGTCAGGATTCATCCCTTGCATCATGGCTCGGCTTGACAACTGCACGGCTTGCGCGTTCGAGAGCTGGCCATTGGAGACATTCTTCAGGTCTGTGATCATCAACTGTGCCGTCGAATGAAACCGCCCCATCTGGACGTTGAGTCGGTCCATGGATTCTTCGAAGTCCGCCCCCGCACTCGCCGCTTTCCAGACGCGAGACACGGCCAATTCCGCCGCGTACATCTTGGCGGTGACTTCAATCCAGCTACCCTTGAGCGAATCCAGGGCCCCACGGACCGCCCGCGCGCCAGACTGCGCCCGGCTCGGATTGATGACGACATCTAATCTAGATTCAGCCATTCGGTTTCTTTGCCACTTGCTCTAAATACGTTCGATCCATCGCCCGCATAAAGCGCACAAGGTCTCGTCTGGACTCAACACTCCGCAACTCATACAGATCGGCGATGTCCAATATGTCTCGCAGGGCGAAAGGATTGGGTCCAAATCCATTATTGGTGCGTCCGGCACTGAGCTCCTGGTACACATCCCAGTAAAACAACTCCGTCTCATTGAGTTTCGGCCGCGCCTGCAATGCGGGAGGTTCCCGCCCTAACTCTTCTGCTAGCCCTTGGAGAAATTCGACTTGCGGGCCCCAGGTCTGCCACCAGACTAGGGCCTCACAGAGTTTTTTTCGGTGCCCTCGTCCAACTCTTCCTTGAAATTGGCAATATCATCGGCAAACCCTAAGACCATCTCGCGGAAGTCTTTCAGCTCAGTCAGTGCGCGCTTGGCATGCTCGACACTATAGGGAAGCGGCGTGCCATTGTCGGTGATGCCTTCCCAGTCAACAAGGATCGTCTCGGCAATCAATTCGTTGAGAATGCCTTCCCAGACATCATCCGGGACCACTTTGGAGCGGGCAGCCATTTTGTACCGCTGCAATTTCCGCTGTTGCGCATCTCGATACCGTGGATTATTCATGCGGGCGATTTTGAGCCGAGAGATCCCGTCTCCAAGATCCACCCACGCGCCTTCCTGTTCTTTCTCGAGATCCGTCTTAAATGCCTTCAGGTCCATAACACCCCCTAGAGAACGTCAATCTGAATTTGACAGGCCGTCGTTGGGTCATAGATGGCTTGGAACTTTAACGGCAACAACACGTCCGTATTGATTCCACCGGCCGGCGGATTGCCATCCGAGTAGTACAGTTTCGGGAATGTCACAATCATGATCTTGCCGCCAGCGTCCGTGAGCCGCATCGAAAATGAACTAGACGTGTGGTTGTAAAATTTATTGAGCAACGTCAAATCTTCGAAGTACGCTTGCATCGTGCCTTCGATCATCATGGAGCCCTGATTGATGTCCAGCGGTCCGCGCGATCCGATGCCATCCAGAGCACGGAGATTGTTATTCACCGTGAAATCGATCGACTTAATCCCGGTCGTTAAGGCCGATCCGCCCTCATAGACGCTGCCAATATTGGTCGTCGCATTGATGATCTGATCGCTGCTTTTGGCCGTGCTAGACGCATTGCCGATCGTGGTAGCGGAAGGAATGCCTTCAGCGCCCATGAACGAGAAGGCCCCCGTAATAACTTGCTTGCTCGCCACATTCATGCTCATCTGCCCGATGCGCATACCTTTGAAGTATTGAAATTTGGAAATATCCAGGAATCGTTTCTCCAAGAGAAAACTCATCTTGGTGGTACCGTTGCGAACAACTTTCCCAGTCACCACGGCTGTAGAGCTATTCTGTGAGGAAAAAGCCGTCCCATCACACGTCAGATTCGTCGCCGTTTTCGCTGTGACTTTACGAACCCCGTCGTTGAGGCTCGATGCCGAACCCGTAATTTTGACGTATTGTCCAACAACGAGATTGTTCCACGTTCCGGACGGTCCTACGATATCGTTGCCGGTGAACTGAATGTTTCCAGAAGCTCCACCGCCTGTATAGGTGAAGGTGGTGAACACGTTCCCGAGTGCCGCTTCAATGAATGGCAGATAATCTGTATTTCTTAGTTCGTAATTGACCTCGCCTTCCGCGCCAGCGCCTACCTCAGCCAATGTATCCGTGTTGCGATCAGCACGAATAGTTGCGCTGGATACGGTGTCTTTTTTGTGGACCAGGGCTTCCCCGGTATACGGGAATTCAGTCATGACCGGAGTCGAAGGCGTTTCGGCCCAGGTGGTTTCCTTGTAGTAGTACAGTCCAACGCGGTTCGCTTCTGCTTTCGCCATGGTTTAGATCCTCTTAATTCTCGTCACGCGTATACGGTACCGTGACGTTGAATTGCGTCCAGCCGTCATTCTCTCCGACCGCTTCCGCGCTGGCTGTCTGAAATGAAATTAAGTTGCTGTCACTCGTCACGATTTGCACCCGGTCAAAGATCGCGGCGATACTATCCGCATAGGCCTTAGCGAGTGCCGTCCCTTGCTCATGCGGCACGAAGATTTGCACAATAACGACCGACACGGAGCGAATAGTCGGACTGCCGCCGAGCGTGATTTGGCTGCGGTCTCCATTACGAATGAACAAGGCGACATAGGGCGCACGCGTCTCCTGAAATGGCGCCCACTCATACTTGATCGGCGTGATCGTCCAATTCGCATTGAGCCGGCCTTCAATTGCGGTTCGCTCACTGGCCCATCCCATCACGCGACCTGCATCGCCACAGGTCCGACCATTTTCACGTCCTTCACTTCTCCGAAATTGGCCTGCACCTCAGCCAGCGTGATTGCGACCATGCCTTGTGGCGCCTTCTGGCTCGTGCCCCGCTCTAGAAACACGATATAGGGCAACCGATTGACGATATAGATCGGCGGCTTCGGCCCAGTCCGCGTCAGATACTCGCGCAACGTATCCATGAATTTGTCCTGAAACAGCTTCGATGCGGTAGCAGGATCCTCATATTCAGGCTGTTTTCGGCCTTTTCGAGAGGTCGAACGAACCGCCTTATCAAGAGACCCATTCCATGAGGCACGCGCGCGTCCAGTCAGATACGGTGTCCTGGCTACAATCTTCCCGCCCACCAACAGCGCGAACCGTACACACAACTCCGAATGGTCCATCTCGACCGAATCGGCCCATTGATCAAGTTGCTTGCCAAATTCAACCGGAGTGGTGCTCACGCGCGCCTCACCTGGAAATCCAGAAAGGGGTCATTCGGCTGATTCGAAATCCGCACAATGCTCCACACTTCGGACCCACGAAGAATCTGATCATTCAAGGTCGGCGTCACTGGAAAGTCTTCTGCCCCTGTCACGATATGCGCGTCCTCTGGTCGAATCAGCGTCCCATCCACTTCTTCTCGCTGATATTCGGTCCACACCCCGGTAAAAGCATAACTGGCACTTGGTTTAATCGGTGCGCCAGTCGTCACGTTGTACCCAGGCGTCCCAACGGACTTGTACGTGAGTGCTTCGCCGCCGAGGTCCGTGACCATCGCCAGAACCTCAGCGGCGGACAACAACATTAGATATACTTCTTCCGACCAATCGCCGTGACGCTAATGACCACAGGCCCAGTCGTCACGGTGCCGACATACCCAAGGAATCCACCAATGACTTGCTTAGGATCGACTACAACCGCATAAGACTTGTTGGCCGCACTGACGTTGGTAAAGGTGGCCCCAGTGATATCGGTTCCACCGGTTCCGTTGGCGTCAGAGGCGTACTGCAACTTGCCAGCAACGGAACCCGTCAACGCTCCCGTTTGCTGGATCACCAAAATTTCCGATTCATACTGCCGCACATCAAGCCACTTCCCGCTGCCACTGGTTGCGGCGGCGGTATTGGCGGCAGAGACGGCATCAAGCAACGAGGTAGGAGTGGCATCGGATCCAAATGTAAGAGGCATGGGCTACTTCTCCTTTTTACTTTTCGGCTTCTCGTCCGACTTCTTCTCATCCATCTGCGAATCCGCTTCAGGCTTCTTCGGTTCAGGCTTGACCTGCTCTTGCACAGGCTCAAGCGTCTTCGGTTCATCCTTGACGATTTCCACGGCTTTAATTCCGACAAGGAACGTGACCATGGCCGCATCCAGGTCAGCGGAGTCGCCGGGCTTGAGATCCCGGCCGACTCCCACGCATACCCCACGGAGCGCTTTCACTCTCATGACAAGTTCGTGCTCACCACAAACGCTTGCGGGTAGCGGATCAACACGTCCACCAACCACATGGCGCGAATGCCGACCTGTGCGGCGTTAAACCGCGTTCCGCCGTTATCCGTCGCCAACTCCAGCACGCCCCATTCACCAATCAACACTTCATCCCAGGAACCGAAAATGAGGTTCGCGGAAGCCAACTGCTCAGAGGCCATCGCGTTGAAACCCACTAACGTTCCATTCATCAAATTGCCTTCCCACAACGGGGTATCGGTGTTCGAGAACCGCTGCACACCCATCAACTTTGCGGCGCCGGCCGTGTTCGTCACCCAACCAGGGTTGCCGCGAAGCGCATTCGCTCCACCAGCGGTCGAAGGGAAAGCCAGGATCTTGGCGTAGGTCGCCGAAGAGGCATCTTGCCCTGTCGCCACGCCCGGAGTGTTCTTGATGCCCAGCGGCTGCGCGCCACCGGTACCGTTGATCACCGCGGCATCCACACCATCAATGGCCACGTCTCTCGCAAGATCTGCCATGATGAAGGATTCAGCGGAAGGGGAACTCTGGGCCAACAACTGCTCCGACACATCAGTAATCGCAATGGCCGTTTTCGGGCTCATGGTGAGCTGTCCAAGCGCCTGATCACCAGCGGTTACGCTCGTCCCTTCACCCGCCTGCCACGTCACCGACGCCTTGCCGGTCTGTCGAGCGAAGCTCACGTTCCCGACCAATCCAGACAGCACGCGAGCACCCATGGCCATCGCCACCGACCGATTCCGGAGAATGTCGATGAAGCCCATGTTTTCGGTATTGACCAGGTAGCCACCCTTCGCCCCAGGCGTGGTCGCCATGGCGCGGGCCACCGCTTCAGCACCGACAGGCCGCTGCAACACTTCCGCAGGAATCAGAATGCGGCCGGTTTCAGGGCGACCCAATTGACGGGCCAACACCTTTGAGCAATCCAGCTCGAATGCGGCCGCTTCCACAACCGAACGATCCACGGAGCCGAATCGCAAGGCTCGAATCGCTTTGAAGAGCGAATACTTGCGGGTCTCATTTCCTGACAGCCCAATGGTCGAATTGACCAAGTTCTTTTTCTTGCCGCGCTCCCGAGACATTTCCAGCAGCTTCTCGGACACTTCCGTTAGCGGCGTCCCATCTTCAATCCATTGCGCTTCGCTGCGCGCATCGGCGTTGAAGCTCTGGCACAGGTTGATAATGGCCTGCCGCCGCTCGCGCTCATATTCAACCGGCGACTTGCGCGGCTTGTCGTCCGCAACTGCGGTAACTCCTTCTTCTTTTTCGGGCATGGAACGCTCCTTAGTTGCGGCTTTTTCAGCCGGTTGATGAGATGCACGCACAATGCGCATCTCGAATTGACTCTCTACACCTCGACCAATACCAACGCTAGGATCTGCCGGCACGGTCACGATCGATACTTCGAACGGCTCCCAATCGGTGACGCGGTATGTTTGCGTCTTCACTTCCTCCTCAACCTTGAGGACACGGTAGGCGATCGACACGTTGCGCAACCCGCCATCAATCATCTTTTGAATCTCTGAGGCGCGATCCGTGCTGAACAACTCCGCGTCCACCATCAACCGTCCATCGGTAATCGACGCGCCGGTAATCATGCCGATGGGATCGTCCATATCGTGGTTGAACAACAACGGCATGGCGCCGGATGTCGCACGCTCCAAGCGGATCGACTTCTTTTCATGCACCAACACTTCATCGCCGTACCACCGCTCAACCGGACGCTCTGACGATGCGGGGAAACTCAGCCTTTGCTTGTCGCCTTCCTTCCGCACGTCAAAGACTGGCGTGTCAAATCGCCGAAACAGCTTGTCTTGCTTGATAACTTCTACAGTGGGTTCTGTGTTATCCATGGCTCACACGTCCGCGTGATTGTTCTCGCAACATCTTTTCTGCCTCCTCCACAACTGAATCAGCCGTATCGCTGTTCGGACCTGAGGTAGCCTGCTGGGCTGGCTGATTCAAGGTCTCCGGATCAGTCGTAAACATCAGCCCCATGGACTCCATCATTTCCAACTCACGCTTACGTTCCTTCAACACGTCTTCTAAATCGCGTCCATCGGCCGTTTGCGCAATGACCTGCGTCACGGTAGTAAACCCGCACTGGATCGCCTTTTCGTAAGACTCCACTTCAGACGTGGGGTCAATCCAGCTCCAGCCGCGAGGCTTGAACTGCACTTGCTCAAATTTCGATGGATTCACGGCATAGTCTTGGATATTGATCGCAGGAATCGCCTGCGCCATCACCGCGACTTGGAGCCATTCTTTATGGATCAGCTGCCTGAATGAGCGGATAAACCACAGTTGCAACATGCGCCAGAGGTCGCGATCATCCAACAGCGCCAGCCGCGAAGATGAGTAGTTGCTTTGCGAGTAATCACGAGAGAGGCTTTCATAGCTGCAGCCAGTCCCGGCCGCGACTTCACGCAGCATCATCCGCATGAACGGATCCAGTTGCGCATTCGGTCGATTCGGCGCCGCGAAATTGAAGACCTCACCAGGGGCCAACTTCTCCACGAAGGCCGGTTCGAGACTGACCTGCGAAGAGCCGTCCGGTTGCTCCTCCCCATAATTTGAATCACCAGCTGGCGACTGAATGAAGCCCATGTAACACGCCGCCCCACGCGCCGCCGTGATCTCTGCTTCCGTCAGCCCGTCCATATCATTCAACTTTCGGGCGGCGGCATGCATCCACGGCATCGCCCGAGTTTGCGGCCAACGCTCGACAATCCGCAGGTGGATAATCTGATCAGCTGGCACACGTTCAATCGCTGACGCCTGATCAGCATTGAATCGAAGCTCTCCTGGATGCATGGTGCGAATCAGGTAGGCAACGGGACGATGAAACTCATCCGTCTCAATCCCTAAACGCGTTCGAGTGGCATTAGTCATGGTCGGTGTCACATCGTCCGCAATCCGCTCTGGTTCGATCACTTCCAATGCGAACGGCACCGCCGAATCACCAAACTTCCGCATGTGTTTACGAACAAAGATTTCCCCAGCCTCGAACACTTGCCCCATGCACTGACGCTCAAGATCCGAGAAATGAAGCGTACCGCCCGTATGACACGAAGAGGCACAGCACCACGCCTCCCAGGCTGACTCAATTTGATCGTTGATGCGGTCGTTGAGTTCTCCGCGCGAGGTCATCACCTTGGCCTGCATGCCGATGCCGGGGCCAATGACATTGTTTTGCACAATCACCTTGGCGCGCTTGGCATAGGCCGCATCACGAATCAACTCGCGCGAACGATCACGCGCTTTCCTAAGACTGGACGATAATTCCGCATCCTCGCTCGTGGTCGACTGCCCCCATCCAGCCGTGAGTCGTCCGCCCTTCGCCATGCCATATTGACGGGTCTGGGCCTTCTGAACAGGTGCGATCCACCGCGCTAATTTGCGTCGAAACTGCTTAAACACGCGCAAACCTCACCCCAACCCGCCGAGGATTGATCCCAGTTCGCCCAAACTGTTCCGCTTGCAATTCTTTCTGATAATCGGCCTTCAACCGATCACGAAGCGTCAGCATTTCTGCCAAGGAATAGCGAGTAATCGACCGGCCATTGATCGACAGCGACAATTGATCGACCGTAGCCTTCCCTTCGATGGCAGCCTCTATCGCGTCGAGTTTGCGTTTAATGTCTGAGCGATGATCGCCGGTCAGAAGGGAGGCCAGGTCTGGCTTGATGTCGATGGTGCCCGTAAACACGTCATAGCGCTCACCGGATTTGAGAACGGAACCGAAGAGGTTATAGGTGCCAGCAGGCATGGCAGCCGTTTGCACCGCCGTAAGAGTCGTGACAAAATCCGCGCCGTCCACCACTGCGGCAACTTGCAGACGTTTCGAGAAATCCGATTGCAGCGTGAGGGTATAGGTCAACGCCCATCCATCGTTGGCAGGATAGTCCGAAAGAGACTTGCGCCACTTGACGGTATTGCCGGAACGGATAGAGAGCGGTTCGTTTACAGGAATATCCATAGTCACATACAAGGGTATGTGAGATGGACACTTTTCAGAAGTGGCTCACTGTGGCTTACTGTGGCTCAAATAAGCCGACTTGCGAGAGGCTACCAGTTTTTTACGAAACTGGAAGCAGTTGGACGGATAGTATGCGGAGGGGGAACTGGTGGCTCAAAATCTCTACGCTTGGCGCGCTGCACATCTTCTCGCGGGATTCTCCATCCTCGTTTGACCTTAAAGGCATTGGGGAATATGTTGCCCTGATCCAACCAATCATAAATCGTGTTTTCGTGGACCTGCAAATGCTCTGCGAGTTGTTGAACGGTATAATTTTCAGGCAGTCTGGGGCCTCATGGCTTGAGTTTCCGTAAATACGCTTACCGTTTCCATGCCTCGAATCTCTTTAATCTCATGCGGCCTCAAAGGCTTCGGCCGATGCCCGCAGTTCAAACATTTCAGTTCGTCATACAGTAACGCGACAAACCCACCTTGGCAGCGGGTACATTGCATCAGCAATCCCTCCCGACTCGATACACGCGGCCATTGGCATAGCAGAACGTCGGCTTATGCCCTACTTGCTCAGAGATGACGATAGGCCTGACGGATTTCTTGCCGATCTCGAAACCAGCGTCATAGGCTTTGCTCACGCGCTCTGACGTAGCCTTGTGATCGATAGCGGCAATCAGTACGGCGCCAATGATGACCGGCCATGAGCCATAGAACAGCACAAGGCAAACGCCAATCCAGAGAGCGAGGGTGATTAGGATATCGCGCCAGGTCATGCCTGATTCTCCAATGCCACACAGGACAGCCCAGACGCTTCCCGGCTTGCATCCATCCACAGCGGCTTGATGACTTCGTTGGCAATCAACAAACATTCGGTGGCATGGGCGATATTCGGCACAGTGTTGTGGGCCATGGCCCGATGGGACAGCGATTCCAGCACCATCTTGTAGGCGTGCAGCATGCCGAGTTTATAAGCGAGGGTTTGGTCTATGGTTTCT
>ERZ650303.44-NODE-44-length-30290-cov-9.437175_pt1 | contig 30290 bp, 30 predicted proteins | sample MGYA00376239_ERZ650303 | MGnify/ENA primary metagenome ERZ650303 (study PRJEB26733, sample SAMN07839262) | wastewater metagenome | biome: small river; feature: stream; material: water | place: USA: North Carolina | collected 2016-04-05 ... | reverse complement strand
ATTTTGCCATCGCCTTGCTAGAATCAAGCCCATGTTGATGACCTTTCAGGATGCCTTTGGACTGCTTGCGCATTTAGATGCCGGGGTGCTTGGTATTGTGTTGGTCTCGCTTCAGGTAAGTTTGAGCGCCCTGCTGCTCGGTACTTTGCTTGGCCTACCAATTGGCGCCATGCTGGCCACAGAAGAATTTCAGGGCAAACAGGCAATCACGGTCACCCTAAACACCCTCATGGGCGTACCAACAGTCATTGTTGGCGTAGTGGTCTACCTTCTACTCTCTCGCACAGGGCCTTTAGGGGCGTGGGGATGGCTTTTTACACCCAAGGGCATGATCCTGGCCCAAACACTGCTGACAACCCCCTTAATTGCCGCTCTAAGCCGCCAAATCTTAGAAGATTCATGGAGAATTCATCGGGATTCGTTTAGAGCACTTCGGCTACCTAGGCTTTCTGCCCTGAAATGGCTTATTTGGGATTGCCGATTCTCCCTAACGATTGCCATTCTGGCTGGACTAGCTAGGGCGATATCGGAGGTGGGTGCTGTCATGATCGTGGGCGGCAATATTGACCACTCTACTCGCACTATGACTACCGCCATTGCACTCGAAACGAGTAAGGGCGACCTACCATTAGCGCTTGCACTCGGAATTGTTTTGCTCGGCATTGTTTTACTAGCAAATCTCTTCACATTTGCAGTACGTCAAGTTGCGGAGCGTCGCTATGGTTAAGTTGCCAGAAGAATTCCAGCGGTTCATCGAACTGAACGGCGTCATCGTCAAAAGTGAAGGAAGGATCATCTTAGATATCCCCCACGCTTTCATCCCAGCCGATCGCATTTGCGCCTGCATTGGCCCTAATGGCGCTGGAAAGACGACATTACTGAAGCTACTGGATGGCTTAATTAAACCGGATTTAGGAACGGTAACTTATTCAACCGTAGGTATCCACTCATCCCTAGTCCTCCATCACACACCAATGATCAAAGCCTCGGCAAGAACCAATCTTGCCATGGTTAAAGACTCAGATTCCTCGATTGACTCAATCCAAATTGATGCAGTCATTGAACGGATTGGCTTGAGTCATCTTGCAAATAGCCCTGCCCATAAACTATCGGCCGGCGAAAGACAAAAGCTATGTTTGGGAAGAGCTATTTTGCAAAAGCCTAATCTAGTTTTACTCGATGAACCTACAGCCAACCTCGATCCGAATACGACAGAGCAAGTTGAAGAAATCATTCGTCAATTCAAGCTTCAAGGCTCAGATGTGATCTTCACATCCCATCAGCTTGCACAAGTACAGAGGCTGGCGGAGTTCATCATCTTTATTGATCAGGGGCAAATAAAAGAAAAAGGACCCGTAGGCCCTTTCTTTGCTGATCCTCAGACCCAAGCAGCTAAGCGCTACTTGCATCAAGAGTTACTCTCAGACTAATTACTTTGCCGCCGGTGCAGGCGCCGGAGCTGCAGCTGCCGCCACTGGGGCTACAAATGGTGGTGGAGCTACACAAGCCGCAGGAGCTGGAGTGCCAGCCACTTTGAAACGGTCTGCTACCCGATTTTGAGCCTGGCACAGCTGGAAGGCTCCAACCTTATCTCCGTATGCAGCCTTCGCTTTGGCCAAGGTTGCGGCCTCTTGAGCCTCAGGGGTCAATGGTGGCAAGGCGGCAAATGCAGCCGCAGTTGCAAATGAACAGAGTGTGAAAGCGATGATTTTTTTCATGGCTTTGTCCTTATTTATTAATCTTGTTGTACCAAATTTCATGGTGTTCTTTAGCCCAAGTTGCATCAACGTAGCCAGTCTTCATGCCGTCGATTGAACCTTGCATACCAATCGTACCGATGTAGATGTGACCCATTGCCATTGCTGTCATCAAGATAGCAGCAGAGCTATGAATAATGTTGGCCAACTGCATAGTACCGCGCAAGTATTGGACATCCATGAATGGAACAATCATGTCGAGCACGAAGCCAGATGCTGAAATGGTGAGGCCCAAAATAACCATGCCAAACCAGAACCAGATTTTCTCACCCATATTGAAGAATCCTGCGGGAGGATGCTTGCCAGTTAATGCCCCACCAAGAGTCATCAACCAAGTGAGATCACCCTTACCTGGAATATTGCGAGTAGCAAATAGCAAGAAGAAAATCACCACGCTCAGAGTGAATAATGGTCCAGAGTAGTTGTGGATATTTTTACAAACCATCAAAAACGAACCATATGCCGCGCCACCCATCAATGGCATTGCAAAATACTTGCCCCATAAAATTAAGCTACCGGTCAAAGCAAGGCCAATAAAGCTGGCAGCCATTACCCAGTGGGTAAAGCGCTCAAAACCGTTGAAACGTTTAATCTTGACACCAGACATCGGGGCATGAAGCTTAATTGGGCCCTTAATCAGAAATAGTGCAGCAATGCCAAAGAAAGCAATCGCAAGTAACCAGGCGCCATAGACAGTGATGATGCCATTACGAATCAAGCGCCATTGCTGACCAGAGCGCTGAATCAATACACTCGCCTCTTTGTCTGGAATGCTGACATAGTTGTAAGGATCGCTATTAGCCGTATCCCAAATAGCACCTTCTTTAGGAGCGGTATTGGCTGGCTGTGATTGTGCTTGAGTTCCGTTAGGAATCGCATTGAGATTCTTAGGAATATCAATGCCGCTCGGACTTGGCAATGGTTGCATTGGCGCGCGTTCAGCCAAGCTCACACCGCTCAATAAACTAAGTGATACACCCAGGGCAAGCACCCATGAGCGACTAACACTTGAAAATGATCGATTCATACAAATATCCTTAAACGTTTTCGTTTTATTTATTGTTGTTTAACTGATCACTTAGCGCGTGAATACTCAGATTGCTTCTGATTGCGCTTGTTAATCGCCTCCGTCCAACTGGCTTGATCACCCGGAGTCCAGCCCTTCGTCATAAATCCATTGTCAGCGCCCATATAAGGAGCTACGTCAGGACGCTTTGCAGCTTTCGCAGCAATTTCAGGAGGCTCTGAACAGGCAAGCAAAAAAACACCAGCCGCTAAACATAAACCGAGAGTTTTGAAATTCAATTTCATGACTTTGCTCCTGGAATTTTGTCAGCAGGCGTTGGTTTAGGCGCAGGAGATCCTGAAGGACCATAAGCCGTTGACCAACCGAAGATATCGTTGCTTGGGTATCTACCATTCGCTTCGCGTACCGATACACGTTTAGCGTAAATAGAAGAAATCACTTCGTCATCGCCACCAATCAACGCTTTGGTTGAGCACATCTCAGCACATAAAGGTAACTTACCTTCGGCCAAGCGGTTACGACCATATTTCTCAAACTCAGCAACGCTACCATTTGCTTCTGGACCGCCGCTACAGAATGTGCACTTATCCATTTTGCTGCGTGATCCAAATGCGCCTTTACTCAAGAACTGAGGTGCGCCAAATGGGCAAGCAAAAGAGCAGTAGCCACAACCGATACAGATATCTTTGTCATGCAATACGACACCTTCATCGGTACGGTAGAAGCAATCCACTGGGCAGACAGCCATACAAGGCGCATCTGAGCAATGCATACAAGCGACTGAGACAGATTTCTCTTGGCCAATTACACCGTCATTCACCGTTACAACGCGGCGACGGGTAATACCCCAAGGTACTTCGTTATCGTTTTTACAAGCTGTGACACAGCCGTTGCACTCAATGCATCGCTCTGTATCGCAAATAAATTTCATTCTTGCCATGGTGTTCTCCTGACTTTATTTTTTAACTTAGGCAAATTTTTCGATTTGGCACATGGTGGTTTTGGTTTCTTGCATCATCGTTACCTGGTCGTAGCCATAGGTTGTTGCAGTATTTACCGCCTCACCTTGAACTACTGGGGCAGCGCCCTCAGGGTAATATTTGCGCAAGTCGTTACCTTGCCACCAACCGGCAAAGTGGAATGGTACGAATGCAGTACCTTGATCAACGCGTGGAGTTACCAATGCGCGCACTTTAATCTTGGCGCCAGTTGGTGACTTAACCCATACGTAATCCCAATTCTTAATGCCACGATCTTCTGCAGCTTTAGGATTGATCTCCACAAAGTTTTCTTGTTGCAACTCAGCCAACCATGGGTTGGAACGAGTTTCGTCTCCTCCACCTTCGTACTCAACCAAACGACCAGAGGTCAGAATGATTGGGAACTTCTCGTAGAGCTTCTCATTCAAGTTCTTATCCTGAACTGTTTTATAGAGAGTCGGCAAGCGCCAGAAATTCTTCTTGTCCGCAGATGTTGGGTACTTACGCATCATTGGCTCATTGGTACTGTAGAGCGCTTCGCGGTGAGTTGGAATAGCATCCGGGAAGTTCCACACAACTGCACGTGCCTTGGCATTACCAAATGGATGACAGCCGTTTTTCATTACTACGCGCTGAATACCACCGGATAAGTCAGTCTTCCAGTTCTTACCTTCTGCCAGCTTTTGCTCTTCCTCAGTCAACTGATTCCACCAGCCGAGTTTTTTCACGAACACGTGATCAAATTCTGGGTAGCCAGTGGTAATTGCCGAGCCTTTAGAGTAAGAGCCATCTTCAGCCAATAAATTCTTGCCATCTTTTTCCACGCCAAAGTTCGCACGGAAATTACCGCCGCCTTCCATAACGCTCTTGCTGGTGTCATAAAGGTTTGGTGATCCAGGATGCTTAATGGCAGCAGTACCGTAGCAAGGCCAAGGTAAACCGTAGTAATCACCCGTTGTGTCGTAACCAGTTACCGGATCAACACCGCCACGTGACTTCAATGTCTTCGGATCAAATACGCCGGCCATTCTCATGTGGGCTTTTAAGCGCTCAGGAGTTTGACCGGTGTAACCAATGGTCCATACTGAACGATTAATCTCACGCAAGATGGATTCGATTTCAGGCTCTCTCCATTGCTTTCCGGCAAATTTGGAATTGAGCATCTTGTAGTTCTTTGAAAGCTCTTCACCGAAACCAAGGCGGTCAGCAAATGCTTGCATGATCACATGGTCAGGAACAGACTCAAACAGCGGATCAATCACCTTCTCACGCCACTGCAATGAGCGGTTTGAAGCAGTAGCTGAACCTGTTGTTTCAAATTGAGTTGTAGCCGGCAATAAGTAAACATTGCGATTTTTGTTTACAGTCTGCCCTTCAGCAGGAGGCATTGCTGCCATAGCCGCAGTAGCGCTTGGGTAAGGGTCAACAACAACCAATAAATCGAGTTTATCCATCGCGCGCTTCATATCTAAGCCGCGAGTTTGTGAGTTTGGCGCATGACCCCAGAAGAACAAACCTTTTACATTGGTCTGTTGATCAATCATGTCATTCTTTTCAAGCACCGCATCAACCCAACGAGAAACCGTTGTGCCGGATTTCTCCATCATGTCAGGCGCATAGCGACCTTTGATCCACTCGTAGTCAACACCCCATACGGTTGCAAAGTGTTTCCATGAACCTGCCGCAAGGCCATAGTAGCCAGGCAATGAATCTGGATTAGGACCTACGTCAGTCGCACCTTGAACGTTATCGTGACCACGGAAAATATTTGCGCCACCACCGGACTTACCGATGTTGCCCAAAGCCAATTGCAGGATGCAAGATGCACGGACCATAGCATTACCAATGGTGTGCTGTGTTTGACCCATACACCAGACCAAAGTGCTTGGACGATTTTTAGCCATTGTCTCGGCAACTTTATACATCTGCGCTTCTGGAACGCCGCAAGCCTCTTCTACATTCTTAGGAGTCCACTTCTCCATTACTTCTTTGCGGATCTCATCCATGCCGTATACGCGGTCATTGATGTATTTCTTGTCTTCCCAACCATTGTTGAAGATGTGATACAGAACGCCGAATAAGAATGGGATATCTGTACCAGAACGAATACGAACATACTGATCAGACTTGGCTGCAGTACGGGTGTAGCGTGGGTCAACCACAATCACTTTGCAACCATTTTCTTTCGCATGCAACAAGCTGAGCATCGACACTGGGTGCGCTTCTGCAGCGTTTGAGCCAATGTACAGAGCTGCCTTGGCATTCATCATGTCGTTATAGCTATTGGTCATCGCACCATAGCCCCAAGTGTTTGCAACACCGGCAACTGTTGTGGAGTGACAGATACGCGCTTGATGGTCTGTGTTGTTGGTTCCAAAGAAAGAAACCCACTTACGCATTAAATACGCTTGCTCATTATTGTGCTTTGATGAGCCGATAAAGAAGAGTGAATCCGGGCTGTACTTGCTACGCAAATCTTTCATCTGCGCAGTGATTTCAGTTAAGGCCTGGTCCCAAGAAATTCTCTGATACTTACCATCAACCAACTTCATTGGATAGCGAAGACGGAAATCTCCATGGCCATGCTCGCGCAAAGATGCGCCCTTGGCGCAGTAGGCGCCCAAGTTGATTGGGGAATCAAATGCGGAGTCTTGACGAACCCAAACGCCATTCTCAACAGTAGCGTCAGTTGCACAACCTACGGAACAGTGGGTACAAATTGTTCTCTTAACTTCAATCTTGCCCTTACCATCCAACATTGCTTTGCTTGGCTCAGCAGACGCCTTTTGCACCAAGCTTAATTGGCTTGCTGCGATACCAGCACCTACACCAACGCCAGAGCGCTTAAGGAAGGTACGACGATCCATCGTTGGCACGGCGGACTGAAGTCCACGTGACAAACTGCCGATGAGACGGGATGCAGGTGTAGAGCGGCCGCTCTGTGGGGTATTGGATTTACGAGTCAGACTCATATGTTGTCCCTGAGAAAATATTTTTATTTAATTATTTGGAAACGACTTCAATAACAACTGGGTTTAAAGCATGGTGGTTTCGTAGTACTTACGAATGTGCGCAGACAACTGATAACCGTCATCCTTGCCTTGAACAGTGCTGCCAATTTCCTGAATCACTGCCTTGCCAATTGAGGTTTGCGAAGCAACAGCAACAGCACCAACTGTGGCACCCGCTCCGATGAAAAACTTACGGCGTGAAGGCTTATTCTCTTCGTTTATTGAGGTTGCGGATTTGGTGCTCATCGTATGCTCCTATTTAGTGCAAATTGATATAGGTCAAAGTGTAATTGGTAATTGTATTTTTTGCATATTTGGAATTTTTATTTTCCTAGGGGTTTTCCTCTTGTGCAGCGCAACATTAAATCATGTCAAAACTCTGCCCTTCGATTGCCAGAAATTCCCTAGTCAATGCAGCTACCGGATGGTAGAGATGCATGTCTGGAATATCTTCTATTGCATCGCACAATTCATCGTACCAAGGGCGGATATGACTGTTGAAAAAGGCGCGTTGATTGGTGAGATTAGAAATCTCCACATCATTACCTGCAATCAGGTATCTCATGACCTCACATAAAGCCGATAGATGATCCTCAGTCTCCGTGACCTCCTCGGCAGACTCCAGGCCAAAAGTATCTAAATCGCGACGGATATCGACCAAAGGCTTTTCGTTTAAATGGCCAGCCATATAAAAAGAGCCATTCAGAATGATATTGGGGCGCCCAACGCTAATGAAGTTACGATCAAACTCCTCGTGCCACGCTTTAGCAGGATTGTTCTTGGCAACCTCCACTACGCTATTCCATACTTTGGCTAGCGGGGCATCATCAGCCTGAGTTTCTTGCCCCTCTGGAATGGAGGCGGCTATCTGATCGAGCAACTCCTGATCCGGCGGCTGATGAAAAAGTCTGGCAATCAAACCATACAGATCCGCTCTAGCCAAATCCTCTGGTAGACCTACATCACCAACCTCAGTTGAGGCGCTTTCTTTTATCTGCTCGCTCATAGCTCTTTCTTCACCATATCGACAACCCGACAATCACCGCACATCTTGAGTCTATCCAAGGCTGCTCCAGCAAAGGCGCCATGGGCACCCAGCTTTACCAACATCAAATCCACCATTTTTGCCGTTCCAAAGACCTTGCCACAGCTAATGCAATGAAATGGCTTGGTCTCGTTGAGTTCTACCTTCTGCTTACGCTCCTCCACGGTCTGTAAGCGAGGCGCCAAGGACAATGCTTGCTCCGGGCAAGTTTGAACGCAGATACCACATTGAACACACTGCTTCTCAATAAAGGAGAGCTTGGGCTCATCTAAGTTATCGAGTAAAGCGCCTTCTGGACAGCTGCCCACGCAAGACATGCAGAGGGTGCAGGCATCTTTATTTATATTGAGACCACCTAAGAATGAAGACTTTGGCAATGCGACGCCACCTGCTGGAAGTGGTGCTTTAGCTTGCTTTTGTAGGTGCTCCAAAACCATTTCAATGGTTTCACGCTTTTGAGTACCCAAACCAAAACTGGCAGCAGAACAAAGTGCTTGAAGAGCGCCACGCTGACGCAGCTTGCCCATAGCTGCCGATACGGGCTGCAGATCATCAGCAGAAGCAAGTTGAATTAAAGAAAGTCTGGCGTCAAATCCATAGGCTGCCAAAATTGCATTGCCTAAGTCACATTGGGTTTCGAGTGCTGCGCGATAAGCGGGATCCTCGTCGCCTGTGAGCAACAAAATGACTTCACTAAAACCATAGCTGAGCGCGCCAAGCCATAAATCCAGGCCGGTCGAGGCAATGTGCTCAATTCCATAAGGCAATACAAAAGATGGTAATCCCTCAAATTGTTTTGGCCTTAAATGCGCTAACCGCCCGAGAGAATCTAAAGCTTGAGTTCCAGCCTTCAGTGTATGCAACAGCAATACAGGCGCTTGCGATTGTTTTGCCTTAACACTCTCTGCAGTAAATACATTAGCGAGAGTTTTAATCTCTTTGCCCTGATGACTAACGCTTGGATAGTTGTAGCGCATCGCACCCGATGGACACACCGTTGAACAAGCCCCACAACCCATACACAAATTAGGATTAACTTCTACTGTGCCCTGGCCATTCTTAAATAAGGAGGAGATGGCGCCGGTAGAGCAAACATCGATACAGGCACTGCACCCCACCTTACCATTACGGCCATGCGCACAAATCTTTTCGGTATAGGAGAAGTATTTAGGCTTTTCAAATTCACCGACTAAACCTAGCAATTGATTGGCCACTAATGCTTGCTCAAGCGGGTCTTTCCCGGGAGCAAAATAACCTTGTGGTGTTTGACTCATCCGCATCTTCGGATCAGTACGTAGATCCATAATCAAATCAAACTCGGCATTACGCTGACGCTCTACTCGATCAAAATTAATTGCGCCAATACTGGCACAGGCTGTGACACAAGCACGATGGGATTTGCATTTATCCAAGTCAATCTGAAACGAATCATCAATTGCACCTTCAGGGCACACCTCAACGCAAGCGCCACAACGAGTGCACATCTCTGGATCAATCGGGTTTTGTAAATTCCAATCAACTGAGAATTTACCCAAATATCCATCCAACTTAATCACTTCGCCACTATAGATTGGAAAGTTTCTTGCAATCGGCAATGTGCCTGGTTCTGTGCATAAAACGGATACATCGAGAGAATCGCTGAGTTTGTCAGCCCAAGGCAAGGCTTGATCTCCAGGACCAACAATCAGTAAGCGGCCCTGGCTTTCGTAATTCACGACTGGCACAGGCTCCGCCTCAGGCATATCAGCTAGGGCAAGCAGTGCAGCAATTTTCGGTGTGGAAGTTTTAGCCTCTTGGGTCCAACCAGCCACTTCGCGAATATTCACAAAACGTAATGGCGCCACCAAAGGCTTCTCTGATTGCTCAGCTAGCTCACCAAATAAAGCGCGCTCTTGAGTGCAGGCGATCACGATAGAGTCGCTGCCATCAAATGCTTTAATGACTGAGCCAATCTCCTGTCTACATAAGGAGGTGTGCATAGTGACACCTAGGGCCTTTGAATCCAAAGGCATGGTTCCATTGCAATTGCAGACTAATTTTTGACTCATTGATTTCTTCTTAACTGGTTTTTTTATCCACGGGTACGGGGTCTTTATCCCCCACTTCCTGAATAGGTGCTGGTGTGGATGTTAAATCAGTCTGTGGACTTAGGGGTAAAGCCTGCTCTTCCGGTTCGGATTCTTTATTGGCGGCAACTTGGTTGCTCGGGACTTCATCATCACTATCTTTACGGAAAATATTCAGCATGTCGGATTGCACCATGCGCTTCAACATTTCCAGGGGAATCGGGTCGGGCTTGGAATAATCGTCAATATAGATATCTAAGCCATCCATCACATTAAAGTGTGGATCCGAGAACATCTTCTTCATGGCTGCTTGCTGAACTGCGGGATCTACATCTGGCTTCATAAAAACAGAGAAATCAGGGGCAAATCGATCGATCTTCTCAACATCTTCCAAAGTTGCTGAAGGCGTAGGCTCTGCGGCATCAGCAGGCTGCTTTAATTCAGAAGGGGTCGTTAATTCAGACCTTGTCTGATCAAGCGCTTTTTTCTCAGGCTCGAGATTCTCCCCGGACTTGAGACGTGACCAACGATTCAGAAATCCACCAGCCATTAATCCTCCGCCCCACGATTAGCACCCTTGAATGACTCAGGACGGTGACGCTTTTTAGGTTCAGGGCGATAGTTCTCGTTCACAAACTCCTGCAGCCAAGAGGCGTGTTCTGCAGATAAGGGGACGTTATCAACCGATTCGCCACCATCTAACAAGCGTCCTGCTTCGTTATAACTTAGGCAAATACGGTGCGGAACTGCAATCGTTTCTTCAGACTTAGCCAACTCAATTGATTGAACATCCACGTAGCGCTCAATGTCTTCTTCTAGTCGCCACATCACAAACCAACAAGGTTGTGCAGCAGAAAGGTTTAGATAGTAACCCTCAGCCTCATCTGGAAAAAGATTGAGTTCGTAGCCAGTAAACAACCAAGACTCACCTTGATCATCGCGCCCTAAAAACTGCCCAATAATTTTGTTCTCTACGCTGACGGCATTAGTGAATTGCCCAAAGTCTGGCAATACCTCCTGAGGCGCCCAACGATAGGAAACCCAGGGGTTATCAATAAACTGCTTACGCATGAGCACCGCAAAACGCATAAAGCCTCAGGTATTTTGAACCACGATGTTAGGGAATTTACTGCTCATATCTTTAGAAAGTGCCGCCACTTTAATAGCAACCCGTCTTGCAATCGTTTTATAAATTGCGCTGATAGCACCATCAGGGTCAGCTACCACTGTTGGACGACCTGCATCCGCCTGCTCACGAATGGATAAATTCAGTGGTAAGTCACCCAAGAAATCAACGCCATATTCTTTGCACATCTTTTGGCCACCGCCGGTACCGAATACATGTTCTTCATGACCGCAACTTGGGCAAACATAGGTACTCATATTTTCGATGATGCCCACAATCGGCACCCCAACCTTTTCAAACATTTTCAAGCCCTTGCGCGCATCCAACAAGGCAATATCTTGGGGAGTAGTCACAATGACAGCGCCTGTAACAGGCACCTTTTGAGCCAGAGTTAACTGAATATCACCAGTGCCCGGGGGCATATCCACAATCAAATAATCCAGATCGCGCCAACGAGTTTGACGCAGCAGTTGCTCTAAAGCGGAAGTCACCATTGGGCCGCGCCATACCATTGGTGCATCATCATCGATCAAGAAACCAATGGAGCTTGCCTGAAGGCCATGACCTTCCATTGGCTCCATTGTGTTTTCCTCAATGGATTCTGGTCTACCGGTAATGCCCAACATCATTGGCTGACTAGGGCCATAAATATCCGCATCCAACATGCCAACCTGCGCACCCTCAGCCGCTAAAGCCAAAGCTAGATTAACTGCGGTGGTTGACTTCCCAACCCCACCCTTGCCGCTAGCTACTGCAATAATATTTTTTACATTCGGCAATAGCTTAACGCCACGCTGCACGGCATGCGCAACAATTTGACTGCTGACATTAACGCTGACATTTTTAACGTCAGGCAATTCACGGAGCACAGCAATGACGGATTTACGAATAGCATCAAACTGACTTTTTGCCGGATAACCTAAAACAATGTCTAGGCTGATATCACCGCCATCTACTTTTAGATTTTTGACACTCTTTGCCGACACAAAATCGATTTGCGTGTTTGGGTCAATTAAACCCTTTAATGCTGCTTGCACAGCCTCTACAGTAAGCGCCACCGACATCTCCTAAAAAGAACAATCCCGCGAGGGAATCCCAATACAGACTATTGGGAGGTATTACAAATAATGGAATAGTGGGTAGATTAACCGCACATGCAAAAAATTGCTTAAAACGAGATCGGGAAAATCTCGTTGAACCGACTTAAAAAATGAGAAGGCTGAGGTAATACACCGCCATAGACATCAAGGCAGTGGCAGGAATAGTAAAGATCCAGGCCCAAACGATATTGCCAGCAACCCCCCAACGAACTGCGCTAGCACGTTGAGTTGAGCCAACCCCAACAATAGCCCCAGTGATTGTGTGGGTAGTGGATACCGGAACGCCAAGAGCCGTTGCCATAAACAAGGTGATTGCTCCACCTGTCTCAGCACAAAAACCACCGACGGGTTTGAGCTTAGTCAGCTTCTGACCCATTGTTTTAACAATCCGCCAACCACCAAACATGGTGCCCATCGCAATGGCGATGTAACAGGAAATAATCGTCCACGTAGGCGGCATACTCGCGCCCGCCTCTGCGTAACCGGTGATGATCAGCAGCAGCCAAATAATGCCGATAGTCTTCTGAGCATCATTACCACCATGACCCAAGCTGTATGCGCTAGCGGAAACGAGTTGTAAACGTCTAAACCAGCGATCTGTTTTTGATAAGTTGGCATTGCGACAAACCCAAGCCACCAACAACATCATCAAGGAGCCCAATAAGAACCCCACTAAAGGCGAGATAAAAATAAAAGACACAGTCTTGATAATTCCTGACCACACCAAACCATCAACACCAGCTTTGGGTAAAGCCGCTCCAACGAGGCCACCAATCAGCGCATGGGAGGAGCTTGAAGGAATGCCGTAATACCAAGTAATCACATTCCAGATAATGGCTCCCACCAGGGCTCCAAAGATTACGTGCAAATCTACTGCAGCAGGATGAACAATCCCCTTGCCGACGGTAGCGGCAACACTAAGATGGAAAATGAAAATCGCTAAAAAGTTAAAGAAGGCGGCAAATACCACCGCCTGCTGAGGTTTGAGCACCCCAGTAGATACAACGGTAGCAATCGAGTTGGCGGCATCATGAAATCCATTCATGAAATCGAATGCCAACGCTAGCGCCACTAAAAGCGCTACCACCCAAAATGCGACTTCTATTGAGGCCAACTTATTTAACCTTAAGAATTTTCAAGAACGATGCCTTCAACCAAATTGGCAACGTCTTCACATTTATCGGTAACTTCCTCGAGCAACTCGTAAATACGCTGCAACTTAATCAGCTCGCGCACTTCAATATCTTCGCGGAATAGTTTAGTGATCGCAGTTGAGAGTAAGCGGTCTGCACCAGACTCTAAGTGATCGATCTCGTCACAGGTCTTTAAAGCTGCTTTAGCAACTTCGGGATCGGAGATATCTTTGAGCATACCTACAGCGTTTTTCATACCAATACAGCATTGGTTGCAGAGCTCAGCCATGTGAAGCATCTCATCGGTCATCTGCTTCACGTTATAGAGATGCATTGCTTCGGTGCCGTTCTGAATTAAATCAGCAACATCATCCATTGTGTTGATGAGGTCAAAAATCTGATCGCGATCAATCGGCGTAATAAAAGTCTTGTGGAGGCGGCGATGCACTTCTTTCACAACATCATCGCAAGCATGTTCTGCGCTATCGACTTCTTGCGTATATTTCGCACGCAATGCTTCATCGTTGTAATGCTCGATGAATTTCAGAAAAGATTCGGAGGCTGCAACGATATGCGCAGCATGTTCGTTGAACAATTCAAAGAAATTGCCATCGTGAGGCATTAACTTACTGAAGAACATAATTCACGATCCTTTAGAAACGAAAGCTGCGAGATTTAATAGGCTGACCACATTCTAAACAATGCCTTAATTTGATACGGGAAATCCAGCTTCTGTTATAAGCCCAGCAGCTAATTCAGGGGAAAGAGTCGTTTCAAGCGTTACTAACTGGGTTGCCAAGTCTGCCTGAACCTGAGCCTGGGGATCCTGGGCTTGTACCGCTCGTGTCACAGCATTAATACAGCCGCCACAAGTCATTCCTGATACCTTCAGCGTAAACATAACTACCCCCTAAAAAATGTCAAAATATGGTTGTTGATGGCCTTTTTTCACCTTGAGGTAGATTATCTTCTAGATGACCCCCAAAAATTCCAGTAATTCAGAGTTTTTTAGCCTCGATATTGGCGGAATGACATGCGCCTCGTGTGTCAGCCGGGTAGAAAAAGCTTTAGATAAGATTCCCGGGGTTGAGGCAGCTACCGTGAATCTGGCTACAGAGCAGGCAAGAGTGCGGATAAAAAGCGGCTCATCCAATCTGGCTGAGATCATCGCTCAGATCAAAAAGACTGGGTACGAGGCTAGAGAGAGCTCGGCTCGAGGCAATTTAGACCAAAAGGTGACTAAATCATTTTGGGACGCTGAAGGCTTGGGTCGCGTTGTCCTGAGCTTTCTCCTGTCGGCCCCACTCTTCTTGCCGATGTTTTTAATGCCCTTTGGCATTCATTGGTCATTGTCGGGTTGGTGGCAGTTAGCCCTGGCGACTCCCGTGCAATTTATCTTAGGGTGGCGCTTTTACAAGGCAGGCTTCAAATCCTTGATGGCTGGCGCTGGCAACATGGATCTACTGGTTGCTCTCGGTACCAGCGCTGCCTACGGACTCAGTCTCTATATCTTGCTGACCACTAGCCATGCGCATGAGCTCTACTTTGAAGGATCAGCGGTCATTATTTGCATGGTCTTGCTGGGTAAATGGTTGGAGGCGCGTGCCAAGCAACAAACCAGTGAAGCCATTCGCGCCCTACAAAAGCTCTGGCCTGAGCATGCAAAAGTTTTAAGCGCTGAAGCTGATCTCCAAATGAATGTAGGTATAGGTGCGGATCAATACCGTGACCTACCTTTGGAACAAGTGCTTCCAGGTGATCGGGTCTTAGTACTCCCCGGTGAACGCATTGCGGTTGATGGCGTCATTATATTTGGCAGCAGTCACGTAGATGAATCCCTACTCACTGGCGAGAGCGAGCCGGTTAAGAAAGCCGTGGGCTCAAAAGTGATTGGAGGCGCCTTAAATGGCGAAGGCGTGCTAGTGGTGATGGCCAAAGCTGTTGGTGTTGAAAGCGTACTCTCGCAAATTATTAACTTAGTAGAAGAAGCACAAACTCAAAAAGCGCCGATTCAAAAGTTAGTTGATCAAGTGAGCGCCATCTTTGTTCCTGCTGTGATGATTCTTGCGCTCATCACCGGCATCGGCAACTGGCTTTATTTAGACTCCGTTGCTATCGCCATCTTGCGTGCCGTATCCGTTCTGGTGATTGCCTGCCCTTGCGCGCTTGGCTTGGCCACTCCAGCCGCAATCATGGCCGGCACAGGCATAGCTGCACGCTTTGGAATTCTGATTAAGGATCCTCAAGTTTTGGAGTTGGCACACCGACTAGATATCGTTGCCTTTGATAAGACTGGAACATTAACCATTGGTAAGCCACGCATGCTTGCCCTACTTCCTTTTGATCAGTTATTTACCGATGAGGATCAAATCCTTGCCACTGCTGCAGGCCTGCAATTGGGAAGCGAGCATCCCTTGGCCAAAGCCCTAATTGATGCCGCAAAAGCAAAAGGTGTTGCAGCTATTGCCCCTTCATCGAGCAAAGGATTGCCTGGCATTGGCATTGAAGGCATACCGAGTAGCGGCCCTTTTGCGTCACAAACACTTCGCTTACAAAGCGTAGCCTCTCTTGAAGGCAGTCAACAACACGATACTGTTTTGCAAAAAGCGCAAGCTTGTTTTGAGCAGGGTCAAACTGTTTCGGTTTTGATGAGCGCAGGCAATCAGGATGGGGAAGCGCCAAGCCCAATTGCTGTGATTGCCTTTGGGGATGAGCTTAAGGTAAATGCAAAATTAGCGGTTGAAGCGCTTCATAGATTGCATATTCGGACAGTGATGCTATCTGGCGACAATTTGGCTGCGGCTACCCGAGTAGGAAAAAAAATTGGTATTGATGAAGTATTTGCTCAAATCATGCCAAGCAATAAAGCAGAGCTTATTCAGAAGCTACAGATCGACTCCGAAGGGAAAAAACATTTCGTGGCGATGGTTGGCGATGGCGTCAACGATGCTCCCGCCTTAGCAATCGCAGATGTGGGCATGGCAATGTCTACCGGCACCGATGTAGCAATGCAAGCCGCTGGAATTACCTTAATGCGCGGAGATCCCACTTTAGTTGCAGATGCAATTGATATCTCTAAAAAAACTTGGGACAAGATTCGTCAAAATTTATTTTGGGCATTCGCATTTAATACGATTGGTATACCGATGGCAGCCTTGGGTTATTTATCGCCCATGCTAGCTGGCAGCGCAATGGCGCTCTCTAGCTTCTGCGTCTTGAGTAACGCCCTACTTCTCAAGCGTTGGCACCCTCAGCATTCTTAAGTTATTTGGCGTTCTTACGAACTAACTCAATGTCGCCATAAAGGGCGCGCGTTTCTGATTTAGTGTTATCGGTATCAGTCAATAGCGCAATGCCAATCACATTACCTGGCGCCTCTCCATAAGCCAGCTTGTAATCGGCCGCCAAATCTCGTTCGTGCTTGCGCCACTCGCCTAAGCTATCCCAGCCCGAGTCAACCACAATCATCTTCACGCGTGAGGTATGGGCATTATTTAAAACAGTATTGACTGAATTTTTCCCTGACCAGATATACATCACCGTGGCGTACGGCATCTCTTGACCACTAATTAAACTGGCCATCTCAAAGGTGAGCTTTTCTTTTAAAGGAAGCTTGGATTTATTGCCATCAAAGGCCACCAAGATGCGAAGCGGTGCATCGTCACTCTGACTATCTGCATTGTCCGCTTGCGGCATTGCGCCTACCGCCTTCCATTCCCACTGAAGCCATAAGTTTTGAGCGGAGCGTGGACGAAGCTTTACTGCAAGACCAGATGCCGATGTTTTGGAATTGGCGGATAGCACCGTACGACCTTGATATTTCTCAAGACGGTAAATAGTGTTCTTCTTATAGGGAGCAATGCGGTAGAAATGCCAACCATCTGGCATGCCATCTCGCGGCTTCTCAGCGGAGAATTTTGGCAAGTCCTCTTGGGCAGGTAACTGATCAGCATTAAATGCTTGGCCAGCCTCATTCTCGATCGAGTTCCCAGTCAAGCCAGCACAGCCTACCAATAAGGCCGCCATTGCAGTCAATAGCAGGAGGGATCGATAGCGGTTTTTTATAAACATCTCCTGAATTGTCCCAAAGAATGGAGGGCTAAGTCTAAAATCGGATGATGCGCCATCAATCACCCTCTAGCTGGGCCGCTATCAGCATCTGCATTGCTGCAGTGGTGCATTTTGCCCTCGGCTTCTCGATTGAGTTCTCTGTCGATGAGGCCCATTACGCTTTATATGCCAAACATCTTGCTTGGAGTTACTTTGATCACCCACCACTGGTAGGTTGGATACAGTGGCCGCTGGTTTCCCTGACCACATCCGAAGGAATTATTCGCCTCATTCCAGAATTGCTTTGGGCGCTTTCTGCTTTATTGGTATACCAAGTCACACTAGAAATTCATCGCTTCATTCAAGGCCGTAATGCGGGCTACTTAACTACCGCCCTGCCATCAGCCAACCTATGTGGCTTCATGGCCGTTTTAGCAATCATTGCGGCTCCACTGCCCCACGTTCTAGCGATTGGTCTTTTGCCAGACACTCTGCTTGCTCCTTTAAGTCTTGGCTTAATGTTGATGGCTTTACGTTGGACCCGCAAAGATCACTTCTCCATTGCGGACTGGATCATCACCGGCTTGCTATTAGGCTTGGCGGGACTAAGCAAGTACACCGCGGCATTTACTGCATTTGCTTTGCTCTTAGTTTTTTTAGCCTCGCCCAAAAAAGCCTGGATTACCAGAGCCGGTTTCTGGATTGCCGCAGTCATTGCCTTGATCGTGATTAGCCCTGTTCTGTATTGGAATTGGATGAATGATTGGATTTCATTCAAATATCAAATTGCTCATGGCAGTGGTGGCACCTGGGCATGGCGAAGAGTTGCCGCCTTCATTGGCATTCAGATTGCCTGCTTTGGCCCTCTTTTGCTTTTAGGTGGCTATACATTTCTTAAGAATTGCCTCCACTCTCAGAAGCTTGTTCTCATTGCCTTACTCAGCTTCTTCGTGATCCCCTTCATTATTTTTGCTGCACTATCTGGAGGAGGCAGCCTACCCCACTGGACTACACCAGCTTGGTTTTGTCTGGCGCCATTTACCGGCATTGGTCTAGCCAAGGCCTGGGCTGCGCAACAGCGCATAGCAATTCGGATTTTGTTTATTGGGCAAATACTGATTTGCTTGCTAGGCTTTAGCTATGTTTTGGCCGGAGGGTTTAATACTGCCGCCATTAAATCTAATCCCATTGCCGATCTCTATGGGTGGAAGCTTGCTGGCCAGAAAGCCGCTCAATTAGCAACAGCTACTCAAGCAAATGGTATTGCAGTACAAAACTGGACATTAGGCAGTAGAGCAGCCTGGTATGCCAGCCCCTTACCCACTTTTGTATTGGATCAAAGGCGGGATCAGTTTGACCTCTGGTTTGGGCAATTGCCAGCCGGTGCAAACGTCTTGCTAATCAACTGGTCAGGAATGGCTTTTAAGCCGCCAATTGGGGGCAATCTGGCCTTTGAGGCATGTGAGCCCTTAGATAGCCTAGAAATCATCCGCTTTGGACAGGTTTTGTCTAAATTTGACTACAGCCTTTGCCGCAACTGGCAGGATGCTGGGGTGGCGCGTTAATTCCCCAAATTCAAGACCTTAGACTCTCAAGGCATTATCCTTACGCCTATGAGTTCACAACCCCAAACCACCCCCAAAGCCACATCTGGGTGGAAAGCAATTCTCAAACGAGCTTGGCCTACGATTCGCATCTTGCTATCGCTAGCCCTCCTCTGGAAAGCTACTAGCGGAATTGATTGGCATGCGCTCTTAGATTCTGAAATTCAGATGCAGCCTTGGTGGTTTTTGGCAGCTGGCTTGATGATGCTTTCGGCATTTATTTGCGGTGGTCTACGCTGGGGATTTTTAATGCGCAAAGTCGGCTTTCAGGGAAGCCACATCAATTTTGTAGCACTCTACTTTGCTGGCGGACTAATTAACCAAGGATTACCAAGTACGCTTGGCGGCGACAGCTATCGCGCTATTACTGCAACCCACTTAAATAGCAGTGGCAAATTAACAGAAGCAAAAGAGCTTGATGCAGAACTTCATCACTCCGTTGACTTGGAGCATGCCACCCCTAAGTTGCGCTTGAGCTTTTCAATGGTTCTAGTTGATCGACTACTTGGCTTGGCTGGAAACAACTTACTCGGTGGGCTTGGGCTTATTTTGGGTGGCGCAACTTTAGCCGCCTGGGGAACAGACTTGGGTTATGCGCTTACTGGCATCATGATTTTGGCGGGTTTATTACTTGCTGCAATTTTGGCCTGGGGTCCTAGCTGCAATCTCTTGCAAAAGTTATTAGATCGCCTGCAAATGAATCACGCCATGCCCGGTATTAAGCTGGCCTTTTCTTGGCCCATGAATGTGGCTCAAGCCGCATTTGCAATTGGCATTCACTCCCTCACGATTTTGACGCTGCTCTTCTGCCTCAAGGCCTATGGTGTAGATGCACCAATTGAAGCCCTCATGATTGGCTTGCCCGCATTAAGTCTTTTATTGATGTTGCCAATTAGCATCTCCGGCTGGGGCTTGCGTGAGGCCACACTCTCTTCTGTACTAGCATTGTGGGGCGTAAGTCCCTCAATGACGGTATTAGCATCGATTAGCTATGGCGCCATTACTGTCTTATCAGTATTGCCGGGCGCTTACTTTTTATTAAAACGGAAATAATTCTTTTAGAGCCACACTATGAGCATTAGCGTCAACACCATGCGCGCCATCGACCACTGGGTTGGAGTGCCACTCTGCGCAGTAGCAAGCCCAATAGTCGCCCTGATTGATGGCATCAAAAATATCTTTAGTCGCGACTCAGATACGCCACGCAAACTACTTTTTATTGAATTATCCGAAATGGGTAGCGCAATCTTGGTTGATCCGGCTATGCGCAATGCGCAGGCTCGTGGCGCTGAATTATTTTTCCTGATCTTTAAAAGCAATCGTGCCAGTCTCACTTTATTAAATACTGTTAAGCCTGAAAACATTTTCACAATTGACTCTTCAAGCTTGAGCGGTTTAATTAAAGACACACTCAAATTTTTACTGTTGGCTCGCAAGCATCGCATCGATACCGTTATTGATTTGGAATTATTTTCCCGCTTTACCGCCCTATTAACCGGTCTCTGTGGTGCGCGACGCCGTGTGGGTTATCACATTTTTCATGGTGAAGGCTTGTGGCGCGGCTTCATGCTGACTCGCAAAGTGCATTACAACCCGCACATCCACATTACTAAGAATTTTCTTTCTCTTATCCATGCGGCATTTGCCAAAGAGATTGAAGTGCCATTCAGCAAAATTCATATTGCTGATTCAGAAGTTCGCCTTGAGCAGGCTGTAATCGATCCTACATCATTGAGCAAAGTACGCGAGCGGATTGAGAAACTTGCATCAGATGCTGGCATTCAATTTAAGCAGGGTCAGCAACGCTTGATTTTGGTAAATCCCAATGCAAGCGACTTGTTACCGCAAAGACGTTGGGCGCAGCAACGCTTCTCCGAACTCATTCAGGGATTAAACCAACGTTATCCAAATGATCTCATTCTGATTACTGGCTCGCCAGCTGAATTCGAGTACGTTGAAAAAGTACGTGCAGTTGCTGATGTTAAAAATGCCCTGAACTTTGCTGGCCAAGTTAGCTTCGCAGAACTACCGCCCCTCTACACACTGTCTGATGTGATGGTGACTAACGATTCTGGGCCGGGCCACTTCTCCGCCGTTACCCCATTGCGAACAGTCGTCTTGTTCGGACCAGAAACCCCAGCGCTCTATGGTTCTGTTGGCAAGTCCATTGCCATTACTGCGAATCTCGCATGCTCTCCTTGTGTCAGCGCAGCCAATCATCGCAAAACACCTTGTCACGACAATGTCTGCATGCAGGCAATCACCGTCGCCCAAGTCTTAGAAAAAATGGTGCACCAATTGAATGAAGTCGATCAAGAGCGAGCTCGTTAATTCGCATGATCGAGCAGCGCAAACCGGATTTAGCAGTTGCCTCTCTTTGGGTTTGGTTTATCCCTCTGCTACCGCTTGGTCTAGCAATCGCCATTTACTTTGGCGGACTACAGACCCCGACATTTTTATTCATTAATCGCTATACCCAGGTTCTGCCAGACACCCTATGGGCTTGGCTCACTTTTGTTGGTAATGGCTGGGGAATCTTTGCTCTGTGTTTTCCGCTTTTGTTGTTAGCGCCTCGATTGCTGAGCGCAGGACTATTGGCGTCACTGATTGGCGGCACAATTAGCCAGATTATTAAACCCTTTTTAGCCCTCCCTCGCCCTGCTGGAGTATTAGCCCTGGAAGATTTTTATCGTATCGGCGAACCTTTATTACAAAGGGCAATGCCATCCGGGCACACGCTGACTGCTTTTGCAGTAGTTTCTGGCATCTACTTCGCTAGCGATCGCGATAAGAGAAGTTCTTTGTGGTGGATCTTCATCATTGCAAGCTTTGCTGGCATCTCTCGCAACGCACTTGGTGCTCACTGGCTGACAGACGTTCTAGCTGGTTGCGCCATTGGAATTTGGTCAGGCATGATTGGGGCGCTATTAATTAGATTTATTCCAGAAGCTCAATTAGCGCCCAATAAGCTTGCGGCTCGCCTGCTAGCCCTTGGTGGGCCTGTGACGATCTACGTACTTCTGACCCAAACTCTAGACTCAGAACTCAACCAATCTTTGCAATATGCTTGCGCGGTATTAATCAGCATTACCCTAGCTTTATTTATTAAAGCGCAAAAACCAAGAGGCATATAAAGATGTTTAGCTATCGCCACGCTTTTCATGCTGGCAGTCATGCTGATATTCTGAAGCATCTGCTAATGATTCATTTAGTTGAGTACCTTCAAGAAAAACCAGGCGCCCTCACTATTGTTGATACGCATGCTGGTGCTGGGATTTACAGCCTAATAGATGGCTTTGCGACAGTTAGCAAAGAAGCGGATCAGGGTATTTATCGCCTAGCTAAGTTTGCAGAAGCCAATCCAGTCAGTCCGGGCATTGCCAATTATCTCGAATACATTCGCGCTGAGAATGCCGCAGATGCAATCACCATCTACCCCGGATCTCCATTTATTTTGGCGAGACTATTGAGATCACAAGACCGTTTGAAGCTCTTTGAGCTTCACCCCAAAGAGATTGATATCTTGCGCCACAATATCAGCGAACTCAAACAATCAAAGCAAATTGATATTTATGCGGAAGATAGCTTTGCAAGATTAAAAGGGTTGATGCCGCCGCCCAGTAGGCGTGGACTTGTTTTAATCGACCCCTCTTACGAGGATAAGCAAGACTACCGTTATCTCGAAACTACGATGGAGGAGGCTCTACACCGTTTTGCTACTGGTTGTTATGCAATTTGGTATCCATGCCTCTCGAGAAGAGAATCAGCTTCCCTGCCTGATCACATGAAAAAGATTGCTACGGCTCATAAACGCTCTTGGTTACAGGTTGAGTTGCGGGTTGAGAATGCGCCTAAAGAACGTCGGCTTCAGGCCAGCGGCATGTTCATCTTTAATCCACCGTGGACGCTAGAAAAACAATTAGCCGAAAGCTTACCCATTCTTGTAAAAGCACTTGGCCAAGATAGTGGCGCTGGATTTGTATTAAAGAATTTTGAGGTTTAGTCCAAGACTTGGATCATGACTTCATTGCGGCGCATGAAGGGCAATGTCCAGGGCGGGTTGTAGCGCGCAAATTGAGGCTCACCGCTTGGCTTTAAATTCTTAACCTTAATCCAATCGCGTAGTGCTTGGGTTTTTTCCTGCACCTTTTCTTCATTATAAAAACCAGAAAAAGTAATTACCGCCCTTTTCTCTGCTGGCACCTCTCTTATCTTGACTTGCGGATCCAATGGCTTTGGTAGGCTAGCTAAGGTGTACTCTGCGGGCATCACAAAGGATACCGTCCATTGATTACCCGCACCCTCAGAAGGCTTGCTACTCTCAATGCCCACAGGAGCTGTCATGGCAATCTTCGCACCCTTATTTTGATCGGCGGATTCAATGCCAACAGGTGCAGTCATAGCGATCTTTTCGGATACCTGATTTTTCCCAAAGATATATGCAGCAATTAAACGAAAACCTTGACTAGAAGCAGCATCCAAATCACCATCCACCTGAACTTCTGCCATTATGCGAGGGGCATAGGCACGCAATTCAAATGGCTCGGATTTCTCTAAAAGGACATACTTCGGCTCTTCAGCTGCCATTGCAGCGCTCGTGATGAATATGCAGGCTAGAAATACTAAAATGCGCATGGAGAAATCCTACATGGTGGTTGATTACCATTGAGACTGAATGCTAAATCCTGATTCATCATATTGAATATGCGCTTGCGCACCTACCGGCAATGTGAGTTTCTCGGCTTGATGACCAAATGGCAAACCGGATAACACGGGGATGTTGCCAGGAAGACGTTTACTAACAGCCTCAATAGCACTTTCCAAGGTGTAACCGCGGTCATTGTCATAAAGACGGTAGGCTGAAAATCCACCCAACAGAATGGCGCTTTGATTTTCCAATACGCCAGCATCCAGTAATTGCATCAGCATGCGCTCAATTCGATAAGGATGCTCATTGACATCCTCTAGGAACAGAATTCCACCATGAGTTTGTTCTTGCGTTGGCAAGTAAGGCGTGCCGACTAACCCTGCTAGCACGGTTAGGTTTCCACCCCAGAGCATCCCCGATACTTTACCTTGGACAGGCTTTTTTAAGAAAGGTTGCGCAGCCTGGATGGTGCAGTCTAATTTACGCTCATTGATGGCTTTTTGAAAATGCGCCCACATGAATGCATTGGGGGTAATACTGTCACCCTGACATGCAAAATCAAAATTGAGCATAGGGCCTGCCAATGTCACTGCGCCAGTCTTAGCTAGTAAACCTAATTGAAATACCGTGAAATCACTGTGTCCACAAATCTGCAGACCATTCTGAATAGCTTTGGCAATCGCACTCCACTGAATATCCGCAAGTAAGCGATGTAAGCCATACCCACCACGCATAGCAACAACAGCAATCTCGGGAGAGAGTTTGGCAAGTTGATTAACTTCTGCCAAACGCTCAGCGTCAGAGCCGGCAAAGCGTTGCTCAACGCGATTTACGCATTCCGTATTAAGAACTTCAACACCCTGCTTCTGAAGCCACTCAATTCCTTGCAAGGGGCTACTTGCGTCTAAGCTCGCTCCTGAAGGAGCAATCAAATGCATTTTCTTCAACGCCGCTCCTTAAAAAAATCACGCAATACCTGTCCACACTCCTCGCCCATGATGCCACCTTCGACCTGGGTCTGGTGATTAATCTGTTTTTCCGAGAATACATTGAGCACGCTACCGGCAGCCCCTGTTTTAGGGTCAGTCGCACCAAATACCACGCGCTCCACCCTAGCATGCAGCATTGCTCCAGCGCACATGGTGCAGGGTTCCAGCGTAACGTAAAGGGTTGTGCCTGGCAGTCGGTAATTCGATTCCTCTTGAGCGGCAGCGCGCAAGGCCATCATTTCAGCGTGGGCACTAGGATCGCTATTGGTGATCGGCTGATTAAAACCGGCTGAAATAATTTGACCATCTCGAACCAGTACGGCACCCACAGGCACCTCACCAGCAGCAGCGGCCAGCTTAGCTTGATTTAAAGCTTGCTGCATAAATTGGCGATCAAGCTCAGCTTGCATCTTGCTTCTTAGGAATGGGAAACGTCAGCCCAACAATTGGGTGTTTCATAAAGACGAATAGATGCGAGCTTGAGTCGGCCATCAAAGGCTTTTTCAAAAACAGGTTGTAGCACTCTAAAAGCTGCGCTTGCTAAGTTCTCAACAGTGGGAACATGCTCCATCACTACGGTCTTGTGATTAGGGATGGAATTTAAATAGGCCACCAATCCAGCATCTTCTTTGGCAACTAAAAACGCATGATCCCAAGGCTCCACTACATACTGATTAGTAAGGCGCTTGATATCGCCAAAATCTAAGACCATGCCATCATCCGCCTTACCAGGATGATCCGCAATTACACCAGTTAACGTAACTTCAATTGCATAGCGATGGCCATGCAAATGACGACACTGCCCATCATGGTTCGGAATGCGATGACCCGAGTCAAACTCAAGGCGGCGGGTAATGGAAATGGCTTCTTGCTTGGTGGTCATGATTACTCTTCTGAATACTTAAATATAGCTACAACTACTATCGAATACCGATCATTTTATGGGCCTGGACACTCAAGCGCCATAAAGGCCGCTTTTGACATAGGCGAACTGCTAATGCGAGGTTTTCTTGAAGGTTTGGACCATCCATGGCCTGTAAGAAGCGATTACGGTAATCCATCTTCTCAAATCTAGCCAAGAGCGTCTCTAAGGAGCTATGGCCCACCTGGGGAATCACCAACTTAATCTCATCGGCCTGCAGAACAATCAGATCGGAACCAGCCTTAGGGCTGACACATACCCAGTCAACACCCTTGGGAACTTTAATCGTCCCGTTAGTTTCGATGGCAACAGTAAAGCCTTTAGCATGTAAAGCGTCGATTAAAGCAGTATCGAGCTGTAGCAATGGCTCGCCACCAGTGAAAACAACATAACGCTGCTGAGGTCCAGCAGAGGTGCTTTTCCAGACCTCTTCTATGGTATCGGCCAATACAGAAGCAGTTTCAAACTTGCCGCCCCCTGCACCATCACTTCCAACAAAGTCAGTATCGCAAAATTGGCAGATAGCAGTAGCGCGATCTTCTTCGCGACCTGTCCACAGATTGCAACCAGCAAAGCGACAAAATACGGCCGCACGACCAGCGTGGGCGCCCTCACCCTGAAGGGTTGGAAAAAGTTCTTTTACGGTATACATAGCTATGTTCTGATTTTAAGCGCTTTACTTACTTCCAGGACACAAGCTCCCACTCTAAGTAATCTTCCCAGAGGGCGTCATTCCAAAACATCCCCCCTAGAAGATATCGCCCATATCCGCGACGAATGACCCATCGACCCACTTCTGGTGAAAGCCACATATCTTCCTGGCGATAACTGGCGACCCGGAATACATCATTACTCTCAAAATAAGGAGCCTCATTTTGGTATTTCAATACCGGAAATTTGCCGGCGGGAACGCTTACACCCTCCCACTGCAGCGCAGATACATTTAATCCCCAGTAGTAACTGCTATCGGGGTAACCAACAACTTGGTAACGCGTGCGATAAAAACCAGACCAGCCTGGAACCAGTTGCTCAGGCCATGCAGGGAGTGCCTGTTGAAATTTTTGGGGAGGATTCCAGTGTGGGTCTTGGACGATATAACCCCAAGGGTCTTGGATTTCATCGGGCAGTAGCCCTGCTTTGACTCCGCTACGCTGAATCCGAATCTGGGGTGCAATAGAAACTACCCGCTCTGTAACAATATCCACCAACTCTTGGTTGAAAACATTACGTACGTTATAGACCCACTGCTGCCCTACTTGTGGGGCCCTCACCTTAGGTGGGTTGATAGGTTGCGGTAGTGGTGTTGAGGTCGGATACGGTTGCGAAGAAATACAGGCCGCCAATACTGCTGGTGACAACAACAGAAGTAATCTGCGTAAGGCGCTCATTTGTAGGAGCTGAGCTGCCATTGATAGCTGCCCTCCAGGATCACAGACCCATAACCACCTTGCAATTGATAAGAGCCAGAGGCCTCGCGCGCAACCCAACGCCCAATTTGCGGAACAAACCAAGTGGTCTCTTTCCGAATGCAATCAATTTTGTTTGGATCTTCATTTTCATAATTGATCAAAGACTGAAAGCGCAACGCTATGAATTCTCCAGCAGGAACAGTAATTTTTTCCCAGCCCTGCACACTCATGTATTCCTGCCAACTTAATCTCGAGTCTGAATAGCCGGCAATACTGTACTTAGTGTTGAACTGTTTTGCCCAAGTAGTTGATAGCTGCTCAGGCCAAAGTGGTAGAGATGGACTAAAGTTGATTAGACGTGACCATTGGGTGTCCGTAGAAACCATTCCCCATGAAGTCTGGATTTCACTGGGTAAGCGAGCACCATCAGCAGTCATACGATCAATCACAATGTTTGAGCCAATATTGGAAACACGCTCAGTGATCACATCCAAAATTTTTCCATCAAAGATATCTTTTTTTATGTAGGTCCACTCTTGGCCCACTTGCGGTGGACGAACCACGGGGAGTGGTTTTGGTTGAGCTACAGGAATACCGTGCTCATACGAGAGGCTGCTACAAGCAACTGGAGCTAAAGCGGCTGATGCAATAAAGGTGCGGCGAGATAGATTCATATTGCTACCCATGGTGAGTTAAATAAGCAAGCTTGATTGCTCAAGTTTATACATGCCTTAATGCTTTGGCTATCGTATTGCGACCTACCGACGCTTTCGGAACACCAGACATATCAAACCATTTATGCACATCCTCTTCAAAGCCAACGCCATGCATAAAGTTGTAAATAGCCTTCTTAAGACCGACACCAAGCAGATCGTGATTTACCCCCGTGGGGTCGATAAAGGCGACATCATTCTTGGCAAAGCTGATAGGAGGCAATGGCACGAGTTCAATGCCATAGGCTGCTGGGTCAAGACCCACCGGAGAATGTACTGTGCAAGTAAAGCGATGAAAAAATCCGCTCTGAATGCAGCCATTTTCAAAAAGCTGGCGAACGTATTCGAGAGAGTCGACAGTCTCTTGAACGGTTTGTGTTGGGAAACCATACATTAAATAAGCGTGCACTAGGATGCCTGCATCAGAGAAGCCTTTGGTTACCTGGGCCACCTGCTCGACTGATACACCTTTTTTCATAAGCTCGAGCAACCTGTCAGATGCCACTTCAAGTCCACCAGACATAGCAATGCAACCGCTTTGTGCCAACAACTCACATAACTCTGGCGTGAAGGTCTTTTCGAAACGAATATTCCCCCACCAAGAAATCACCACCTTACGACGAATTAATTCCTCAGCAAGGGCTTTCAATATTTTGGGTGGCGCAGCCTCATCTACAAAATGAAATCCAGTCTGACCAGTCTCAGCTACGATTGCTTCGATGCGATCAACCAAGAGGCTAGCTGAAGCAGTTTCGTAACGCGAGATGTAATCCAAACTGACATCACAAAAGCTACATTTTTTCCAATAACAACCGTGAGCAACGGTTAATTTATTCCAACGCCCATCACTCCATAAGCGATGCATGGGATTAAGCATGTCAAGCAAAGATAAATAGGAATTTAGTGGTAGGCCATCCCAGGTGGCGGTTCCGACTTCCTCAAACGGAATGTCCGGCTCCCGCCAATTGATGTAACGAACCTCGTTACCAGTGGTACGGATAAATGTTCGCACTAGTCTTTCGGCAGAGCGCTTGCCATTTAAATGCTCCAACAGAGCAAGCAAGGGTCGCTCGCCAGAATCCAGAGTGATGTAATCGACAAAATTAAATATGCTCGGATCAGTTAGCTCACGCAACTCCGTATTAACGTAGCCGCCACCAAGGCCAATCTTGATTTCAGGGTAATACTGCTTAATGGTTTGAGCAATACGTAATGCAGCATACATAGCCCCAGGAAATGGCACTGAGAGCAATACCAAGTTAGGCTGATGCTTTTCGATGGAAGACCTGGTTAAGTCTTGTAAATGTAAATCCATTAGCGTTGGACTTGCTGCTAAGGCATCTGCCAAAGGCGTAAAAGTGGGCTGACTGCCTGCTAGGGATTCTGCATAACGAACAAACTCAAATCGCTCATCTACCGCATCACGGAGCACATCAGATAAATCATTGAGGTAGAGAGTCGCCAAATGACGCGCACGATCCTGAGAGCCGAGTGCGCCAAATGCCCATGCCAACGAATCAACACCCTCTTCCTCGTCATAAACCTCTAAGGATGCGAAACGTGGACCCTCGGGTAGTAAAGTACGGCTATTGATGCGATGAGCGAGGGTGCTATCGCGTCCTTGTAAAAATGCAATCGCCAAAGCGATAGTGCTTTGATAGTCCGCAAAGTAATCCAGAAAGAAGTTAACGCTAGCACTGCGATTTTCTTCGGGAAGTTTCAAGGCTTGCTGTTGAATCTCCAGCAAACCCTGTGGAGTAAAGAAACCCAAGACCAAGGCTAGTGCCAAATCCTCTTGAACCGCATCAAAACCACGTGAGCGCAGAAAGCCAGTGAGATAAGCCGTTGATGGATACGGCGTATTGAGCTGCGTCATCGGCGGAATGAGACTCAGAATCTTCATGCAGCCTGTGCCCGCTTCTCACTAAGGGATTCCAGCAACTCTAATTCTTCTGAAGTAAAGCCAGCTTGCTCACGCGCATCAAAATTAAACGGCCCCCTCAAAGTGGGTGCACGGTATTTCTCAGCTAGCTCGCGATAAGTCGTAATTGGGGATAAGTTGTCATTGGCACATAAAAAGTTAAACCAACGATTGCCAACAAGCACATGTCCAATCTCATCATGCAGAATGATTTCCAGAATCTCTACGGCGCGATCATCTTTAATTTGCTTAAACCGATCCCGAATCTCCGGAACCGCATCAAGACCTCTTGCTTCCATCGTTCTCGGGACCAAAGCCATCCGCGCAATCACCGAATCAGTCGTTCTCTCAACCATCTCCCACAAGCTATTGTGAGCTGGAAAATCACCATAACTAAATCCAAAGGACTGTAAATGCGCATTGATCAAACTGAAATGGTATGACTCCTCTTTAGCAACCCTAAGCCAGTCTTCGTAATAAGCCTTAGGCATATTCGGAAAACGCCAGATTGCATCGAGCGCTAAATTCATAGCATTAAATTCGATGTGAGCTAAGGAGTGCCAAAGAATAGCTCTGCCCTCAAGCGTATCCATTTTTCTTTTGGGCACAAACTTTGGCGCAACCAACTCTGGCTTATCAGGCCTACCAGGGAGTTGGAGGTCGTGACTATCAAGCTTGCTAGAGAGATTTAAAGTGACTCGTCCTGCCTGATACTCATCGAATAAGTTAGCTAGCTGGCTAACCTTAGATTGCACATCGGTATTTGCCAGTATTGCGAGGGAAGTTTCT
>ERZ650303.43-NODE-43-length-30552-cov-10.387645_pt1 | contig 30552 bp, 29 predicted proteins | sample MGYA00376239_ERZ650303 | MGnify/ENA primary metagenome ERZ650303 (study PRJEB26733, sample SAMN07839262) | wastewater metagenome | biome: small river; feature: stream; material: water | place: USA: North Carolina | collected 2016-04-05 ... | reverse complement strand
CCGTCAATTTGTTTGCTGCATCTACCGCTGCGATTGCCTTGTTTGTGAACGGCGGGACTTTGGTGGGCATGCGTGTGGTGGGCATGATTCAAGAGGTGCGCTGGATTGCGCTTGGCAAGTTGGTGCTGCACCCCTTGGCGGTGGGGCTGATGCTGATGGTGGTCGGCCCGATTGATCCCAGTCTGAAAATTTCTGCAGTGTTACTGGCGGGTATGCCCATGCTGGGCATCTATCCCTTGCTTGCGCAGCGTCATGGGCAAGAAGGGTTTTGTGCTGCAGCTTTGCTGGTGACCACGATTGCGTCTTTCTTCACCATCAGCTTGATCTTGTGGGCGATGGGCGAGTTGCCGGGTTGGCACGTGTAGGCCGCGTATGCACATCAAAGAGTCCGAAGTTGAGGTGACGGCCATTCGCGCCCAAGGCGCAGGCGGGCAAAACGTCAACAAGGTCTCCAGCGCGATTCATTTGCGGTTTGATGTGAGGGCGTCATCGTTGCCCGACGATGTGAAAGAACGGTTGCTGGCTTTGTCTGATCACCGCATCACCCACGAGGGCGTGGTGGTGATCAAAGCGCAAGAGCATCGCAGCCAAGACATGAACCGCATCGAGGCCTTTGCGCGTTTGCTGGACTTGGTGCAAAGCGTGGCCAAGCCGCCCAAAAAGCGCAAGCCGACCAAACCCACCTATGCGTCGAAGCTGCGCCGCTTGGACAGCAAAAAAAAGACCTCGGCGATCAAGTCGAACCGAGGTCGGGTGCTTTAAGCGCAGCGCGTGTTTAGGCTTTGCGCAGATAGCAAGCTTTCAGCATGTAGTTGCCCACGTCCATCTTGCAGTCCACTTCGTGGTCACCGCCAACCAAGCGAATGCTTTTCACCTTGGTGCCCATCTTCAGGGTGGTGGATGAGCCTTTGACTTTGAGATCTTTGATCAGGACCACCGCATCACCGTCTTGCAACACCGTGCCGTTGGCATCTTTCACCACGGCCTCGTCTTCGTCGTCTGCCACGGTGACAGCCACCATGGGCCATTCATGCGCGCAATCGGCACACACATAGTTGTCACCGTCTTGGTACGTGTTTTCTTGGGCGCATTGGGGGCAGGCTGGAATCGTGGACATCTTCTTGTTTTCTTTCAAAGGAGGGCAGTATAAATTTGCGGGGTCAAGTCACGGATATTCAACGAACTTGCAGCTTGCTGCCGTTGGCAGCGGCTGCCGTGATTTCACCGACTTCACAAGCATGGGCAAAGCCGTGTTGGTGGAACACAGCCAGCACGTCAGCGACGGACTCAGGGGCACACGCCACCAGCAAGCCGCCGCTGGTTTGAGGGTCGCTCAGCAGGGCTTGGTCAATGGGGTTGCGTTCAGGTGCAAGTTCAATCTCGTTGCCATAGGCCGACCAGTTGCGGCCGGAAGCGCCGGTGAGCATGCCTTGCTCCGCCAGTTCGCGCACGCCTTGCAGCAGAGGCACTTGGCGCATGTTCAGCTGCACGGTGTGGTGGCTACCACGGGCCATTTCTAAGGCGTGGCCTGCCAAACCAAAGCCCGTCACATCGGTCATGGCGTGCACGCCAGCCAAAGCCGACAGGGCTGCACCTGGTGTGTTGAGCTGGGTGGTGTTGGCAATCATCTGTGCATAGCCTTCGGGGCTGAGTGCGTTCTTTTTCAGGGCGGCGGACAGCACGCCCACGCCCAGAGGCTTGCTCAAAATCAAACGGTCACCCACGCGTGCATCGGCGTTGCGCTTGATGCGTTTGGGGTGCACGAGCCCTAAGACGACCAAGCCGTAAATAGGTTCGACCGAGTCAATCGTGTGACCGCCGGCGATCGGAATGCCCGCTTCGCGGCACACGCTTTGGCCGCCATCCAGAATTTTGCCAATCGTCTCAGCGGGCAACACGTTGATGGGCATGCCCACCAAAGCCAAGGCCATGATGGGCGTGCCACCCATGGCGTACACATCGCTGATGGCGTTGGTGGCCGCGATGCGGCCAAAATCAAACGGGTCATCCACGATGGGCATGAAGAAATCGGTGGTGGCAATCAACGCTTGTTCGTCGTTGAGCTGGTACACCGCTGCATCGTCGGCCGTTTCAATGCCCACCAGCAATTGCGGGGGGATGGGCATGGCGCTGGTGCTTTTGAGAATCTCGCTCAACACGCCCGGGGCAATCTTGCAGCCGCAGCCGCCACCGTGGGAGAGGCTGGTGAGGCGAGGGGGGGCAGTGGTTTGGGAAGAACTCATGGCGGGGCTTTCGTGAATGGTGGTTGATTTTGCCAGTGACAAGGGCAAACCCACGGGTGAATCGTTTTTTCAATCAAGTAGGCTGTGTGGCATCACAAGTAGGGAGATGGGTATGCGTATGCGTTGGAGGCTGTGGATGCTGACTGTGCTGTGTCCAATCGTGGCGCAAGCCACACCTGAGTTGCGCTGTCACTTCGAAGTGAATGCCGAGCACTTTGAGCACCGCTTTACGCCAGTCTCAGAGCCCTACACCGTACAGAGTGTGAATTTGGCAGACCGGTTTCGCTTCAAGGCGGCGGTGTTGGGTAATGACACGCGTGTGGACTTGGTCAATTTGTATGTGTCGTACCAAACCGAACGACAGCCCATGGTGTTGCAGCATGTCAAGTTTGTGGCGCCGGTGGCGCAACTGCACCCCGCGCCAGATGCGTTGACAGGTCGTGTGGCTTTGTATTCCCCTTTTTTAGGGAAAGAGTTGCAGTATGGATGTGCTTTGCATGAGGTGGCGCAATGAGGTGGCGGCGATTTTTATCGATCAGTTATGTGGCGCTGTGCCTGAACAGCGTGATGGCGCAAACCTCTGAGCCCGTCGTCTCGGTCGTGTTTGCCGGTGACATCATGCTGGAAGGCGGCGCAGACCGGGCCATTCGCCGCGGACGCGACCCGTTTGCAGGTGTCGCCCATTTGTTCAAAGGTGCCGACATACGGCTTGGCAATTTGGAATGTGTAGTGGCCACGGTGGGTTCGGTTGAGCCGGAAAAACCCAATGTTTTTCGGGTGCACCCGCGCGGCTTGAAATATGTTCAACGCCACTTTGATGCCGTGGGGTTGGCGAACAACCATTCTGGCGATTACGGCCCCCAAGCTTTTGCGCAGATGTTGGGCTTGCTCAAACAATCAGGTTTGGGTTACTACGGCGGGGGCTACAACTTGAAAGAGGCGCACACCCCCCTCATGCTGGAGCGCCAAGGGCTGCGCATTGCGGTTCTGGGCTATGACGAGTTTCAGCCACGCAACTTTGAGGCTGACCACGACCGACCGGGTGTGGCTTGGAGTGAAGACGAGCAGGTGGTGCGTGACATCGTCGATGCCAGGCGTGTCTGGAAGGCCGATGTGGTGATTCCCGTGATGCACTGGGGCTGGGAGGAGCCCATCGCCAATGCGCGCCAACGTGCGCTAGCGCGGCTGATGATTGACGCTGGCGCCGATGCTGTGATTGGTGGGCATCCACATCAGTTGCAAGATACCGAGCAGTACAAAGGCAAACCCATTTTTTACAGCTTGGGAAACTTTGTGTTTGAAGGTTTCCCCGATCCGGTGAACAACCTGGCTTGGGTGGTTCGTCTGAACATCGGCCGTCAGGGCGTGCGTGACTGGCTGGCGCATACCGTGAAGATCGACAAGCAAGGGTTGCCGCACGCGCAGAAGAATGCGACGCATGCAGAGATGATACGCAAGTGAAGCCTGTTGAAATGTAGGAAACAGTAGGCTTTGTGCATTCAAGGCGTTAGCATCAAGTCTGAGGCCCATATGTATTCACTGATTTCAAAGATATTGCGCTCTGGCGTGACCCTATTTAGCGCCATTTGCCTCATATCGCTCACATGGCCAACCCAAGTTGCGGCCAAGGATTTGATCTCAGCACGCAGTTACTGGGAGGATGTCCAAGGGAGTGCTTCGTTTGACGAGGCGCAAGCGCAGCCATACACCGCGTATGAAGGCGTCTTGGCCAAGGGCTACAGTGACTCGGCGTTTTGGCTGCGATTGCGGGTGGAGCCTGTCACATCAACGCAGGCAGGCGACAAACTCGTGTTGCGTATTCGCCCCTCCTTTATTGACAAAGTGGTGTTGTTTGATCCCGCTGACACAACTCGACGCGGCTCTGCCACAGCAGGGGATATGACGCCTTGGGCAGAAGCCGAATACCCTTCGTTGAACCACGGATTTTTGATCGCGTCTTTGCCGCAGCCGCGGGATGTCTATTTGCGCGTCAGCAGTACCAGCACGTCGATGGTTCATGTGGAGGCCTTGACCTCGCTTGAGGCCTCGCGTTTGGACCATAGCCAGGCGTTGACTTATTCCATCAGCCTGGGTTTGATGGTGATGTTCATGGTCTGGGTCTGGGTCAGCTGGATGAATGACCGTGACCACGTGAACGGTGCCTTTGTGATCAAGCAACTGGCATCGATTCTTTACACCGCGGGCTACTTTGGTTACTTTCGCGTGTTTTTGAGTGAGTCAGCATCGCCCACGAGCATTAATTTCATATTCAATGTGGTGCTCATTTCGGCGACGGGATTGGCTTTTTGGTATGAAACGCATTTCTTACGCGATTACGAGCTCCCGACATGGGTCATGCGCATGACGCGGTCTTTTTATATGGCCGCATTTGTTGCGCTGCTTTTGTTATTCGCTGGGCAAACGCGTCTTGCGCTTCAGCTCAACATGATGGTGATTGGCTTAGGCTCTACATTGCTGCTCATGGCTGTGTTGGTCTTTATCAAGACACCGACAAATAAGCAAACTGCTGGCGTGTCATTTCGCTTCAGTCGCGGCGTGATTGTGGTTTATTACCTTAGCCTCTCGTTAGCGTTGTGGGTGGCTGTTTGGCCGAGCTTGGGTTTTGACGTGGCCACCGAATACAGCCTACATAACCTGGTGCTGAACGGCTTTTTTTCTGGCGTGTTGATGACCATTCTTTTGCAAGTCAGGGCGCGTCGTTTTGAACTCAGTCGCCGTGAAATATCCACTGCTCTGTATGTGTCTCAGCAACAAGTTGCCTTGGAGCGACAACGGCGTGATGAACAAACCCATTTCTTGCACATGCTGATGCATGAATTGAAGACGCCTTTGGCTGTGATTGACATGGCCCTGAACACGCGTACCGATTCAGAGAAATCTGCCGTCTATGCCAGCCGCGCAGTGGTGGACATGAAAGCCATCCTTGAGCGATGCATTGACGCAGACCAAATTGAAGAGGGGGCTCTAGAGGCCAAGGTCGAGCGTGTGGATGTGGTGCGTTTGTTGAACGAGCTGATCTTCAGTCAAAACATTCAGTCAGAGCGGTTGTCGCTGCACACAGAGGACGTGCCAGAGGTGCTGACGGATCGCCAGTATTTGCGCATCATTTTGGGTAACTTGCTCGACAACGCTTGGCGATACAGCGATGGCCGCACCCCCGTTGAAATTCATGTTGTGCCATCCGATGGCCCAGATGGTGCGCCAGGCGTGGCGGTGACGTTTTCCAACCGTCCCGGATTGGCGGCGTGGCCTGAACCTAGCAAGGTGTTTCAAAAATATTACAGAAGTACAGGCGCCCAAAGCCAATCTGGTACGGGTTTGGGTTTATTTCTGGTGTCGAGTTTGGCCAATCGAATTGGTGCGTACTGTCGTTACGCCCCTGATGAAAGACGTGTGAGGTTTGTGTTGTGGTTACCCATTTGAGCATCGTGGTCGTTGAGGACCACCAAGATTTACGCGAACTGACATGCATGGCTTTGGCTAACAAAGGTCACCATGTGTTGGGATTGTCATGCGCTGAAGAACTCGAAGATGCGGTCAAAAGCAGGTCCGTGGATGTCTTCATTCTTGACCTGAACTTGCCCGGTGAAGATGGCATCAGCCTGGCCAAACGTATACGCCAAGCCTATCCCTTGGTTGGGATTGTCATGTTGACAGCGCGCTCGCAGGCCAAAGACAAAGTGCAAGGTTACGAAAGTGGTGCGGACTTGTACATGACCAAGCCAGTTAACTTTGAAGAGTTGTGTGCGGCTTTGCAGGGCTTTGTGCGTCGTCGCCAAATCTCTCCAGAGGGGACTTTCATGCTCAGCAAGCTCACGCTCACGGGGAGTGCGGGTTCTGTGCGTTTGTCCTCTGCGGAGGCTGACATGCTGATGGCGTTTGCGCGAGCGCCGTCTAGTCGCTTAGAAACGTGGCAATTGGCACACATCTTGGGGCTCGAGATGGATGGACTGAACAAAGCCAGCTTAGAGGTGCGCATTGTTCGGTTGCGCAAGAAAATGTTGGAAGCTGGCGCCCCTAGCGCCGTGATTGAGTCCATCCGCAATGTGGGCTATCAACTGAGCGTGCCAATCCAGATCGTTTGACGGGCGACGCCCTAACGTCGCTCAACGTTTCTCCTCGTTCAATGTCACGCAGCCTCTCTGAGGCATGAGGCTGCGTTGATTGATTCTTCGTGGCTTCTTCGCCACGGCACGGCGTCATCCCCCATATCTCTCGCCAAACCCACCGGCATGCGCCTCTGCATGCCCTGGCTGATCCTTGTCCTTGCTCATCGCAGCCTATGCATCCCCGCTGCTGACTGACGCATCACGGGGCAATTCCTCGCTTTGTGAATTGTTAGCAATCATTAATTTGCTACTTGTAATTACAAATGCTGTACTTTTTCAGACTAATATCAATCAAGTTTTGAAAAGGAAGCGTTAAGTATTAAAAAAATTGTCAAACATTTTCATTATCAATTTTTAGGCCTAGCTGCGTTTTTTTTGGTGTTTTCTGCCTCTGCACAGGTAACGTCCTCATCTCTGTCGATGACCGATCACTTGAAGCGTTAGGCGGCTGGCCACTGAAAAGAGGCGAATATGCCAAGCTTCTATCCCAATTGAACGACGATCGCTATCGCCCCAAGGCGATTGGATTTGATCTTCTTTTTCTGGATCCAACGCCAGATGATTCTTCTCTTGCAACGGCGATGGCACCGATGAAGGTCGTCTTACCGCTGGAGTTTCAAATCCATGAAGAGGGTCATTCGAGTCACCGTTCGATGCCTCCTGTGGCCCCCTTGGCCCGTGTCAGTCGCTTGGGACACATCAACCTCACCTTCGATCCTGATGGCGTCATTCGCGGCTTTCAAACGCAAGATCATCAGCACCCCCATTTCGCACTTCAGCTGCATACCCTGGGCGAACCCGACCATCAACCACTCACCACACACGGCTACCGACGGTTTCGCATGGTTGACCCTCAAGTCGGTTTTCCAACGGTTTCCCTTTCAGACGCGCTACAGGACAACGCCTTGCGCACGCTGTTCAAAGACAAGTACGTCTTGGTTGGTGTGACGGCTCCCAGCTTGGGCGATCACTATCCCACGCTTTACTCGGGACAACACAACTCAGGCACGCCCGGTGTTGCCATCTTGGCCAGTATTCTCAACGCCTCACTTCATGAAGCGCTGATTCAAGAAGCGTCCAAACCCATCGTCATGCTTTGGGCCGCTGGGCTGCTATCCATCATGCTGCTGAGTCTGATGTGGTTGCGACCTTACCAAATGCTAGGCGTCACAATGATGCTCATCGTGATGGCGGTCGCTGTCAGCTATGGTTTGCTGACGCAAAAAAATTATTGGTTAGATCCCACCCCCATCATTCCCATTGCCGCGTTGTTGCAGCCGATTTGGTCGTGGCGCCGACTGCAGGCCATGGTGCGCGTGATCGGAGATAGCGCCACAGATTTACATCGGTCCCCGCATGGCGCTATGCCTTTGCGTGATCTTGATCCTTCGCGTGAAGTTGTTTTGCAATCCGCAAATCTGCTCGATCACGCGGTGGCTTCAGCCAAGTCTGAGCTCAGCCTTTTGTCGTCCATCATTGATCAGATGCCAGATGCCATTTTGATTTTTGACGCGGACGAAAGAGTCTTGCTGGGCAACAAAAAAATCACCACGGTCATGGATGCGCAGCACGTTGCGGTGGGGATGACGTTGTCTGATGTTGCAAGTCACCTGAAATTACCGCTTCACGCATTGACCGATGTTGTCCGTGATGTGCCATCTTCGACTCCACCCGTGCGGCACATCGAGACGCTGCGTGGACACAGGGACTTCTACATCAAAAGCGATGTGGTGAACTCTCCGGCAGGGGACGTGCTGAGAATTGTGATCTTGACGGACATCACGGAGTTGCGCCAGTCACAAACTCAGAGGGATCGTGCGCTGCAATTTCTGTCGCACGACATGAGAACCCCGCTGGCATCGATTCTGTCTTTGACCCGGCCTCACGACCCCGTGAATGCGGACTCGCTCACGCATGAAAAAATTGTCCACCATGCCAATGCGCTGCTTCACATGATGGATGATTTCATTTTGACGATATCTGCGGAAGCGCCGCAATACAACGTTCGGCAGGAGCTGCTAGAAAATATCTTGCACGATGCGTTGGCGCATGTCAGTGATCTTGCCGCAATCAAGGCGATTGAGTTGCGTTATCGCCAAGAATCACCTACTGTGTTTGTCATGGTCGACACCCGTTTGATGATTCGTGCGCTCGTGAATCTGCTCTACAACGCCGTCAAGTTTTCGCCCAAACATAGCACCGTCTCGTTAGACATCACAGCCCCTGAAGGCGCCGCCAGGGTGACCATTGGTATTGAAAATCTTGTAGACATCCGAGAAGACGCGCTCGATTTAACGCCATCCATGCCAGGGTTTGGTCTGGGTTTGAACTTTGTCGACATGGTCATCGCTAAGCATGGCGGCACCATTGAGCGCCATATCCCGACCACAGGTCTTGCCAAATTACACATCCTGCTCCCTTGCCTTGATGTGTAAAACAAGGGCGATATCAAAACAACTCAGCTGCCAGCTTGGCCTGCGCTGATGTCACATCTGATAGGTGGACCAGCGGTTTTTCCCTGAGCGCTTGGCCAAATACATGGCTTGATCGGCGTGTTCAAGTAAGACAGAGGGGGCGCTGTCATCGGTGGGGTAGGTCGTCACCCCAATGCTGGTGCTGACCTGTGCCGTTACATCTTCGGTGATCTGAATCGGTTGGCGTATGGCTGAGAGTATGCGCTCAAGCACTTCTTCGTCGGCCGTTTCATCCTTGATTTCCGTCAGCAAGATGACAAACTCATCGCCGCCTAGGCGAGCCACGGTGTCATTCTTGCGCACGCACATTTGGAGACGACGCCCCACTTCTTGCAGGACCTGATCGCCTACCTCGTGGCCATGGTTGTCATTCACATCTTTGAACCCATCTAAGTCCATGAAGCAAACGGCAATGCATGTGTGGTGACGTTTGCTGGAGGCGATGGCCTGCTCCAAGCGATCCAACAACAGATGCCGATTTGGCAACCCGGTGAGGCTATCGTGGTAAGCCACGTACGCCAGTGCGTCATTGCTCGCCATCAATGCAGCCTCTTCGATGCGCACCAGGCCGCGCGTGCGCAGCAAAATGAGGGTCAGTGCGGCCAACAACAGCAAACAGGCTAACAGCAACAAGATGCTCACTTCATGACGCAGTTGAATCAACGCATGGTCCATTTCTGTGGCTGAAATTTTCAGTTCAAGCCAGCCGATGGGCACGCCTGCATCCAGTCGTAGCCATTGCGTCACCACATCTTGGGTGATGTGTACCTCGACGGGTTGAGAGGGCGGGGTGACTTTCTGATACGCATAAATGGGCTTGGCTGCATGCAGGGGGGATTCACGCTGCATCTGGCTCAACACGCGTCCATCCCTGTCTGCCACCATGATGGACAGCACTTGCGTGTCTGCCAACGTCTGCTTTAAACGGGTTTCAAGCCCCGCATAGTTCTCGGCAATCACATCTTCTTCGATGGCGATGGCCACCCCATCGGCCATCAACCTGGCGGTGGTCTCCAGACCTAAAACGCGGATTTCGTGCGCCCGTTCATTGAACCACCCGATGGCCGCAGCGGCCGCCAAAATGGTGCCTATCCCGATCGACAAGGCGCCACGCAGCAACAGGCGTGTGCTCACCCTTGGCAATGGTTGCTTTTCAGTTTTCATCAAATACGGCGAACTTTTGAAGGTTGAGCTTATCCAGCGGGGCAAAGTCACGCTGATAGTTTGCGCGAATGGGTTGCGAGATTTGCACGCCATCAAGCAGCTTTTGCTCGGCATCGGTGGCCGACATGGACATCAATGTGGTGACCACCGATTGCCTGAGTGCCGGTGTCACGCGTGGATGCGCAATCAACGGGTGTGGTGCATAGCTGGCGGTCTCAAACAAAATGCGCAAATTGGCGCGAAGTGCCGCATCTTCTCGTTGCCATGTGATGTTGACGCCGCCAGCCGCCGCCACTTCACCTAAAGCCACGGCGCGGTACCCGTTGGCATGTGTCTTGGCGTATTGGGGATGGATTTGTATGCCTTTGTGGGCCAACTCCGCACGAATCAGCAAGGAGGCTGCAAAGGCATTGGGTGATGGAAACGCCACATCTTTGCCCTGTAACTGCCGAATGTCGTGGATAGGACTGTCGGCCTTCACCATCACAATGCCGCTTAATTTCATGCTGCCATCAATCAACAGTGGCACATAGCCTTGGCGTTTCTTGGCCATCACCGCATGGTACGGATTGGCAAATGCGAGATCAGGTTGGCCATTGAGCAGGAACTTCTCGAAGGCGGGGATGGTTTCGGGAATCACCAAATCAAAGCACAGGTCGGTGCGTTGGCCCACATGTTCCAGCAAGGGCGCCCATTTGGTATAGGTCACCGAGCGTGGCAGTTGCGGGACCACTGCAATCGTCACGATTCTTGTGCTGTCGCGGTCTCCCAAGCACGCACTGTGTGCCACGGTTGCGGCTAGCCCTGAGACAAACAGCAGGAGTGCTGCTCGCCAACTGACCGACAAATAAAGCATGGCAGTCCCTGGTTATCTTTGCACTATTGGTTTTATTTTTAGAAATTGTAATCTTATGCAGCAAGATAGATCACTGTTTTTGTGAGTGCGCCTAGACTGATAATCTAGAAAAATGTGGCAAAGGCAGATGAACGGGCGTGAGACCTGTGTAGCCCGTTGACACCAAAAGAAAAAGCCCTTGCATTGCTGCAAGGGCTTGTCTTGATTGGCTCCTCAACCTGGGCTCGAACCAGGGACCTACGGATTAACAGAAAACAGTGCTTGTTAAGTATCTCCGTTTTATGGAGCTTGCAGGTCTAAGATTGTTGATGTGTAATATTCTGTGTAATTGATATTTTTGCATCAATAAAACAAAGTGTCCAGCTCTGGACGGTGCAGGGGTGTCCAGATTCTGGACGCTGTCAGGGTGTCCAGAGTGATAGAGCTCCGATGTAAATCAATTGCACAGTTTTTTATGATGCGTCAAGTTTCTTGACGGTGGCTGAATGGGGTCGGGTTGTCTGGCGTTCAGAACCTTGGCGCTTGAGGTGATCTGGAAAATCTAAAGCCACAACAACTCCAGCCTTTTAAAAATTAACAAAAATTCGTTGAAAAGTTGAAATAATCTAATGTATTATTGCTTTGTAAATTGAATTTAGACGAAATTTTGTTAAATTTTCAGAAGGAGGCGTTATGTTGAAGTCGTTTGCTGTCCGCAACTTTCAGTCCTTCCACGAGCAAGTCCAAATTTCTTTGGAGTTGAGCAAGCACACGCCTGATGACAACCGTGCGTTTGAGACGCCACTTGGCACAAAACTAACCAAGGTACTTGCTGTCATTGGTCCTAATGCAAGTGGTAAAACGACATTGATCAAATCATTGGCGTTCTTGGATTGGTTTATTCGCCAGTCATTTCAAGCGAAGGTGGACGCTCCAATTCCATTGATCTCTCACTTCGGAGCTACTAACGAGGCCTCAGAGTTCGAAATTGAATTTGAGATGGATGGCAAAGACTGGAGGTATCGGCTTGTCGCAAATGAAAGCCGCGTCTACTCCGAGCATCTTTATTGCAAGCTAACAAGAGCCTTCTCGTACGTATTTGCGAGGGATTGGAATCCCGCATCTTTAAGTTACGACATTAAGCAGAATCAGTTTGGTTTTTTGCAAAAGGAAGCTGAACGAGTTCGTGAAAACGCTTCTTTGTTGTCTACTGCTGCGCAGTATCAAGTTCCACTAGCAATGAAAATTTGCTCAATGCAAGTGTTCACAAACATGCACGTGATGGGTCGTCATCACATTGATGATTGGCAAATTTTTGGTGCATCTGCACTCTATTCAGCTAACGATCATTTGCGATTCGCAATGACAAAATTGCTCAAGAGTTGGGATTTAGGCCTCAGTGATATTCGTATCGAACGCCAAACTGTCACTCATGCAAACGGTGACAAAGAGGATATTTTTGTTCCTTTTGGTGTTCATAAAGTTAATGACGTTGAACACTCCATCATGCTCAAACAAGAGTCCAGTGGTACTCAGGCTGCTTATCTTTTGCTTTCTCGTCTCTTGCCTGTTTTGACGTCTGGTGGCGTGGCTGTAATTGATGAACTTGAAGCAGATCTGCATCCGCACATATTGGTGCCGATTCTGGATTTGTTCTATTCCCCAGCAACTAATCCCCACAATGCTCAGATCATTTTTACTTGCCACTCAATTGAAGTTTTGAGCTTGTTGCACAAGGCCCAAGTCGTGCTCGTGGAAAAAGATGAAAACTGCCAAAGCAATGCATGGCGACTGGATGAAGTGAAAGGTATCCGTGCTGATGACAACTTGTACGCCAAGTACATGGGCGGTTCATATGGCGCTATTCCGCAGTTGTAAGGTCGCATCTGATGGCACGACATACCAAACCACACATTGCGCAGCGCAAAACTTTACTAGCTGTTGGTGAAGGTAAGGCTGATGCTGCCTTCTTGAAATATCTTCGTGGCATTTACTGTTCGGGGAGGAGTGGGGTAAAGGTCACAGTTAGAGATGCCAGTGGTAAAGGCCCAAGTAATGTGATTGGCACTGCAATTGGTGCGCTTCGAATTTCTAGCTACGACAAAAAGTTATGTTTGCTGGATACGGATCTTGAGTGGACAAAAGAAAACAAAAGCGATGCGAAACGCAAGAAGATCGAACTTGTTGGATCGACGCCATGTTTAGAAGGGTTGTTGCTGCAAATATTAGGTAGGGCCGTTCCTGCTTCAAGCCTTGATTGCAAGCGTCAGCTGAAAATAATCACTGGCAAGGACATGTTCGAGGCGGAGGATTACGCTACAAATTTCCCCTACGCTGAATTGCAAAATTTACGCGCAGACATTGCTGAGCTAGACAAGCTTTTGCGTCTGTTCGAGGGTAGGTAATTTTCCTAGGTAATTAACAACTTAGGGAGTGTCAAGAGTCTTGACGCTTTTAGTTTTTTGGTTTGACGCCACAATGGGGAGTCGAACCATTTTTGAGAGCGTCAAGAATATGGACGAGTTATCAATCGCCTGACTTGAAAAGCATTGATTGATCAAATTCTTCAAGTGAAAGTTGTTCAGCAACCAATTCCACTTGATTGGGGTACTTGCTAAGGCCTTTACGAGCAACCTCTAGCGCACGAGCTGGCTCAAGATTGCATCGCAATGCTCGAACCATCATGATGTAAGTGAACGGCTGAGTACCTTCACCTTGTTTATCAATCAATTGGTCCATCAGTTCAACAGCGGTTTGCCAATCCTGGTTCATCATGGATAGCAGGCTGCAAATCGCCAGCATATCTTCACTCTCGGGATAGATGCTGATGCCAGCATCGCCAAGTGCATTGGCTAGTTCAATCTTTTCGACTGCAACTAGCGATTGAATGGTTTCACGAATCTCCTGAGGAGTGAAGCGTTTGACTAGGTCTGCGTTGGGTACTCCATTGATCAAAGGAGGATTCAGCAGCATTTCAATCAGTGTCATTGCATTTCCCGCTTAGTTAATCTAATTTCGATAATAGGTTAATTTACATCGATCTGGTGACAGGAAAATGTGCCGAACTTAGAGCTACGTGTTCAGAATATTGTCGTTAATCGTCCAAATAAAAGGCGGCTTTAGGCTAAGAGCCTTCTCATTCCGGGGATGCGAGCGGATAGACTTCTCATAAAATCATTCAGTAGATTGCATAATCTACCCATCAAAGTGGAGTGCATTAAGTGTCAAAAAAGAATTCAAAATATACAAACATAAGTGATTTTTTGTCGTCACGCCTTCATACACTTTCAGCACTCTCAGCAGCAAGTGCTAGCCTTAGAGTAGAGAGGAAATTTTCACTGAGCCTTCTAGAATGGAGATCATTAGCGCACCTAGGCGCCTTTTCTCCCTTGGCTTTGAAAGAGTTGGCGCATCGCACAGGTATGGATAAAAGCTATGCCAGTAGAACTGTTGCAAGCCTCATTGAGCGTGATCTCATTACCAGTGAAAAAAATGACTTGGATGGGCGTGGCGTGTCACTTCGTTTGACTGAAAAGGGCGAAAATCTTTATAAAAATGTGTTTAAAGATGCATCGGCTAGAAATGAGCGTTTACTTCATTCTTTTAGCGATGAAGAGCGAAAAGTTCTTATGAAAATGCTTTCTGTACTGACGGATAGAGCAAGAGAAGTTTTGAATGAAGAGCGTTTAATTGCAGAGGGTAAATTAAAAGACTCAGATGTTCAGCCCAAGCAAATTGAACAAGAGGAGAAAACAAAAAAATCTACCGAAGATTTGGGAGAGGTTAGATTACTTGTTGAGCGGCTGCATAAGATTTTGAATAATTGAATTGCTAACTAATAGATTTTTATCACTTGGTCAGAATATTTAATCCTAATAAGTCTTGCAGTTTTTGTACGGTTAATCCTTCTACGGAATCGATTAGTAATAGTCCGTTTGGTGTGACATCTAAAGTCGCAAGATCTGTATAAATTCGTTTAACGCAAGCCAAACCAGTCAACGGATAAGTACATTTTTTTACAATTTTGCTTTGCCCTTGCTTGGTTAGTAAATCCATCATTACCCACGTTTGCTTTGCCCCAATTGCTAAATCCATCGCGCCCCCAACGGCAGGAATTGCGCCAGAGTCGCCTGTATGCCAGTTAGCTAAGTCGCCAAACTCACTTACTTGGAATGCACCAAGTACGCAAATATCAAGGTGCCCACCTCTCATCATCGCGAAGCTATCTGCATGGTGAAAGTAAGCGCCACCTGGCATTAATGTCACAGGCTGTTTTCCAGCATTAATTAAGTCAAAATCTTCATCAGAATGTTCTGGGGCAGGGCCCATGCCTAAAATTCCATTCTCGCTGTGCAAAATTATTTCCATCCCCGAAGGTAAATGGTTTGCGACTTGAGTTGGCATGCCGATTCCTAAGTTCACGTAGGCGCCATCTGGAATATCTTTAGCGACACGTGCCGCCATTTCATCTTTTGTTTTTTTGATGTAAGTCATTTCTGTATTTTCCGAAATTAAAAATAATTATTTTTTGTAGCCACCACCAACTGTGGCTGTTCGAGGAACTTGCAAAAGTCGATGGACAAAGATGCCAGGCGTAACAATTGTTTCAGGATCAAGCATTCCTAATTCAACAACTTCGTATACTGAGGCAATAGTTTTTTTGGCAGCCATGGCCATTACCGGACCAAAATTGCGTGCAGCTTTTCTGTAAGTTAGGTTGCCCCAACGATCTCCAAGTTCCGCTTTGATTAGTGCAAAATCTGCATTGATCGGATGCTCAAGCACATACATACGACCATTAATTTGTCGGGTTTCTTTTGGAGAACCATCTAAGTTTTTAGCTAAATCGGTTCCGTATCCAGTTGGTGTAAAAAAAGCACCGATTCCAGCCCCAGCTGCACGAATTCTTTCAGCTAAATTTCCCTGAGGTACTAGCTCAAGTTGAAGTTTTTTATCTCTGTAAAGAGCATCAAATACATGGCTATCAGTTTGCCTAGGAAAGCTACAAATTATTTTTTGAACTCGACCCGTTTTAAGTAACGCAGCCAATCCAGTATCGCCATTGCCAGCATTGTTATTAACAACAGTTAAATTTCGAATATCACTTCCATCTAGAACTTCGATGAGTCCGTCGATTAATTCGTTAGGAATTCCTGCAGTTCCAAATCCGCCAATAAGAACTGTTGAGCCGTCATTGATATCTTGAAATGCTTCTGCTGTGGTTGCTACTTGTTTGTTCAACAATTATTGCTCCAGTTTTAAATCTATTTGATTTTTTGAAAATTAACTACGATGAAGTCTCATCGTCGCTGCTGAAGTTGCAACGATGTTGCCTGACTCATTTCGAATTTCACCTCTAGCAAAGGCCAGCTTTTTTGATGCGCCTTCAATCCATCCTTTTGCATGAATAACGCCACTTCCTGGATGAATAAATTGAACATGTATGTCGACAGTTCCAGCTATGCCAATTACTCCGTTGATGTTGCGTGATGCGCGTGCCATTGCGCTATCAAGTAGCGTAGTTAAAACACCGCCATGAATAAAACCAAGTCGATTTGTCAGTTCTTTTCGTTGGGACAATCGAAGCATGGTGAAGTTTTCACCGGATTCAATCAACTCAATGCCAAGTAGATCTGCAAACGGTGCAACATCAGTAAGTTCGTGGGAAACCATAATCAATTAAGTTGGGTTGAGAGGGTTTAAACCACTTTTACTAACTCGCCCATCAAGCTTGCGACCAAGTACTGTTTCGCAGTCTGTGACGACATTAAGTAATTCAGATCTGTCAATTCCTGTTTTCACACCCATTGATTCGAATAGATCAACTAGGTCCTCAGTGCAAACATTACCAGTATGTCCACCGCCATATTTCACCTTAACAGGATGCCCTCCGACGCCGCCTATCGCTGAATCGAAATAGCTAACGCCTGCTTCGAGAGCTGCGACATAGTTAACCAATCCTGTTCCACGAGTGTCGTGAAAATGAGCTATTGCCTCAATCTCAGGTAATTCACTTTTTAATCTTTGAAAGAGTTTTCGCGTGGTTATTGGCGTTGCAACGCCTGTTGTGTCACCTAGCGTTACGTACTTGATGCCCAGTTTTGCAAAGCGCTCAGCATCTCGGATAATTTCATCTGGATTGACGTATCCCTCAAATGGGCAACCAAATGCCATTGAAATGGTTCCAATTAAGCGAAATTTTCCTTCTGAAGAATGAACCATATCCTTGATATTGCCCCATTGCTGCTCACGAGATCGAGCAAGATTCTTCATTGAATGTGAATCTGTGGCACTTACAAGTAAGCTGATTTCATTGGCGCCATATCCTTGTTCATGATCATGTAATGCACGCTCTACAGCTCTGACGTTTGCACATGTTGCTTTGTAAAAAACATCACTTTTTCTACCAAGCGATCGGAGTACTTCAGAGGCGTCACCGAATTGTGGAATTACTTTAGGATTTGAATATGAAGTAGCTTCAATTCTGTTGAAACCTACATTAGCAAATTTGGCAATTAAGTCAACTTTTTGCTCTGTAGTTAACATGACAGTTTCATGTTGCAGTCCGTCGCGAGCAAAGCACTCACAGATTACTACATCTCGATCATTATTTTTTTTGTCGATCATGGTCATTTTTTGGCAGATGCCAAGTTCCATATTTTGATTGCGTGATCTCTTAATTTATTTTTTTGAATTTTTGAACTTCCTGTCATGCCAATATTTTCAAAAGTTTCAACTATTTCAAGATAGCGAGGAACTTTAAAATTGGCTGATCGGTCTTTGCACCAATTTATAAGATCATCTGGAAGAGCGCTGTGACCGTCTTTAAGTAATACGAAGGCTCCCGTAACTTCACCAAGACGGGAATCTGGAACGCCAATTACTTGAGCTTGTCGTACAGCAGGGTGCGCATGAAGAACTTCTTCAACTTCAGAAGGCGCAACGTTTTCACCCCCAACTCGGTACATATCTTTGAGTCGACTTAGCATACGAAAGCGACCATTACTATCCATTTCACCTAGATCACCTGTTTTTAGCCATCCATCTTTACTGAAGGCTTTTTCAGTGGCTTCAGGCATTTTGTAATAGCCACGCATAACATTCCAGCCACGAACTTGGATCTCGCCTGGCTCTCCGGGCTGTTTGGTCGTGTCGGTATCTGGATCAGCTAATCGAACTTCTATTCCAGGATGAGGATGTCCAAATCCTTTGATTCGTAGTTCAAGTGGATCGTCATATGAGGAAAGTAAAACATTTGGGGATGCTTCTGACTGCCCGTATGCATTGCATAAGTTTGGGATACGCATCTTTGAATGGATTTGCTCCATTACTTCGGGACCTGCTGCAGCCCATCCTCCACGGAGACTTAGCTTGTTTGCATCGAAATTTGGATGCCCCATTAACATCAGAAAAATTGTGTCATTGCCCGAAATTAGGCTGCATTTTTCTTTGTGCAAAATTTCCAAATTTAACGAAACATCAAACTTTGGCAGGGTAAGCAAACAACATCCAGTGTTGATACTGACAAGAATTGATAGCGTACTTCCTGCAACATGAAAAAATGGTCGGATGCTAAAGTAACGATCATCGTGTCGAACACCCATTCGTTTAGCTACGGCTTTTGCATCAAGCAGCATATTTGCATGGCTTAGCATGACACCTTTAGGGAAAGATGTCGTTCCGGATGTGTATTGAATTAATAAGACATCATCTTTATTAACGCCTTCAGCGTACTGCAGTAGTTCAGTATTGCTAACGCCTGCACCTGATGACAGAAAATCGGCAAATGATTCACATCCCTTGGGTGCTGCACGATGGTCACCAAGCATTACTGCTTTGTACAACTGCGGTAACTCAGACCCAGGAAGTTGATTATTGATTGCAGGTTCTGCACCTTCAACCAATTTACAAAAGTCAATTCTAAGAAATTCATCTTCAAAGATAAGCAAGCGTACATCTGCTTGTTTCAAGCAAAACTGAAGTTCTTCGGATTTAAATCTTGTGTTTACAGGTACCGTTACAGCTCCAATGCTTCCGATCCCTAGAAATAACTGAATCCATGCAGCGCTATTTCCAAGGAGAAGCCCTACGTGATCTCCCTTTTTTATACCTGCGGCAATTAAGGCTGCAGCTATTTGACGGGAACCTTCTGCTATTTGTTCCCATGTAAATCGTCCATCTGGGCCTACATATGCTTCTTGAGATCCGTATGCATCAACTGTTTGATTTAATGTCGCAGCCAAAGTTAGAGTGTCGATTTCACTGCGCATGATTTTTCTCCACGTTATCACCGCCGAAACTTGCTATAGCGCGCTTCCAATCACTGTGTCTAAGGTTTTCTTGAATGGCTAGTAGCTCAACAGCCATCGCACCTTTGCGCGTGGTTTCAAGTCCTGTATCAATGCTGTATTTCGTTAAGCGTACTGTTAGCGGGTTGTTCTTTGCAATTGCTGCGGCCATCAAATCTGCTTCACTGCTTAACTCTTCAGATTTGTATATGTGATTTATCAGCCCGATACTCAATGCTTCATTAGCATTGACAACACGCCCAGTAAATAGAAGCTCTTTAGCCATTCGTCTTCCAACAATTCTTGGAAGTCGTTGAGTCGCACCTACAGTGCCCCAGCCTACCTCTGGGTATTTGAATGATGCTTGGTCGCTTGCTAGTACAAAGTCGCATGCGGCCGCAATTTCACCCCCAGATCCATATGCTGCGCCCTGAACGACAGCAATGACTGGGATTGCAAGGCTTTCAATGGCGTCATAAGCCGTGAATCCTTCAACACGTCTAGCCAAGATGTCAGCCGTGGTCATTTGCTGGCGTTCTTTTAGATCAGCGCCTGCGCAGAAAACATTACCTGTAGCTTTGATTTGCAGCACGCGAATTTCTTCATTGCGACTTACAGACTCACAGGCTGCAACTATGTCTCTACACATTTGGAGGTTTAATGCGTTTCGACTTTCTGGACGGTTGAGTGTTATCGTTGCAACACTGTTGGACACTTCAAATACTAGTGTTTCGAATGTATTTTTCATAAATTTAGTCTACGAGTTTCATTTGTGTTGCTTTGATCAATTCATGCATGTTCTTTGCATCTTCTTGAACGAATTCCAATGCTTGTGTTCTTGTGAAGTTGAAAATTTCAGCACTCTGTTGATTAGCTGCGTTAGTAAATTCAGGGCTTGACGATGCAAAATTCAGAGCTTTTGCTAGTTGATTCAGAACGTTTGCAGGGGTTTTTGCTGGAGCGGCAAGGCTGTACCAACTACCAGAAATAAAATTTGGAAGACCTGCTTCGGCAAAGGTGGGAATGTTTGGCAAACTAGGTGACCTCTTACTTCCACCATACGCAAGCGCTTTCAAACGATTATTTTTAATAAATGCTTGGACCCCCGAAATGTTTAACATTCCAACGGGAACGGTGCCCGCTACTAAGTCTGTAGCGGCTGGTGCCGCGCCACGGTATGGAATGTGAAGGAGAAAGGTTGATGTTCGATACTTGAACATTTCCATCCCAATGTGCGGAGAGCTACCTAATCCTGCTGAGACATAACTTAGTTTTCCGGGTTGAGATTTCGCCAAAGCAATGAACTCTTTGAGGTTGTTTGCTTGAATACTAGGATGCACAGTTAGAACGTTAGGTACGTTAGCGACTATGCCAATAAATTCAAAATCTTTGATACCGTCATACGACACGTTTGTCGCAGAGGGTGTAATCACATGTGCCGCAGATGTGCCAAACAAGAGGGTGTATCCATCGGCAGGAGCCTTAGCAACATATGCGGCGCCAATAGAAGCGCCGCCGCCCGCTTTATTTTCAACAATAACGGGTTGCCCCAATTGCTCGCTCATCCCTTTCGCAAGGATTCGAACTAACTGATCAGCTGGACCTCCAACTGCGTAAGGGTTTACGATTGTGACGGTCTTAGCTGGAAAGACTTGAGCATGAGATTTAAGCGGAATGATGCTTAAAGCTATAGCAGTTACTACACATCCTGAAAAATTTTTCCCAAGAGATATGAATGATTTCATAAGAGTCTCCATTGATTTTTAGATGGCTTGTTTAGAACGCAATTTGCTAATTTCTTCAGAACTTAATCCAAGACGCTGATTCAAAATCGTTTCTGTGTGTTCGCCTAGCAGAGGAGGGCGACGCATGATGGGATCATCGAAACCTTCAAATCGAAACGGAACTCTAAGCCCCTTAAATTTCCCGATTTGAGGATGGTCATACTCTTCAACCATCTTTCTTGCACTGACATGCGGATCTGCAATTACTTCGTCAACGTTAAGAATGGGTCCTGCTGGAACGCCGACCGCATCACATCTGCGACAAATCTCTTCCCTTGTGAAGTTGGCGATTGCTTGTGAAAGGCCAGCCATAACTTCTTCTCGGCGTTCAACACGGTTTGAGTTCTTTGCCAAACTTGGATCTTCTGCCCATGCTTCCAGACCTAGTAAATTACAAAGTGGTGCCCAGTGTTGATCTGCGCCTGTAATTTGGACCCACTTTCCATCGCTACATACAAATGCCGCAGATGGGATTCGTCCTGGATGCTCAGTTCCCATTCGTGGTGGAACTTCACCGAGTGTGAACCATCGAGCTGCAGCTAATGACAGCAATCCGACTTGACCATCTAACATTGAAAAATCGACATGACACCCTGCATCTGTTTTTTGACGACCAATCAACGTTGACAAAATTCCAATAGCAACCCACAGCCCAGAGGTTAAATCAGCCATTGGCAATCCTGGTTTGACTGGACCGCCTCCGCGCTCTCCGGTCAGACTCATTAGCCCGCCCATTGCTTGAAAGACCGTGTCGTAGCCTTTACGCTTTGAGTATGGGCCGTTCAGGCCAAATCCTGTGCACGAAACATAAACAAGTTGAGGATAAAGTTTCGCCATCGATTCGTAGTCGAGGCCATATTTTTTGAGGGTACCAACAGGAAAGTTCTCTAGCAGAACATCGGCTTGCTCTGCTAATTTCTTCACAAGATCCTGTCCATCAGAGGACCTCAAATTAATTGTGATCGATTCTTTGCTACGGTTAAATGCAAGATAGTAAGCAGATACGTCATCTGTATCGCCTCGCACAATTGGTTCGTAACTTCTAGTTTCATCCCCCGTTTCGGGTTGTTCCACTTTAATGACTGTTGCCCCTAGCTCTGCAAGAATTTGAGTGGCAAATGGACATGCAAGAACTCTGGAAAGATCCAAGATTGTTATGCCTTCTAACGGTCGCATTTAATTTGCTCCTATGTCTTAAGGTTTGCTCTTGCGAAATCCACGCATCATGATGTTGGCGTCACGTCCGACATCGAGTGCTTGGCCAAGCGAAAGGTCAGCTACACGATGGAATGTGCGTTTGGTTGTCGCCATAGCTATGGGGCTCCAACTTGCAAGGCGATTAGCCATTTCCATAGCAACATTCAGAACTTCGCTGTCTTGCGCAACCCTGTTGGCGAGACCTAATTCCAAAGCTTTTTTACCGTCAATCGGATCACCCATAGAGACAAGTTCAAACGCTTGTTTTCTGCCAACTTGTCTTACTAGGTTAGCTAATACAACAGCTGCAACGATGCCGTGCTTAAGCTCTGGATATCCAAATCGAACTGTTTCTGACATAACAGTCATATCAGCTGCAATTGCCAGACCGGCGCCTCCACCAAGTGCATTTCCACGCACAGCGCTGATAACTGGCTTGGACATTTGTGAAAAAACCAAGTGAAGTGACGTAGTTAAATCAGCCCTACGAGTGACAGCTCCTGGATCGTCTGGGACTAAAGCAGAAAATTCAGTCGTATCGGCGCCTGCGCAAAATGACTTTCCAGATCCAGTTAATACGACTGCATTGACGCTGTCATCTGCTTCAGCAGCTTTGAGCGCATCAAGCAATCTTTGGGTTAATTCTGTATTTAATGCATTGTGTTTATCAGGACGATTGAGGATCAAGAGTCTGACAGATTCGTGGTTTTCAATGATTAGTGGCATAGGTAAACTTGATGAAGGTAAAAGTTAGACGGTAGTGAAAAGATCTTGCTTTGAATGACTCATCGCTTGCATACGTTGGCATGCTTCATTCAGTTCATGCACTAAATTTTCCATAAGGTCAGCCGTTGAAAGAATGTCATTAATGAGTCCAGCTGACTGACCTGCTTCAACCTTTCCCCAAGTGACATCTCCATCAAGAGCGGCCAGTTTTAGTGAACTGCTCATGAAAAGCTTTTGATATTCATCTGTTGAAACATCTTGTTTTTCAGCTGAAAAAATTGCTTCGGCAAAGGCATTGTTGAGAGTGCGAATTGGCAACCCTCGTCGACCAACTAATACAGGGTCTGAAACTTCGGCTTTGAGAACTGCGTTCTTGTAGTTTTGGTGAACGGATGCTTCGTGTGTCATCAGAAAGCGTGTGCCAAGTTGAACAGCATCTGCCCCAAGCGCAAGTAAGGCTGCGATACCCCACCCATCTGCTGCCCCACCACCTGCAACGACAGGTATTGATACATGTTTCAAAACTTGCCGTACCGTCACTAGTGTGCTGACATCGTTCACAGGGGGGTGACCACCTGCTTCTGTCCCAACAACCACCAGTGCATCAACACCAGCAGCTTCTGCTTTTAAAGCATGTTCTAGTGTTGACACAACTTGAAACCATTTCGCACCGTATTCACGAAATCTCGATAAATGCGCTTTGGGACCACCTTGAGAAGCAATGACAACAGGCACGCGATGCTTGTACATAACGTCAAGAATTTCGTCTGCTTGCGGACGATACAGCGGAATGTTGACTGCATAGGGCTTGTCCGTTAGCGAAAGAACTTTACTCAGTGCAGCGCTGAAATCGTCGACATACATAGGGCCCGCCGCTATGACGCCCAACCCGCCGCTATTTGACACAGCCGCTGGCAACTCTGCATTTGAGGATGCCCAGCTCATGCCAGCTTGAATGATGGGGTGTTCGATTCCTAGAAGTTCAGTGATTAGGGTTTTCATGGGGCTGTCTCTTGAAAATAGTTGTGAAAGTATACTAGATAGATGATAACATCAACTAAACGACGAGCTGCGAATCTTTTAAAAAAGTTTTATCAAGCAAGTTTGAGGTCTATCTGCAACAAAGGATGTTTACAAATGAATGCTCAAGATGGAAAACGCCACTGCGCTTTAAACGCTAATTTCTCGTGTGAGTGGAGTGGGCAATGACAACTTCTCATGCGGTTGACTATGTAGTTGTGGGTGGCGGCTCTGCTGGCTGTGTTATCACCCAAAGATTGATTGAGGCTGGGCATTCTGTTGCATTGCTAGAAGTTGGACCGCCAGATAGTCACCCATACATCCATATTCCTGCAACCTTTGTTCGCATCATCGGTTCGCACCGATCTTTTATGTACAAGTGTGAGCCAGAGCCTGGTGTTGATGGCCGCTCGCTATTTATTCCGCAAGGGCGCACCTTAGGAGGGGGCTCGTCTATCAATGCGATGATCTATATCCGTGGACAGTCTGAAGACTACGACACATGGCGTGATTCGGGTTGCCCTGGGTGGGGTTACGAAGATGTGTTGCCAGTATTCAAGCGGTCAGAAGGTAATGAGCGATTGAGTGGTGAATATCACGGAGCCGCTGGGCGACTTAAAGTTTCGGACTTGAGATTCCGACATCCACTTTCTAAAGCGTTTTTGCATGCGGCTCAAGATGCTGGATATCCTTATAACGATGATTTCAATGGGCAAAACCAATCTGGAGTCGGGTTTTATCAAACCACCATAGCAAATGGATTTCGCGGATCGACAGCAGTTACTTACTTGAGGTCTGTTCTTAAGAATCCCTTGCTTGAGTTGCATACGGGTTGCGAAGTCACACGAGTTCTCTTTGAGAACAACGCTGCCGTTGGCGTTGAGTTTCGTGTCGGTGGGGTGAGGCGGGAAATTCGTGCTCACAGAGAAGTTATTTTGACGGCCGGTGCCATTGGAACTCCGAAGTTACTAATGCTATCTGGAGTTGGTCCAGCCGAAGAGTTGATGCAACACGGCATCCAAGTTAAACGTGATTTGCCTGGTGTTGGTGAAAACTTTCAAGATCACATTTCTGCCCCTGTTTATGGTGTAACAGACAGACCACTCTCTTTGTTGGGGGAGGATAAAGGTCTTCGCGCGATACGCAATGGATTGCATTACATCTTTTCGCGTTCTGGTTTGCTGACATCCAACGTTGTTGAGTCAGGTGGTTTTATTGATACTTCGAATTCTGGTCGTCCAGATGTGCAAATTCATGTCACGCCTGCACTTGTTGGTGATGCAGAGAGGAAACCAATGGGCAAGCATGGCATCACAATTAACCCGTGTGTGCTTCGCCCCACTTCTCGTGGCAAGGTATCACTAAGAAGTGCTGACCCTTCTGCGTCAGTAGTGCTCGCGCCGAATAACTTAACAACAAAAGAAGATGTTGATACCTTGGTTCGAGGTATTGAGGCATGTCGAAAAATCTTGCGCCAAAAATCATTGACTGATTTAGGTTTTAAAGAAATGTTGCCTGGCGGCGATGAAGTCCTGTCGTTTGACGAGCTATCCGCACATGCCCGTGCCGTTGCAAAAACCGTCTACCACCCATCAGGAACCTGTCGAATGGGTAGTGACCCTTTGGCTGTTGTTGATACGCAGTTGCGAGTATTTGGTATCGAACGTCTGCGAATTGCAGATGCATCGATCATGCCAACGCTCGTTAGTGGAAATACAAATGCTCCGACGGTAATGATTGCAGAGCGATGCGCTGATTTTTTATTGAAAAAATAATTTACAAGTAAGAGAGAACTAAACATGAGTAATTACACAAATCTACAAATCCACATTGATGGTGAATGGTTAAGCAGTGCTTCAGGTGGCAGTCAAGTTGTATCGAATCCTGCTGATGACAAACCTCTTGGCAACTTGCCGCTCGTTGGTGTTGCAGAGCTTGATCGCGCATTAAATGCCGCGCAACGTGGTTTCTCCGTATGGAAAAAAACTTCTGCACATGATCGATACCTTCTTTTAAAGAATGTGGCAATGCTAGTGCGCGAGAGACACGAGCGTATGGCTGAACTTATGACTCTGGATCAAGGTAAGCCATTGTCTGAGTCATTAATGGAAGCAAAAGCGGCTGCGGATCATATTGAGTGGTATGCGGAAGAGGGGCGACGTGTATATGGACGAGTCATTGCACCGCGTGGCTCATCAATACGTGCGACAGTTTTGCGTGAACCAATTGGCCCCGTTGCTGCTTTCACCCCTTGGAATTTTCCAATCAATCAAGCTGTTAGAAAAATAGCTGGAGCATTGGCGGCGGGTTGTTCAATCATTATCAAAGGACCTGAAGATACACCTGCTTCTGTTGTGGAATTGGTGCGCTGTTTCGTAGATGCAGGTTTGCCAGCTGGTGTGCTTAATTTGGTTTTTGGTCGTCCTGCAGAGGTGTCTGGGCACTTAATCCCTTCACCAGTAATTCGTAAAGTGTCATTTACTGGATCTGTACCGGTTGGTAAGCAACTGGCGGCAATGGCTGGGCTTCATATGAAGCGTGTAACGATGGAGTTAGGTGGGCACGCTCCATTTATCGTGTTCTCTGATGCTGACGTCGAATCAGCCGCTAACGTTGCGTTCGCTTTGAAACATCGAAATGCAGGTCAGGTGTGTGCTGCGCCATCGCGTTTCTATCTGCATGAAAGTATTCATGATCAATTTGTAGATGCATTTGTTAAAAAATCTAAATCATTAAAGCTGGGCTCAGGTATGAGCAAAGACACACAAATGGGCCCATTGGCAATGCATAAGCGCGTGGAAGCTATGCAGCGCTTTACCGATGATGCAAAGTCGTTAGGTGCCCGTGTGTTAACTGGTGGTGAACGCTTAGGAAGTTCTGGAAATTTCTTTCATCCAACAACACTAGTCGATGTAAGTGAGAACGCTTTAGTCTCATTCGAAGAGCCCTTCGGTCCGATTGCACCTATGTATCGATTTAAAACATTCGATGAAGTTGTTTCGCGTGCCAATGCGTTGCCGTTCGGTTTGTCTGGTTTTGTTTTCACGAAATCACTCAAAACCTCTATTGATATCTCCAATGAGTTGGAGAGCGGAATGATTTCAATCAATCATTTTGGTCTTGCATTGCCAGAAACCCCATTTGGAGGAATCAAAGACAGCGGTTACGGAAGCGAAGGCGGTACAGAGGGACTTGATTCCTACTTAACCACAAAGTTTGTTTCAGAACTGGGGCAATAAAAATGCTCAACAAAATTTTTAACCACAAAGGAGATAGCATCATGAATTCATCAAAAAGATTAGGCTTGAAGAGGTTATTGCTTTCCAGCATTGCAGGTGCGACTTGCATTTTTTCAATGGCATCTTTTGCTGCAACGCCTTATCCAACCAAACCCGTGAAAATTGTTGTGCCCTATGCTGCAGGAGGTCCAGTGGACTCATTGGCACGTGCGTTGGCTGTATCACTAAGTTCGATGTGGGGGCAGCCTGTAGTTGTGGATAACAAACCTGGTGCTAACGAAATCATCGGCGCAACTAGTGTTGCGAAGTCATCGCACGACGGCTACACCCTGATGTTGGCGACTGATCCCACGCTATCTCTGAATCCGTATCTCTTCAAAAAACTTTCATACGATCCAATTAAGGAATTGATCCCTGTAACACGAGTTGCTGTTTCTAATATGGCCTTGGTTGTACCAAACTCTTTGCCAGTTAACAACATTCGCGAATTTGTTGCGTATGCCAAGGCTAATCCAGGTAAGGTGTCCTACGGCTCTTCTGGCATTGGTAATGGCACCCATCTTGCAGTAGCGCAGTTTGCACGCGATAACGGTCTAGAAATGATTCACGTGCCATATAAGGGTCTTGCACCTACGTTGCAAGACATGATGGGCGGGACAATTCAAGCTGCTGTGGGTGCGGTGTCAGTGATCGCGCCATTTAATGCCGACGGAAAGCTTAAGGTTCTGGGTGTCTCTGGAGGTCGACGCGCTAGTAGTTTGCCAAATGTGCCAACTTTCACAGAAGCGGGTTACTCCAAGTTCGAGGCTAGTTTCTATTTTGGTATCGTCGCACCAGCTGGTTTAGAGCCTGAGATTCAGAACAAGATTGCTGCTGATATTAAAAAGATCGTATCTCAGCCTGAGTTCCGTACTACCAATATTGACAAATTTGCACTTGAAGTAGTTCTTGATACACCAGCTGAGTTCGAAGCCTTTTTGGTAAAGGATCGTGCAGCTGCCCAGTCCAAAATCACTTCATCCGGCGCTCAGCTTGACTGAAGGCGGCTATCGTGAAAAAAAACCTGTTCGCTCTCTGGGCGCTACTGTCTTGTTTTAATCTAGCGCATGCTGCACCCGTAGCCGAATACCCAGCGCGTACTGTGAAAGTGGTGGTGCCGTTTGCACCTGGCGCCATCAACGACAACATTGCGCGACTGGTTTCCGAAAAGTTGGCTGGTGCGCTAGGTCGAACTGTAGTCGTTGAGAACAAGCCTGGTGCTGGCTCACAGATTGGTACGGCTTTTGTGGCCAAAGCTGTGCCAACGGGAGAGACGCTACTCTTTGGCGCTGCCGACGGCCTGTCTGTGCTACCAGCCATCAAGCCCTCGTTGGGTTACAGCGTTCCAGATAGCTTTAGCTTTATCTCTAGGGTAGGCATAGGCCCTTTTGCACTGGTGGTTAACAACAATCTGCCGGTGAGTAGCTTCGAGGAATTCGTTGCCTATGCCAAAGCAAACCCTAAGGCTGTTCGCCACGGAACGCCAGGTAATGGTTCTAGCACCCATATGGGGGCAGCCCTTATCGAACAGGAAACAGGAACGCAGATGACTCAGGTGCACTATCAAGGTATGGCTGGTGCAGTGAACGATCTGTTGGCTGGTCACATTGATGCAGCGCTTGTCAGTGCGCCGACGATTGCGCCTCACGCCAAAGCCGGTAAGGTCAAGGTGCTCGCAGTAATGGGACCACACCGACACAAGCTGTTGCCTGAAGTGCCTTCGATTGATGAAGGAAGCCGCAAGGGATTGCATGTGATCGGTTGGTGGGGGTTGATTGGGCCCGCCGGGTTGCATGCCGATGTTGCTGAACGGTTGCAAAAAGAGATGACGGCCATCCTAGGGGACAAGACTTTTCGCGCCCAACTTGAAGAGCGCGGTATTGAGGTTGCCCCACTTGATGGCAACGCTTTTCGCCAGTTTGTTGTGGAAGACTTGCGTAAATGGAAGGCGCTTTCCCAACGTGCAAAGATCTCATTGGATTGATGTCAATGGGATCAAATGAAAACAACTCGCCATCGATGCGAATAACTGAAGTTGCGGGTGATAAGGGGGCGACCATTGCCTGGTTGGATGAAGGTGCTGGCCTTCCGTTAGTCATATTGCCATCTCTGGGCAGAGGGCCCGCTGACTATGACTATCTAACCCAACTTTTAATTGCACGCGGTCTACGCGTGCTGCGACCTTTTCCAAGAGGTATCGGCGACAGCGTGGGGGTAATGCAGGGTCTTACTCTCTTCGATCTAGCGGGTGACATTGCTGCAATTATTGAGGCCGCTGGGGTAGGACCAGTCGCCATCGCTGGTCATGCCTACGGAAATTTTGTCGCACGCACACTGGCGACTGGTTGGCCTGATTTGGTGCGCGGAGTGGCGCTTGTTGCTGCATCAGCTGGTAAAACACCAGATGGGCAGTCACCCTATGCGGCGGATGTGCTGCACGCTGTTTACCATAGTGGTGACATGGATCTTCCTGAAGAGGAGCGACTGCGCTACCTACGGCTCGCCTTCTTTGCGCCTGGTAACGATCCTAGCTCTTGGCTGGGCGGGTGGCATGCCGAAACCAAAGTCATGCAGAAGGCCGCTCAGGCGGCCACGGCTGTTGATGATTTCTTTGCCTGTGGAACGGCACCGGTGCTCGACCTACAGGCTCAAGAAGACACAGTTGCGCCGCGTGCGCTTGCAGGTTTTTTGCGCGAATCGTTGGGTAAGCGTGTCACCATTGAAGTCATTGCTAATGCAGGTCATGCACTAATACCGGAGCAACCGCTAGCGGTTGGAGATGCCCTGGCATCGTGGGTGTATCGTCTGCACCGTGCGGGGTGAGTGAGGACTTAATGGCCCAAAACACGCATTTCTACGATCCACAGGGTAATACTGGTCTGCCTCACGATCCATTTAAGGCCATCCTCGCGCCACGCGTAATTGGTTGGATAGCCAGTCGCAGCGCAAGGGGGGTAATTAACCTTGCGCCTTATAGTTTTTTTGGAGCTTTTTCAGCGAATCCAAAAATAATTGGATTCTCTAGTGAGGGCTACAAAGACACGATCAAAAACATTGAAGAAACTGGCGAGTTCACTTGGAACTTTACAAGTCGCCATTTAGCAACTGCCATGAATCAAACCGCAGCGCCTGTTCCAGAAGATGTTAATGAATTTGAATTGGCTGGACTTACCCAAGCGATGGGCCGAAATGTTTCAGTTCCGTACATTGAAGAATCGCCTGCTGCACTTGAATGTAAGCTTATACAAGTTCTTCGCCTAACTGGATTAGACGGTCAGCAAACTGGTAATTGGGTTGCATTTGGTCAGGTTGTAGGTGTTCACATTCGTAAAGAATTTTTGATAGATGGCAAATTTGACTTACTTGCCGCACAACCTGTAATGCGGGCGGGATATAGAGGTGATTACGTAGAA
>ERZ650303.42-NODE-42-length-31107-cov-6.278468_pt1 | contig 31107 bp, 28 predicted proteins | sample MGYA00376239_ERZ650303 | MGnify/ENA primary metagenome ERZ650303 (study PRJEB26733, sample SAMN07839262) | wastewater metagenome | biome: small river; feature: stream; material: water | place: USA: North Carolina | collected 2016-04-05 ... | reverse complement strand
CAGCATGTCCCATGCACAAAGTGCGAGAACCAAGCCTAAAAACAACTTCGCATCAGCATCCAGAGATTGATTTGCCTTGTAAAAGCCAAACCAAGCAAATGGGGCCATCAACAAAAGCCCAAAAACTGCAAGGTTGGTAAAAGCCACCGAAGTAAAGACAGCAACACCTAACAGCACCACAAAAGCTGTCGCCGTTTTAATGTCCCATGTGCGCTCAAGGCCTGTCATTGCTATTTGTGTCATCTTTAAATTTTCATTTCATTGTGTTTGTTTTTATGCGCTAGATACACCCAATCGACAACCTCACCATCAGGTTGATAGCCCGGCACAAGCTCTTTCAGTTGGGTACGTATCAAAGGCACGTCATTTTTATCAAGCGCCAACTCTAGCGCTGACAACTTATTTTGCAACTCATGCCAACCCAGAAAATCTTCATGGGCTTTCATGATGCGCGGATGCTGCGTGGGCATTGGATTGTCCCCAATGAGCAGTTCTTCATAAAGCTTTTCGCCAGGACGCAAGCCCGTCACTTCAATAGCGACATCGCCTTCAGGATTAACCTCATCTCGCAACATTAACCCCGACAACTCAATCATCTTGTGTGCCAAATCGATGATCTTCACACTTTCACCCATATCCAACACAAAGACATCACCACCGCTGGCCATCGCCCCAGCCTGAATAACCAACTGTGAAGCCTCGGGAATAGTCATGAAATAACGCGTGATACGTGCATCAGTCAAGGTGATCGGCCCACCTTGCTCAATCTGCTTGCGAAACAGCGGCACGACTGAACCCGACGACCCTAATACATTGCCGAAGCGGACCATAGACAAACACATGTTGAGCCCTTGCTGCCTCACCTGCTCTGCAAGCGCCTGCAATAGCATTTCAGCCAACCGCTTGCTAGCCCCCATCACATTGGTAGGACGCACTGCTTTATCAGTGCTAATCAAAACAAAATCAGTCACACCATGTGCCATGGCTTGCTGAGCGAGCACCTGTGTGCCTAAAACGTTGTTACGCACCCCCTCAGCGGGATTGTGCTCGACCAAAGGTACATGTTTGTATGCCGCAGCGTGGTAGACCGTATGAGGCTTCCAAGTTCGCATTATTTCGCTCATACGCGGCGCATTACGTACATCAGCCAGCAGAGGAATCAATTCCACACCTCGCACACTTGCCAATGCACCACCATCGGCCATGGCCTTGCGCAAATTTTGCTCAATAACGTACAGAGCAAACTCATTCAACTCGACCAACAGCAACTTGCTAGGTGCAGTTTTTAGTATTTGTCGACATAGCTCTGAACCAATCGATCCACCAGCCCCCGTTACTAACACCACCTTACCTGTGTTGTTCTTGGCCATCATCATCGGATTTGGCGGCACAGGCTCACGCCCTAGTAAATCCTCAATGTCTAGCTCTTTGAGGTCAGACAACACCAACTTGCCACTAGTCAACTCCATCAAGCCTGGCAATGTACGAACCTGCAATTTCAGTGGCAGCAAGTTTTGAATAATCTCGTTTCTGCGGTGACGTGAAACAGACGGCAACGCCAGATAAATTTGCGATACCCCCCGCTTCGCAACGAAAGATCTAACTTCCGGAACTCCAATAATGGGTAGCCCGTTGAGCACATGCCCATGCAAACGATCATCATCGTCTACATAGCCGACCACAACGACCTCTTGCGCCTGACTAAGACCCATTGCTAACTGACGCCCAGCAGAACCCGCACCATAAATTAGCACCTTAGGCACGCCCTTTATTTTTTGACGAGGACCGTAGCTACCCAATATGCGTCTTACAAAAAGGCGTGAGGCCACGACGCCAACAGAAAAAATAATAGGTTGTATTAAGCCCACAGAGCGAGGAACGCCATCTATGCCAATGGCAACAAATACAACTGCATAAATGACGCCGTATATTGACAACGCTTTATTCAAAGTAAATAGCATCTGAATGCCAGCATATCTAAATATCGCTCGGTACAAACCTAACGCGGTAAACAGAGGTAGCGCTATCAACAAGCCTACGACAAGCATCCAGCTCTGAATGAATGTCCAAGGCTGCCATGACTCAAGACGTAAGCTAACAGCGGCAAAACAGGACAAAGCACATAGCAAAACATCGCTCGCAATCGCAATGAATTGCTTTTGAATACGCGGCAATTGCAACAGTTTTTGTTTGATGTAACTTTTCCTCATTTACTATGCCCAGTAACCTACCCAAACGGTAAAGAAAACAGAAATCAAAGAGTTGGCGACCAGCCTGCCCCATATAAAACCGTCCATGCCCCCGACTGAAATTTGCGCATCTCTACCGCGCATCATCACTGGATCAGCGTAAAGCATGAGCAACAAAGTCGATATGAAGTTCATGAATTGCCCAATATAAACAGCCGACATGCGGTACTCTGGAACTAGCTTCGTGATGATGAATGGCAGAAAAATCGCGACATTCAGAAACAAACAGATGCACAACGAGGTCATCAGATGCGTTAATTTCGGCGAGCTAAGAGGTCGCCAAAAACGGCTTTTAGCAAGTCCTTTGGCCGGCATAAATAAAATCAAACCAGTCGCTTTTTGAACCCACTCCTCTAGCATTCGATAGCGCACAAATGCAAACAGGAAAGCACACCCAAGCATGAAGCCAACAAGAATCAATTCAGAAAATCGTATGTTCTGTTTAGATTCAAAAATAAATGCCAACGCAAATGAAGACGTTAAATTAAAAATACGCGCCAAATACAACACCCAGTTTGCAAGTGCCAACCCCTCTGATCGTTTTTGAGTCACCTCACTCAAGCGCACATAAAGTGCGTACACATCCAGCCAAATGGCGGCCATCAAACATGCAGCGACAAATAACTCTATATACACATTAACCTGCCATCGCTTGCGATAAAACCACACGAATTGCATCGCACGTTTTTTGAATTTCTTCATTAGTGAGTGTGGGATGCACCATGAACATCAACGATGCCTCGCCCAACTCTTGCGCCACAGCCAACCGCTGCGCAGGTCGCCAACCTGTGCCGTCAAAAGCTTTCTCCAAATACACCTCGGAACAAGACCCTTGAAAACAAGGCACGCCAAGCGCATTGATTGCTCCAATGATTCGATCACGCGTCCAACCTTGAGCGAGATAATCAGACACCACATACACATAAAACTTGTAATACGCATGCTCACAAGCCTGCCCCTTGACTTGGCATGCGCCTGGGCAACTCGCACATTTAAAGCTAGGCACACGCAAAGCGGCAAACTGGGCACAGACTTCCCAAAGAGCCCGCGCATTGCGCTGGCGTGCTGCCGTCCACTCTGCCATCCGCTTGAGCTGAATGCGACCAACGACCGCCTGCATTTCAAGCATGCGCCAATTGGTGCCAAAACTCTCATGCACCCACCTAAAACCTGGCGGATGCTGACGCTCGTAAACAGCCTCGTAACTTTTACCGTGGTCTTTAAATGCCCACATGGCGCGCCATAAACCTTCATCACTGGTCGTCACCATCCCCCCCTCGCCACCAGTGGTCATGATTTTGTCTTGGCAAAAACTCCAAGCGCCAACGTGTCCAATGCTCCCTACTGACTTACCTTTGTAGCGAGCACCATGTGCTTGTGCACAATCTTCAACAACTTTGAATCCATGCTCTGCTGAAAGTGCCATGATTGGTCCCATATCGCATGGCCAACCTGCCAAGTGAACACAAATCACCGCTTTCGTTTTAGGCGTCAGCACTTTGGCAATCGTATTAGCAGAAATGTTGCCACTGTCAGCCTCAACATCAGCAAATACAGGTACTGCACCAGCATTCACCACACATGACACAGACGCAATGAATGTCCGAGGCGTCACCACCACGTCATCTCCAGGGCCAACACCAAGCGCTCTCAGCGCCACATCCAACGCCAATGTGCCGTTAGCTAAAGCAATTGCATGCTTCACCCCCGCCCAAGCGGCAAACTCTTTTTCAAACTCTCTAGTCTCAGTACCTGTCCAGTAATTGACCTGATTACTCAGCAGCACGCGCTGAACGGCTTCCCCCTCCTCTTGCGTAAATGAGGGCCAAGGAGAAAAAGGTGTATTTAGCATTTGAAATTTTTATTTTTAACTATCGGTTTCGCGGGATTTCCCACCACAGTGGCACCGGCTGGTACGTTTTTGGTCACGACTGCGCCCATGCCTACTGTTGCACCTTGACCAATGACCAGCGGACGGCCTGTCTGACCTTGTTTGATAACGGCCCCCGAACCAATATAGGCATGACTCTCAATCACCACATTGCCGTTGCACTGTACACCCGGAGCGAACGTAACGAAATCGCCAATGATGCAATCATGCTCTACATAGCTGTAGAGATTCGCATGAAAGTGCCGGCCAATCTGAATGTTACTGGTGAGCGTAACAAAGGGACTAAGGATTGCCCCCTCGCCCAAACTCACCTCATCCATCTGCACCACATTAGGAGCTCGCACTTCAAAAAATTGGACACCATCAGCCTCACATCGCTGTACTAATTCTTCACGCACCTTGCTGTTGGCAATAGCGATGTTGACGTGCCGACTGGTTGCTGGCCGCTCAAGCCACTGAGCATAAGTAAGTACGGCATGACCATTAAGCATCCCAGCCGTGGAATGGTCATCCAAAAAAACCAACTCATAGGGCTCACCAGTTGCATACCACTGCGACCTTGCTATGGGCAAGACGCCTCGGCCACATCCACTAGCACCATAAATAGCAACTTGTTTCACTCGTTGTCACCCTTCACCGCACGAGAGCTCCCCATAAACCGGGGCATGGTTGCATCGCTTGGAGCGCTGATACCTTCACGCACCAGCACCTTTTTCACTGTGAGCCACAAAATTCTGATGTCTAACCACAGCGATTGGTTATTGACATACCAAATATCAAGCTTAAATTTATCTTCCCAACTGATAGCATTACGACCATTGACCTGCGCCCAGCCGGTGATGCCGGGACGCACTTCGTGACGGCGAGTCTGCTCAGAGCTATAAAGCGGCAAATATTCCAAAAGCAATGGACGTGGCCCTACTAGGCTCATCTCCCCTTTCAGTACATTCCAAAGTTCAGGCAACTCATCAAGACTGGTAGCACGCAGCCATTTACCAAATGACGTTAGCCTTTGCTCATCGGACAATAACTCGCCATCAACGCCTCTCTCATCAGTCATGGATCGAAATTTAACCATTTTGAAAGGCTTGCCATGTAACCCAGGCCGAACCTGAGTAAACAACACAGGACTTCCTAGCTTTCGACGCACAAGCCAAGCCAGCAAAACCGTAGGCAACGCCAAACCCAACATTGCAAAACCTGCAACAACAAAATCAAGAAACCGCTTAATCAAACCAACACTCCCGATACACCCGCAGGAAATAAAATTTTTAAGTACGCCTGCGCAAGTGTTTCGTAGTTTCTATGTTCAAGAATCCATTTGCGACCACGCGCACCTATCGCCGCACGCTGTACATCGTCCATTGCCGAATATCGCTGTATCTCAGCCTTTAGCGCCCCAACATCCCCAGCAGCTACATAAGTGCCACACCCCGCTTCATTGATCATGGATGGATAACCCGTGTAAGAAGCAACAACCGGCTTACCCGCCAACATGTAGTCAATTACTTTATTTAAAGACTGACCATATTTCCAAACCGTCGACACATGAACCGAAAAATACAGCGCATCACAATGCGACAAAACGGATTGCACCATTGTCTTTGGAACTCGGGGAGCAAACGTCAAATTTGAAAGATGTGCATATTTAAGCTGGTAGTGCTCTCGAAGGTCGCCTTCTCCCACCACCAAAAAATGAATGTGCGTGTGGTCTTTCATAGCTTCCGCACAATCAAGCATCGTATCCAGTGCGTTGGTGATGCCAATCGTTCCAGCATGCGCCACCACAAACTTTCCCTTTGGAATGTGTTTATCAACATAGCCAATCGGCAAAGAATCGTCCTGCCCCACACTGGCAGCATCAATTCCCATCGGGATGCAATGTACTGTCTTCGGCTTACCCAACACATGAGCCACATGCTCATTTAAATTGGGCATAGTTCCCACAATCACATCTGAATAGCGATAGCCCAACCACTCTATCCAAGCTAACCCCAACACCAATGGATTCCAGCGACTAAATCCACCTTCTTGCGTGAGAGTCAATGGCCAAATATCCCGAATCTCCAACACAAGGCGACACCCATACCGCCAGCGCAACCCAAACCCGTTGAGGATCGTCAACAATGACAAGCTAGAAACGACAACCACATCAGGTCGAGGCATTTCTGTCTTGGGCATAAGCCACAAGCGCCACTCAAAATCCAGCCAGCTCAATATCCGCCTTAAAGACTTAGCCACTTTGTACTTCAGCGTACGGACCCACCAAACATCCATACCATCGGCATGCTGATGTGTATATGCTTTTTCAACCTTTGGCATTTGACCCAACTGATTTGAATCTGAAGTAATAAGCACAACGCGCAGCCCCATGCGCGCTAACTCCTTCATCAATAAATACCCTCGACCGCCCACGGAGCCGTGGCCTAGCGGGGTGATGTATTTTGAAACATACCAAATGCAAGCCATAAAAATAAATCAATACAAACGTGGGATCGCGTTAACTACTTTGATTGCATCCTTGAAATCAACTCCCACAGCATCTAAATACCACTTGATGTTGGGGTAACGAGGGCGGTTTTCGTCCTCCACCAAAGCCAACGCCTCTTCACGCGTCAAATCACCTTCGCGGACTTGGTTGCTACGGAAGGTGTCGTGCTCGGTAAAACCCGCCACGGTGTAGTACACGTAGTTGTAAAACGCCGCCGTGCCATCACCAATGCGCCAAGTGGTATTGGTGTCAGGTGCTTTTTCCCAATCGTATTCGGCCAAGGTGCTGTCAATTTGTTTTTCGTCCCAGCGCCAATAGTCAAAGATGTGAAAGTAATCGCTCTTGGCAGTGAAGCTGCGGTAGTACTCACCCGACAAGGTGTCCCCCAACGAACTGTTGAAGTAGCCCGGGCTTTTGACCATCGCCTGCAAACGTAAGAACTGGTAGCGCAACTGCTTCATCGCACCGTTGGAGTAGACGTTTTTCTCTTCAAAATCCGGCGGCACGCCCAAGAAACCCGCCTTGAAGTGCGTCACCTCCAGCGGATTGATGCCCCAAAGATTCAAACCAATGCCGGTTTGCTGCTTGATGGTTTCAACGTGCTTAAAGAAGTGTTTGTCGCCTGCCGTCAAAATGCTGATCATGCCCAAGTGCGGCGACTTGAGCCACGCACGCAAGTTCATGGCAATGTTGTGGCGCTTTTTGGCGATGTCGTCGGCCACGATGATGTTTTCCACCCCCAGCTCGGCACTCATGCGGCTAATGTTGCGGCGGCCCAAATCGGTCACCATGCCCCAGTCGTAGGTGTAGGTGATGGGCTTGAGCTTGAGCTCTTTGACGATCAGGTGCAAGCCATAACAACTGTCTCGCCCACCTGAGAAAGGCACGATGCACTCATCACCCTGGCTGCGCCGGTAAGGCTCCACCAAGGCCAGCAAGTCATCAATGGGCCGGGGCTTGTTGCGGGGTTTGTAGTGCTTGCAATAGTTGCACACGCCTTGCGCATCAAAGCTGATGTACGGCATGGTTTCGGGCAATATGCAGCGCATGCAACGGCGCAAGGTGTAGGGGCGGTAAGTCAGCAACCCCTCTTCTTGTGCCGTGCTGCCTAGGGAGGGAATCAGATCGGGCCGATCGGCCGCTTTGTCAGACACGGCCATCGTCTGAGTTGAGGTAGGAATATCAATGAACACGGCCTCGCGCACCTGGCGAATGTATTCGCACCCCATTTGCGACAGCGGAAAACGCTCGGAAGAATAAACCCAAGCCCCCGCTTTTTGACCCAAATACAAACTGCCGTTGTTAGAAAACAAGCAAAGCTTGCCAACACCGGGCAACACCAAAGCACACGCCACCACGCCTCGGCAAGCATCCAACACACGCGCCGGCACTTTCTCCAGAGCCACACCTGCGGCCAAGGCATCGAGCACCAAGCCTGCGATCACCTCGGTGTCAATTTGCTGCTCGCGAGGCGTCTGCAACTGGGGCCACAAAGCATCGTGGTTGACGACAATGCCGTTGTGAAAGACGCAAACCCCATCGCGCACCACAGGCTGGTTGTCGGCCAAGCCATTGGTGATCAAGCGACTGTGGCCAAACACCAGTGAAGAGTTGGACGCGTCCAATTCACCCAGTAAACGGGTGATGGGGTAGTCGGCTCGGTGGGCTTGGTAAGTTACACCGTCAAACAACATCAAACCACTGGAGTCTTTGCCGCGCTGCTGCGCGTGTTTAACTAACACCTGCAAGTCGTTGGAGTTGATTTTTGTTGGCGCTATGATGCCGAATATTCCACACATATTTCTTTTTCCCCAGAAAAATCAAATCGATATCAATTGACAGCAATCTGATCGTAAAAATTCAATAGTTTTTTCTCTTCTGCAGCCCAGTTGTATAAAGTAAAAACAGCTTGACGCCCGTTTTCACCCATTCTTTCCGCCTCAGTTGGGTTACTTACCAAAAAATCAATTGCGGCTGCAATCGCTTGAGGATTCATCGGATCAACACACAAGCCACATTCATTTTTTTCAACAATATCTTTCCACAAATCAAAGTTGGAAGCTACGACAGGAAGGCCTGCGGACATGTATTCGAACATCTTGATTGGCAAGGAATCCAAATAATTGGGAGTTGGATGAAGCGTCACCACCCCTGCCACAGATCGTGCCAACACATTGCGCACCTCTTGCCGTCCTAGCACCCCCGTGGTATTGACCTTCGACCATCCAGGGTAGGTCGCCACCTCATTTCTAACGCAGTCCTCAGAAAACTCTCCCACCAAGTTCAACCGCGTTTTTGTTGCCACCAACTCCATGGCACGCACAAGCTCTTTGACACCCCGAATCTCTGCGATTCCACCCACATAACAAACCTCTGACTTTTTTTCAGCCCACGATGTCGAGCTGTCGAGCTCTCCAAGCATGGGGTAGTTGTTGATATCAACAGAACGGGAGTTCATCACTAGAAATTTGTCGCGAATGTATGGCGTCGCAGCCACCACACCATCAATACGAGAACAAGCATAACGTTCAAAAAACGCATACACGCATGAAACTAGCCGTCTCACCCAAGGTTTCAAATAATGCTTGCCCAGAATTTGTTTAGGCACATCCTCGTGTGCATCAAACAAAACCTTTTTCCCGCTTTTTTTAAGATTCAAGCCGACAGGCAACAACTCTGGGTCATGAAGGTGATAGACATCAGCATTGAGTTCTAAGGCCTTTCGATAAATTCGCTGTGTTATTCGCAACATTCGATTCAATCGGCCTGGCAAATAGCCGACATCAACAATAGATACTCCCTCAGCTAGCTCGTTCCCATGACCATCTGCGACAACCAAAGATACATCGTGCCCAGAGAGCGCAAGGCTTCTGCACTCTTTTAAAAACACCCTGATATCGAAGCGAGGATGTGCAGATGTTAAGTGAGCAATACGCATAGGGCTTCAGTTGCCGATGATTTGGTTTAAACAGCCTGCTGCTTTTCAGTCGGCGTTAGCATTGAACGGTAGAGTGCTCTGAGTGTTTCTGCTTGAGCGCCCCAGCCCAATGCAGTCAAGTCTGCTTGAACCCGCTGCCGCTCAGCTGACTGAAGACTCACAACAGCTTGAGCAATGGAATCCACTTCATTTTCTGCAATAGCCCCCAATCCGTATTGGTCAATCAACAGACTCATATCCGGAAAGTTCGATGCCAGCACAGATACGCCCGCAAATGCATACTCAAAGAGTTTATTAGGCAAAGAGTAGTAGTCGCTTAGTGAGACGTTCTCGACCAAACACAAGCCATAGTCAGCGCTTCTCACCAACTCCACGACTTGGCCATGAGCCACCGCATCATGAACGTGCACCTTAGAGTGAATCGATGCATATTGTTCAATCAAAGCACGCTGGGGACCACGCCCCACAAATACAACATGTGCGGTCACTCTGCTATCTGAAAAGACTTGCAATAATTTTTCTATTCCCCGGCCAGGAACAAACAATCCGAGATAAACAAACACCAAGCTCTCGTTTGGTATTTTGTAGAGCTCATGGAAGTACCGGGAGTCCCCTACTGAGCTATACGAGACAGAAATGATCGGCGAGTTCAACACCAAGGCGGATGCTTTGACAGAAAAATGTTGTTCATACCAACGCAAAATCGAGTTGCTCACGGTAATAAAGCCATCCACCCGAGCCCAGCACGCCTTTTCAACCAACCGGGTCGCTGCTGACATCAACCCCGACTGACCATTTTTATCCGACTCCAACTCATGCGCGTCGTAAATGACTTTTCCACCAAAAACCCAAGCCAGTAACACCCCCATGGGGAGTAAAGGCGTGTCGTGGCAATGGATCAATGAAGGCCTGATTGGCCAAGCGGCCAGCAAGAACCGGCTCAGCATCTCCATGAGCGCCAGAACATGACGAACAGGCGCGGGAAGCCAACGAGCAGACCTGCACCACAGGCGAATTGACACAACCTTTGCACCATGAAGATCATTCAACCCAGTCAATGTGCCATGTTCAGCAACCCCTATTGCATGCAGTTGATATCGGCCATCTGTTTGAAGTGCGCTGAGTTCTTTCAGAATTCGACTATCAACTCGGATGTCGGTATGAGTTAGGTGCAGTATGTTCAAAACGATTCAAACGCTATGACAGAGGTCAATCTGCCACACACGCTTTCCATCTATAAAAGTTTATCCACCGCCAAACTTGCCAAGAGAATGGTCGTCGACCCGCAATGACGTCCTCAAACTCAGCCAACAGAGCGCCTCGACGAATGAAGGGGATTTTCATGTCTTCACTCAACCATTCGCGTGCTTGATCAGCAATAGAAATAAGCCACTCTTTTTCTGGCGGCTCAAAACCTATTTTGTCTTTTCGCAATAAGATCTCATCAGGAACGATTCCTTGCATGGCTCGACGAAATACGTGCTTGGTTTCTCCCGCTTTAGAAACGAGGTAGTGCTCGGGCAGAGACAGTGCGAACTCTACTTGATCAAGCGTCAAAAAGGGGACTCGGCTTTCAACAGAGAACCTCATTGAATTTCGATCACCATGGCGCAACAATCCAGGCAACCCATGTTGGGTAAGCATATTTACCATTTGCGCCGCCATACGTCGTCCATTGGCATACTCACCGGAATGAAAGCGTTTGACCCGCCCTGCAAGCCCCATCTCATGAGCAATTCGGCTGTCAATCCAGTCAGGCACTTTATTCAAACCCGCGGCCATGCGTAACAATTCATGAGGCGCCCCACAGGTCCACTCAGCGAGCGCCGCCTTTATGCCTGTGGCCATGCTACGACCCGGCCATTGAGCCCAATAGCGCAAGAAATCCCATGCTTGGCGTGGATGCCCCTCGTCCAAAAGGCTGCGAACACGCTCCCCGGGGAAGCCTATATAGCCCCCCAACATCTCATCAGCCCCCTGCCCATCCAAAGTGACCGTAATACCATTCTCTTTTGCTAACTGATAGACACGGTATTGGGCATAGATGCTCATGCTGCCGAAAGGCTCACCCTGCGTGCGAATCATGTCGTCCAGATCACGCACCAACTCCCGAGGAGTCACCAACACCTTGTGGGCATTGGCACCCACGTGCTGATTCACAAGATCGACCCATTTTTCCTCATTAACATTGCTACCTGCGGCAATATAGCTAAAGGTGTGTATAGGATAGTCTGGCGCTACATGCCGCATAGCGCACACCACAGCCGAAGAGTCAAGCCCCCCAGAGAGCGCTGCGCCAAGTGGCACATCACTACGCAGATGCATTCGAATACTATTTAGAAATTTCTCTTTGACTATTTCAGCTGCATCATCAAAATTCAACTCATTGCACTCTGCAATCACCGGTCTCCACCAACGCTCAAGCCGAATTAATTCTCCTGTAGCGATATTAATTTCCAGCCAATGCCCGGGTGACAGTTGACACACCTCATCAAAGAAAGTATCTGAGCCATTATCATAAACACCATGCACCAAATAATCATAGGAGCGTTGCCAATTCACCGGCGGCTTAACGGGCAGAAGCTTCAATAATGCAGACAGCTCCGAGGCAAATGCAAAAGTCTCACTGTCTACAGAATAAAAAAATGGCTTGATACCAAATGCATCACGTACACACGTAAGAGTTTGATCTCTTCTGTCATATACCCCAAAGGCAAACATCCCCGTCAAACGAGGCAAACAAGCCTTCCCCCAACGACTCCAAGCTGATAGCAGCACCTCAGTATCCGAATCGGTTTTAAAGGCACACCCCTCTCTAATTAGCTCAGCACGCAATTCCCTATAGTTATATATTTCACCATTAAATATAATGGTAAAACGCCCATCAATAGAATGCATTGGTTGATGCCCTGCAACCGTTAAATCAATTACTGATAGCCTTGCATGCCCAAGAAATAACACTCCTACCATACCTGGAGTTGAATACACCTCAAATCCACCATTATCCGGTCCTCGATGATTCAGCTCGTTAAGTGCCTCGCCTATCTTTACATCCAATTCAGGCCGTGCTTTTGAAAGCAAACCGACAATACCACACATATTAATTTCTCAATCTTATTGCACCATTGATGAAAGCCGCAACAAACACCCCTTATTTAAAGACACTTGCCGCCATATTTTTTATGGCTTTAATATTTACATGAAAAAAAGAACTCCTAGATTGCACCAACAAAAAAAACCAAACCGAAATAAATTCAAATATTCCACGCGATTTAAAAGCATAAAGCAATCTTTCATAATCCAACTCAGCGCCAAAGTATTCATTATTGCAATCAATACTCCCCCTTCCCCTCCGATTATCTCGACTAGCTTCAATAATTTTGTTTGCAAAATGATTCAATGCAGATGAAGCCGAATAATAATTCGACACCTTAAAAAATATGTTGTCTTGCATCAAATGCCTAGCATGATCATTCGCAATGTAATAATCAATTTTTTCAATTAAATCATTGCGATCATAGAAGTAATCTAGATCATACTTAGGAACGAAAAAATTTTGAATTGAAGGCGAAAACTCAGATAAACAAAACCCTTTTGATGCTCCAATTTCCAATGGCCGGCCTTTAAATCCACGTCTATGATTTAAAAAAGGCAGTTTTAAATGGTTTGATTTATCTGTAACAGCCGTAAAATTTAAATTTATTTTTGAATTAAAGTAAACATCTCGCATCTCTGACTCTTCCAATCTAACACCATCGAGGCCTGGAAAAAAAGAATTTGGATATCTATCTCGCAACATAGATAAATAATCATACCGAGATCGATCTACACTGCTTATCTGGCCGATAAATGATAAATCGAATTTGTATTCACTTCTTGAAGTCACATCTAGAACATCAACTGGATGCGGACAAATTATCACATCTCTCCCGATTGATCTAAAATATTCAAATGCAACAAGATCAAATGTAACTAGCAAGTCAACGAATTGACTATAGTAGGCAGTCTCATGAAGCTTGTATTCATCATCAAAACCAACGTAAACTTTATAAGCGCAAACTTGAGAAAAAACTTTCTCAAGCTGAGTTCTTGGCAAGAAATTAAAGTTGATATTTGCAAATAATAATATATCTTCAGAACCATATTGATGAGCCACAGCCACAAAATCTTCGCCACTCAATATACATAGATCATCGGAGAAGTGAGAAAAGGAATCAAGAATTACATTATAGATTTCCCTGCCTTGAGATTTCCCACATTGAACACTTGTAACAATCGTGATTTTCATACCCAAGAACTCAATAAACTTTAACTTTTGGCATCAAGCCAATCATATAGGATTATTCCACATAATTAAATGCATTGACAACATCAATCGATTCAATATTTATTGCGTTTTTTATGCATACTCATTCTTATCATTTAAAATCAGACATTTCCATAACGTGTATTTTTTATCATTTGATAGCCTTTAATTAACTCAAGAATTCCAGCATCTAACCCGACACATGGAGCCCAACCAGTAGACTCTAGTTTTTTGTTTGAAACAATATAATTTCTTTGGTCGGGATCTACAGCCAAGGGTGCCTCCACGACAACAAATTCATGAAGATGTTTCTTTATACGCTCACACAGCTCGGCTTTAGACACATTTGCTTCTGACAAACCCACGTTAAATATTTGACCACGCATGGAGTCAAATTTTTCAATCCCGTGAACAAAGGCGCGAACAACATCTGTGACGTGGATGTAATTTCGCTTGAAATGCCCCTCAAAAAGCACAATAAATCGGTCATTAACTGCGCGATACACAAAATCATTCACCAAAAGATCAATGCGCATTTTTGGCGCCATACCGAATACTGTCGCCAAGCGAAAACTGATAGAGTTTTTGCGCTTCATCAACTCTATCTCGATAGCGACCTTATCAATTGCATATTTAGAAATAGGATTTAAAGGTGAATTTTCATCGCAATAATTATCTTTTTCTCCAGACCCATACGCACTATTAGTAGTTGGCATTAAAACTTTTTGGTCATCACGGAGCATTCCAAGCATTGAGATAATTGCATCGTGATTCACCGTCTGCGCGCCAGTTTGATCTTTGTTACACAAAGGTGCTCCAACGTAAGCAGCAAGCGGAATGATGATTTCTGCGGCTTCATAATAAGGACGAATAAAGTCAAGATGACGGACATCGCCATTTACAACATTGAAATTTGAATGTCCACAGCAATGGTTGAGACTTGCTTGCCCAAACATGAAATTGTCGACAACCGTAACTGTATGACCTAACCTCAGTAATTCGGGGACTAAAATGGACCCAATATAGCCCGCACCACCAGTAACAAGAATCTTGCTCGACATTTTATTTCTCCATGAATTGGTTAAATTAACTCTTAAAAATTGCTCGCTCCACGCATTCACACAATGTGTGTGCAAGAACAATGTGAATCTCCTGAATGGTGCTAGTCATCTCACCAGGTGGAACTATGCAGTAGTCGGCCTTCGCTTTAGCCTCTCCACCGTCTCGTCCACTGAAAACGATAGTAGGAATGCCCATTTGTCGACAAATCTCAAGTGCGTTGAGGATATTTGTCGACTGACCAGATGTCGTGATGCCAAGAAAGATATCTTTATTTGTCATCTTTCCGGCTATCTGACGTGAGAACACTTGGTCGTAACCGTAGTCGTTGCCAATAGCGGTTAGGATAGAAGTGTCGACTGTAAGCGCCTCGGCTGCCAAAGGGGCGCGATCTCGTGTCAATTTACTAACAAACTCCGCCGCGAGATGTTGAGCATCGGCTGCAGAACCGCCATTACCCGCAATATACAAACGTCCACCATTGCGATAGCGGTCAACGACCTCGCTGACTGCCTTGTCAAACACGGCAAGCTGATCATCCAGAAATAGAAAGCGCTGCTTAGCCTCGATGGAGGCGATCATATTTTTCTTAAGGATTTCTGTCGTATTCAGCATAAGATTTTCATTAATGAGGTAAAACTTCAGTTGCCCGAAAATAGTCTTTAGGTATACCGATGTCAATAAAAGCCCCCGGAAACTCAAGACCAAAGAGCTTATAGCCTTGGGCAGTCAAAGCAGGGAGGAGGTCATCTTCCAGTGAAAGTTTACTGCCAAGGACGAACTCCTTATTCAAAAGTACAGATGGGTTAACCAGGTAAACACCGCCATTTGCTAGGCGGTCCAGTTCCCCTGTACAAGATTTGAGTGATCCGATCTCACCATCGGATTTCACTTCAATCCCCATATATCGGCCAACCTCCCTTGTTTGAAAAAGCGCGAAAGTCCAGTCAGCAGAATGATCCATGTGAAATTTCAGAAGTTCTCCAAGATCAACCTCAAAAAAAGTATCTCCATTCAACACAAGAAAGGGCTCACTCAGTCCTTGGGCAGCCAACAACAACCCGCCTCCCGTGCCCAACGGCTTATCTTCGATCGCATACGTCAAAGGCACTGCTCTATAGCTCGAGCCAAAGTGATCCATGATCACCTCCTTTTTGTACCCCACAGAAAGCACGAATCGATCCACACCTTGGCCTATCCAGAAGTCCAATTGGTGCTCAATGAAGGGTCGTCCATCAATAGGGGCCATAGGCTTTGGCAAGTCGGGTACGGCACTTCGTAGCCGAGTACCCATACCGCCAGCAAGGATGATGGCTGTTGTCACCCGGTACCCTTACTCAACCGAGTTTAGGATGGTGCAGATTTCATCGACTTCTTCATCCCGAAGATCAGGGAAGTTGCCGATGTAAAAACCATAGAAGTGAATGTGCTCTACTTCAGGGAACTGCTTGTGGTAGTTTTCAGGCACGATGCCCTTCAGATAGGGCTGGCGTATTTGGTTACCGCCGCCTGCACTACCGCGACGAAACTCGATTCCAGACTCACGCATCGTCACCATAAGTCGCTGCACGAATCCCTCATCGGGCTTTTGTAAAATTAAATTAAATGCATAGTTGCTCGAACCTTCGAGCTTAAAGTTAGTCCGATATTTATTAGAGTTGATTTGCTGCAAGAATCGATGCAGATTTTCGGTCCGGCGGCGTACATTGTCATCCAAACGCTTAAGCTGACTACGGCCCATGATGCCACCTATTTCAGTATTGCGGGTGTTGTAGGCTGGGAAAGCAAAGATGAAATCCGGATTTAGCTCAGGATTTGCTTGTTGGTATGCGCTGCGAACTGTTGCGTCATTTGCTTCGCGCACCATGCCATGCGATCGCAACATGCGCACCTGCTGATACACCTCGGGATCGTTGGTACAGACCATGCCCCCCTCAATGGTGCTCATATGGTGAGCATAGTAGAAGGAGAAATTGGAAATCCAACCGTAACTTCCCAGCCGCTGTCCATTGTGGGTTGCACCGTGCGATTCACAAACGTCTTCTATCAGCGGGATGTTTTTGCGCTTCAATTCACTAACCAGTTCATCCGTAAGGCCATCAAAGCCTTGGACGTGCGTCAAGAATACAGCACAGGTTTTGTCTGTGATCTTAGCTAAGACTTGTTTAGCATCCATCGCCAATGATTGCGGATCAATATCGACGAAGACTGGAGTAAATCCGTTTTGAAGGACCGAAGCGATATCGGAGATCCATGTCAGCGGGGGAACGATTACCTCTCCTCCATCGGGATGGCGAATCTTGAGAATCGCCATTGTCAGCAGATTTGCAGAGGCTCCAGAATTAACAAACACGCTGTATTTCACGCCAAGCCAATTTGACCACTCTTCTTCAAAGGCACGAACATTGGCACCATGCGTCAGAATGGGGTCATCCTGCTTGAGGTGCTCAATGACAGCATCAAGATCCTCGCGCAGTATGTTGTTGCGCATCAAGGGAAACTTCATAACTTCTCCAATTAATTTTCTAGGCTTGCTCTTATTTTGATAGATAGTGATATGGCAAAAGCACGGACACTGCTGAGAACTCCTTGGGGACCGATTCCCACCTTTTCGTGCAGCTCTGTACGCGTACCTAACTCGAAGTGGTAAGCCCCCTCAACACCTATATTTAGCATCTTGGCTTCAAGGCCGCGCCGTGCGATAAATTCGAAAAGTATGGAGTCAAGCCCCCCCCTTCCGCGAAAACCTTCTTCTAGGCTAACGATTCCTGCGTAGGGCTTGAGCGCGTCATATAAATGAGTTGCCGAAAATCTTGCGAGATCAAACAAGTCGATCACACCAACATGGCGCCCTTCGCCAGCAAGCACTTCTGCCACCTTGAGGGCGGTATGTAGCATGTAACCCGTTGCGACAAGACAGATCTCATCACCGCGCTTGTGAACATGAAATCCCACGGATGCATTTGGGCACTGACTTTCGTAAATAACCGGAAGAACTTGAGCATCAAAGCGTAGATATTTAGGGCCCAAAGTATGTACGCAAGTGTCAAAGAACTTAGCCGCAGTTACGTGGTCAGCGGGGGAAAGCACCTGAAAATTCGGTAGGGCTCGCATTAGAGTTATATCCTCATAACACTGATGAGTAGGCCCCGAGACAACATAACTGTAACCTGCACCAACGCCGATCAAGTTGACATTCATCGGGCGAACTTCTGACATCAATGCCAAGCTTACTCTGATTTGCTCGTAGCAACGCATGGTAATGAATGGGGCAATAGCGTATGCAAAGACCGTGTAGCCCTCCAACGCCAAACCTGCGGATACATTAATAAGGTTTTGTTCAGCGATGCCAACATTCACGAACCGATCTGGAAAATCTGCTCGAATCTTGTCGAGTACCGGCGATCCGAAGTCTGCGCAAATGAAGAATATTTTGTTGTCTACCGCCATCGCGCGCCAAATTCTCTCTATAAACGCGTCGCGCATGGCTAAAGGTTTGACACTCATTGTGTTTTCTCCAAAAGGCTGTCGATCAACTCTGGTTTGGGGTTGATGATGTGAGACAGCGGTGCATTTTCCAAACCTGGAACACCACGACCTTTTAGCGTTTTGGCAATAAGCGCCTTAGGCTTCCCCTCCAACTTTACTTTTTGCTGCTGAAGGGCGGCTTGTACTGCATGCACATCATGCCCTTGAACCTCTAAGCAATCCCAACCGAAGGAGCTTAGGCGCGCAGCTAAATCACCATGTGAAACAATATCGTTGGTATATCCAAGCATGCTAATACTGTTGTCGTCAACGATCAGATGCAAGTTATCCAGCTTGTGCTGGGAGGCAAACATGATGGCCTCCCAGTTCGCCCCCTCATGAAGCTCACCATCGCCCGCGACAACGAATACGCTCCGGTTACTCGCCTTACGATTGAGCCCAAGTGCCATGCCAGTAGCGACGCCTAGTCCGTGTCCTAGGGAGCCATTCACTGTCTCATACCCTGGAATGACTGGATCAGGAATGCCACCAAGGAAGCTCCCCGACTCACAGACATGTTGCAGCTCCTCAATTGGGAAATAGCCGAGATCCGCCAGAATGGGGTACATACAAATGGAGCCGTGGCCTTTGCTGATAATGCAACGGTCACGACTCTCATCGCGAGGATTTGTCGGATTGAAATGTAAAATTCCACCGTAGTAAAGGGCGACAAATATCTCTATGGAAGATAGCGACGATGCCAACCGAGTTTCGGGGGCTCTGCGGTGAACCCCAAGCGTCTCACGCCAAACCCAATCCGATTTAGCACGCAAATCGACAAGACCATTTCTCATGACTGCACTCCTTTCGTCAGCATGCTATCGAGATACCACTGGTAGGTTAATTTCAGTCCGGTTGCCAAATTGATCTTGGGCCTCCACCCAAAAGCAAGCAACCGAGTGCTATCCAGCAGCTTCTGGGGGGCGCCATCAGGTCTGCTCGTGTCCCATTCCAACTCGCCTGTATAGCCAACCACTTTGGCGATGTTCTCAGCCAACTCTCGGATTGAAAAATCTTTGCCCGTGCCCAGATTCAAAGGAAACTGCAATTGCGAAGTATCTCCCTCTAGTAGCGCTAGGCATGCATCGGCTATATCGTCTGCATAAATGAATTCACGGCGCGGATTACCGCTCCCCCACAGCGTCACGCTGGGCGCTTTGGCTCCCTTAGCTTCGTGAAAGCGCCGGATCAAGGCTGAGAGAACGTGGCCGGACTTCGGGTCAAAGTTGTCATTAGGGCCGAAGGCACTATTCGGAATGACAGGAATAAATCGTTTCTCACCATACTGCTGGTTGTAAGCAAGGCACATTTGCATGCCTGCAAGCTTAGAAACAGCGTATGCCAAACTAGTCGGCTCTGGATATCCGGAAAACAATGCTGCCTCTGGCATTGGCTGACTACACTCGCGAGGATACATACATGAAGATGCAAACAAAATAAGCTTCCGAACCCCCACATGATGTGCCGCCTTAAGCACATTCAACTGAATTGCCAGATTCGTGTTCATGAAGTCCGCTGGGTAGGTTTGGTTTTCGACTATGCCGCCAACTCGCCCCGCGGCCAATACGACGAATTCGGGCTTTGTGTTGTCGAAAAAACTCTCGACAGACAGCGCATCGGTAAGATCCAGGTCGCGATGCGAGGCAGTAATCACATTCGAAAAGCCATTGAGCTCCAACGCCCGCTTAACAGCAGAACCAATCAGTCCAACATGACCCGCAACATAGATACGTGATGTCTTATGCATATTTAGAGCCCATTGGGCTGATAAAGCACCACACGACTTCCAGAATCTTCGAAGTCGAACGGCACGTGAATTAGTTTATTCAAACGATCACGAATCGCGGCGTGCCGCTCAGGCTTGGCAAAGAGCAAAAGAAAACCACCACCTCCCGCTCCCAAAATCTTTCCGCCAATAGCGCCCGCATCCATTGCAGCTTGGTAAATACTGTCAATCTCTGGCGTTGAGACACGGTCAGATAGGCTTCGCTTATATTGCCAACTAGCGTCAAGCAACTTACCAAACGAATCGATTGATTCGTTCGCGTCATTGAGAATTGAAAGCGCTTCATCGACCATAGCCCGCATGAGTTTTAACTCCTTCTCACGACTCTTCAGGTTGTCAATCTTCGATTTCGCGACCTCTGAAGCAATCCGAGAGAACCCCGTGAAGCACAGCATCAGGTGATCCCGAAGCTCCTCGCGCCGATGCACTGGCAGGATAACGGGAGAAACATCGAATGTATTGTTACGATGGAAATCAATACGATTGAAACCTCCAAACGCCGCAGAAACCTGATCTTGCGACCCTACATTCTCACCTATGATGTTTTGCTCGACATGAATGGCATCGCGCGCAAGCCCGCCCTTGTATGACATTTGTCCGTTTAAGCCCTGTAACGCATGCAACAGGCCTACCGTAAATGACGAACTCGAACCCAATCCAGAACGTGCAGGCAAGTCGCCATCATGATGGATTTCCATTCCATCTTGAACCTTTGCCCAATTAAGAACTGCACGGACAGCAGGATGCTTAATCTCATCTATAGTTATAACGTTTTCAATATGTGAATAAACAATACGATGCTTATGCTCGAAGAATGGCGGAAGTCGACGGCAAGTAATATAGCAATACTTGTTGATAGTCGTAGCTAAAACAGCCCCTCCATGCTCCCTAAACCATCCTGGATAATCAGTCCCGCCACCGAAAAATGAAATTCTAAAGGGAGTACGAGTAATAATCATACTCGTTAGTCCCCCAGCAACTTGCGCTTAAGAGGAATACTAGCCATGTCCTCAATGTTCCTCTTCTCTAAAAGCCCAAATCGGCGCCCCACAAGACCCAAGTAAGCCGGGTTAGTAAAATACCTCTGCCAAGCAGCATCCCGAAATTTTAATACCTCAGCAGAGCTAAGATGCTTTGTGGGGAGCGGCTGGCTTTCGTATGAAAGAAATGCGTAACCTTCGTATGAGCTAGGCAAAGCCCATCCGTTCTTCTTGGCCGTGTAGTACATGGGACTTCCCGGCAATGCCTGGCAGGGATACATATTAGCCATTTCTGTATTTAACTCTAGCGCAAGTTCCAGCGTTTCTTGCATGGTCTCAAGTGTATCGTCAGGAAACCCAAAAATATAGTTACTTATAATGTTAATATCTGCATCACCAATGGTTTTACATACATCTCTGATGTTAACTTCTTTAAATGAGCCTTTTGACACCTCTTGGCGAACCAACTGATTTCCTGCTTCAACTCCAAGCGCTAGCCAGTTAACTCCAGCCCGTTTGAATAACTCAAGAGCATCACGTCGAACGGTATCAACACGAGAATAAGTCCACATGTTAAAACCAAAATCTTCAGCTATTGCGTTTTCAAGTATAGGGTTGTAATATTTTCGATTCAAGAAAAACATTTCATCGCTAATACGTAATGTCTTAACTCCAAGGTCGGCAAGCTTATTCATTTCCCTTTTAACCCACGCTGGACTCCAGAATCGCATACCTTTTGAATTCGCAGCACTCACCTCACCACCATTGTCGACACGATTAACAATATTAATCATGCAAAAATCACATGCAAATGAACAGCCTAACGATGTGTAAATTGCAGCAAACGGAGTGCGTTTATCATGATCAAATCCTGCGTGCCAAAAGTGTGCGCGATAAAGATCAAGCGGTTTTAAACGGTAAGGGAGTAAATCCCACGCATAGCCCGGAAGATCTTCATCCATTCGTTCTTGCGGTACAACAGATTGTGGCGGATTCAAAGTTGGCATCAAAAAACCAGATGGCCCACGTTTCTTATAACCAATTCCTTTAATACTTACTAAATCATCAGCCAAATTACTCTTCAAAAGATTATGCAGAGCATAAACACCCTCATTAAGCAATACTAAATCAACACAACTATGATTTAGAACTTCCATCGGTAGCGCACTGGTATGAGAGCCTACAAAACAAATTTTTGTATGAATATGAGAACTTTTAATCTCTTTAGCAAGGGCTAAAGCCCCAATCATACTGGTTGTACCTGAATTCGGATTTTGCCCGTATACAACGAAGACAATCAAACGAGGCTTTAGCAACTCTATTCGAGTCAGTGACTCTTCAATTGTTATCTTTTCAGCATCGCAATCCATAATCCCAACATGGAAATTCTTACTGCGACAAGATTCGGCCAGTAGTAGTGCCCATGTAGGCGGCTCGATAGCCGAATACACTTTAGCAAGATCTTGATATGCTTTTAACGATGAGTCGGGGTTTACAAAGAGTACATCCATATTTTTAAATGAGTGAAAATTAAATGATTTAATAAAATGGGTCTTGGTGGATTAATTATTTGACCGCTTGGTATTATTTTATATTCTTTACTATTCTTTCAGCGATTGCTAAGCTCGCAGTTAATCCTGGCGAATCTATACCAAACAAGTTAACAAGTCCAGCGACCCCATGTTCTTTTTCTGTTTCTATAAGAAAATCAGAAGCAAATTGTTGTGGGGAACCCAATTTTGGCCTAATTCCACTGTACGCTGGGGCAAGCTTGTTAGCATCACATGCTGGCCAATAAGACTGTATGGCTTGGGCAAATTTTCGCTTGGATTGATCGTCGACTTGGTAGTCAATTTTTTCAATCCACTCCACATCAGGGCCAAAACGAGCTTGCCCCCCCATGTCGAGCGTCAGGTGAATACCCAAACCACCCGTTTCCGGTACGGGATAAATTAAACGTTGAAACGGCACTTTACCCATATAGGCGTAGTAACTGCCTTTTGCAAAGCAAGCTTCGGGAATTTGGTCATATGCAAGGCCCTGTATACTTTGAGCGACTTTAACTGCGTAAAGCCCGGCTGCATTGATTAAATACTCAGCTTTCACAATGCTTGGTTCGGCGCCTCCAAGGCGTATTTTGAAACCATAACATGTGCTCTCAGCCTGGTCAAAAGGAGCTTTATAAACAATCACGCCTCCGCCTGCTTCAATATCATTAACCAAGCTTTGCATATAAGCATGAGAATTCAAAATCCCTGTCGATGGGGAGTAAAGCACTTCGAATGCTTTCAAGCTAGGCTCACCAGTGGATATAGCCATAGGGGACAGGAACTGCAAGTCTGCAATGCCATTTGTCTTACCTGCCTGGAGTAATTGATGGAGTTTATTGGCTTGTGTTTCGGTTTGCGCAACGATCCACTTGCCAATTTTTTTATGTTGAATACCATGGCTAGCACAATACTCATAGAGTAAATGCTTTCCTCGAACACAAAGGCTCGCTTTATTTGGATTTTGAGCGTAATAAATTCCAGCGTGAATGACCTCGCTGCTGCGAGAACTAGTGCCAGTACCAAAGCCCGCCTCTGACTCCACGACCAATGTTGAGAAGCCTTGCTCAACAAAATATTTGGCATTTGCAAGGCCAACCACCCCAGCACCGACAACGACAACATCAAATTGATATGACATTAAAAGTTTGTTTAATGACTTGCAGTCATTGCTCTGAACTGATCGCTTTTATGAATCAACTCTTCGAACGACCCTTTTGCTTTGACGAAACCTTTTTCAAGCAAAAAGATTTGATCGCATTCACGAACTGTAGTTAATCTGTGCGCGATAAGAATAATGGTCATGCTATGACCCAGGCTGTGCACAGCCTCCATTACGGCTTGCTCGGTTAAATTGTCAAGCGCACTCGTGGCTTCATCCAACACTAGAACGCTGGGGTTGTGATAGAGAGCACGGGCAATACCAATCCGCTGGCGCTGTCCCCCCGATAGGCGGACCCCCCTCTCGCCCACCATGGTCCTGTACCCATGGGGCATGTTTTGTGTAACGAAGTCGTGCAGATTGGCAATTTTGGCGGCGTGCTCAACGGCCTGTTGGTCCACTAAGTCCGGAGCAAGCCCAAAAGCAATGTTGGCCGAAACCGTGTCGTCAGCCAAATAGATGTGTTGCGGCACATACCCTATGCTTTTCTGCCATTGCCGCCTGTTGCTTGCATTAACAACTTGGCCATCAATGCATAGCGTGCCAATTTGGGGCTCGAGCAAGCCCAAGATAAGATCGACGGCGGTTGTTTTGCCGCTGCCAGTGACCCCAACCAAGCCCACAGTAGCGCACGCAGGTATTCTTAGGCTAATACCGTTGAGCGCAGGCGCATTGGTGCCGGGGTATTGGTAGACGATGTTGTTGAGCTCGATGCACTTTTCTAGAGGCATGGGCTCAAGTACCTTGCTATAACGCTCGACTGGGTTCAGCCCCATTAAATCTGCATGCAATGTTTTTAAAGCAGCGCTTGCAAACTTGAGCTGGGTAAAAGAACCGTAAATTTGTTGAAGCGCAGGCATGAGTCGGTAGCCCGCAAAGGCATACAAGGCAATGATGGGCAATGCAGTTGCAAAGCTACCGCTTTGGGCCATCAAATACAACATGACCAACAACATACCCCCAAAGGCGATGGCCTCCAATGCAAAACGGGGCACTTGGGCGATAACTTGAGCTGTGGCTTGGCCCTTGGCATAAGCTTCGGCTGGTTTGGCAAAGCGTTCAATAAAAATGGACTCTAACCCTCCAGCTTTGACCTCTTTGGCGGCGCCAAAAGCTTCGCTCACAACAGTAAATCGCTCCTGGTTGGCTTGTATGCGCGCTTGGCCCAGTGTGTTGAGCCAACCGCTCATAAGGGCCAAGATGCCGCCATAAGCGATGCCCAAAACAAGACACACTGAAATGGCCAACATAGGGTCAACTAGCAACAGAAGTCCGAGCAACGAGATGGTAACTGCAGATTGGGCCAAGAGTGCCATCAACGGCAGAATGCAGTTGTACATAACCGTCTGTACTTCTGACAGGATGGTCTTACCCAGATCGGCACTATGCCGATTTAAAAACCAGCTGTAGGGTTGGTGCAGATAACCTTCCACCAGTCGCTTGCCGATGCTGAATTCGCGCATGAGGGCAAAATGCGTTTGCGCGTAGGTGGTTAGTGCCTTGAAAGTCAAGGAAAAGACCAACAACACAAACACCAGAAGCCCAAGCAGAAACAAAAACTGATCCGCCGAGCCCACGCCCAAGTTTGCAGAAAATTGGTAAGCCCATGACAAGATGGGGTTGGTCTCGACCAATGCGGGGTTGGCGAGTACGGCAATAAAAGGCAGAATGGAAGCTACGCCCAGCATATCTAGAAAAGCCATGACCAACATCATGATCATGAGCACAACTGCACGCTGGCGCTCCGCTGGGCTCAAGAGATCGAGTAGTTTTCTGATGGTTTCCATGCTGTTTAAACAACCAATCCAGCCACGATGTACTGCTGTTGCTCAGGCTTAATTTCTGCGCTCATCGGCAGACTCATCACCCGCTTAGCAAGTTGCTGCGCCACTGGCGTGCAGTCTGGGCAGCACAGGTGTTTATAGGCAGGTTGCTCGTTCAGCGGCATGGGGTAGTGCACTGCGGTTGGAATGCCCAAATCTGCCAAGCTATTTTGTAAAGCTTCGCGGTTTGACACCATGACGGTGTATTGGCCATAGACACTAGTTCGGTCAGGTCTTTGCTGCACACGGGCTATGCCAGCATGGTCTAAAAACTGGTTGTAGCGGCGACCAATTTCATCGCGTTGCTGCACCTCCCATCCAAAGCGCTCGAGCTTGGCTAGGACAATGGCGCATTGCAAGGTGTCCATGCGCCCGCCGACGCCCACACGGGTGTGCACGTAGCGCTGGCTTTGGCCATGTACTCGAATCTCGCGCATGGCTTGGGCCAAAGCATCGTCATTGGTGAAGATTGCGCCACCGTCGCCGTAGCAACCCAACGGCTTGCTGGGGAAGAAACTGGTACAACCAATGGTGCTGAGGTTGCAGCTCTGGCGGCCTTTGTATGTGGCGCCGAAGCTCTGGGCGGCGTCTTCAATGACGGGCAAGTTGCCGTGCTTGGCCGCAATAGCATTGATTGCATCCATGTCGGCCGTTTGGCCGTACAGACTCACCGGCATGATGGCTTTGGTCCGGGAGGTGATGGCCGCTTCAATCAGGTCGGCGTTGATGTTGCCGGTGTCGGGTTCCACGTCCACAAACACGGGTTTGGCACCCAAGAGCACAATCACCTCGGCCGTGGCCACAAAGGTGAAGGGCGTGGTGACGACTTCATCGCCAGGGCCGACGCCCAGCGCCATGAGGCTCATGAGCAAGGCTTCGGTGCCACTGGCGCAAGTGATGCAGTGCTTGGCACCCGTAAAGGCTGCGAGCTTGTCTTCCAGCTCTTTGACTTCGGGGCCCATGATGTATTGGCAGTGCTCTAACACCGCGTCGATGCGGGCTTGGATTTGCGGCTTGAGCGCTTGGTATTGGGTTTTGAGGTCGATAAAGGGGATGCTCATTGCTGTTGACGCTTCAATTGATCTTTACAGAGGGTATACACCTGCCCCGTATGTGGGCAGGTGTATTGACCGTCACCTTGGGTGGGCAGTGGGATTTGCTCGCCGTATTCGCTCATCCAACCCACTTGCTTGGCGGGCACACCCACCATTAGGGCGTAGGGCTTGACGTCATGGTTGACCACCGCACCAGCCCCTACAAAGGCAAATTCGCCAACGGTCGCTCCGCACACGATGGTGCAGTTAGCTCCGAGCGTGGCACCTTTTTTGACAAGGGTATCGCGATATTCACTTTTGCGCTCAATCAGTGAGCGAGGGTTGTAGACGTTGGTAAACACCATGCTGGGGCCACAAAACACGCCCTCTTCCAGAGTAACGTTGTCATACACGCTTACGTTGTTTTGCACTTTGCAGTGATCGCCGATCGCCACCTTATTACCCACAAATACGTTTTGCCCCAAGGACACGCCTTGGCCAATGCGGGCACCAGCACACACATGCGCAAAGTGCCACACACGGCTACCCTCGCCTATCTGGGCACCTTCGTCGACGATGGCCGAAGGGTGAATAGTGACGTTGGGGCTAATCACTTCAGCAATCCAAAGGCAAAGACACCTTCACGCCGTCTTTGGCAGATCGGTACAGGGCCACCAACAACTCCAAACTCTTAAGGCCCGAACGACCATCGGTTTCGGCCTCCGCCTCACCTCGCAATGTCTTGATGACGTTATCGTAATACAGCGGATGGCCGAACCCATACACACTGGTAGTGGCATAGCTGGCTGTTTTGATTTCCGCATCTTCTGGACGTACATCAGAAAATTGCCACTCTTGAATTTCATTTACCGCTACGCCGCCAATGCGAACAGTGCCTTTTTCACCCAAGACGGTAATGGAACCTTCTAAGTTTTTAGGGTAAGTCAGCATGCTAACGTTAAGTGTGCCCATTGCACCGTTACGCCATTTGACAACCGCGACACCACTGTCTTCAGCTTCAATGTTGCGCGCCTGTGTGGCCGTGTAGCTCATGAGGCTTTCAACGGGACCAATGACCCAATCTAACAAGTCAATGTAATGGCTGGCTTGGTTCATGAAAGCGCCGCCATCAAATTCCCACGTGCCGCGCCAGCCGTTGCCTTGGTCGTAATAGTCTTGTGGGCGAGTCCAAAAGACGTTGAGTGCCACGTTGTAAATACGCCCTAAACGACCTTGCTCGACAGCTTGCTTGAGAAGCTGAAGCGTTGCGTTGCGACGGTTTTGTTTGACGACAAACAAACGTACGCCCGCATCATCACAAGCTTTTACCATTCGCAAACCGTCTTGCCAACGTGTGGCCATGGGCTTTTCGGTCATGACATGTTTGCCAGCTTTTGCCACATCAATAGCTTGCTGAGGATGCAGGCCACTCGGGGTCGTAAGCACCACCAAATCAGCTGTCGTAGTTTTAAGCATATCGGCCAAATGAATGTGGCCTTTGGCACCTGTGCGCTCAACCGCAGCTTTAAGCGCCACAGGATCAATGTCGCACACGTCAACCAATTCAATATTTTTTGAGTGTCCTTCCATCGCACCAAAGTGATTGGCTGCGATGCGGCCGCACCCAACCAGTGCAAGACGGAGTTTTCTACCTGTTATAGATGTGTAATTTTGCATATGTGATGCGCGCTTAAAAACGGAAAACGGTGAAGCCAACTTCTGCAACTTGGTGACGGTTATACAGAGATTTGATATCTGCCAGCACTGGCTTGTCAGATTTACACAAAGCACGAAGCTGTTCAGCCGTCATGGCTCGATACTCGTTGTGCCCAACAGCCACGATCAACGCATCAACTTGGTGATGCCCGTTGATCACGCCGAGTTGAATGCCATATTCATGCCTAACTTCATCAGCCTCCGCCCATGGGTCAGTCACAATTATTTTGGCCCCCCATTGTTTCAACTCTTCAACCAAATCAGCGACTTTGCTGTTACGAATGTCTGGGCAGTTTTCTTTGAAGGTAATACCCATCACGCCAATGGTGCTGCGAGCCACATCAATACCGTTTTGCAACATACGCTTAATTAAGCTACTGGCCGCATAACGAGCCATATCGTCGTTGATACGACGGCCTGCCAAGATAACTTGCGGGTGATACCCCAACTCCTCGGCTTTATGGGTGAGGTAATAAGGATCAACCCCAATACAGTGTCCGCCCACCATGCCTGGGCGGAAAGGCAAAAAGTTCCATTTGCTGCCCGCCGCCTCCAACACCTCCAAGGTATCAATACCAATTCGCTCAAAGATGACGGATAGCTCGTTGACAAATGCGATATTAAGGTCGCGCTGGCTGTTTTCGATAACCTTGGCAGCCTCTGCAACTTTAAGGCTACTGGCCTTCCATGTACCCGCTTTGATGATGCTGCCGTACAAGACATCCACCTCGTCGGCCACGACAGGGTTGCTGCCGCTGGTGATTTTTCGGATTGTGGTCAACGTGTTGACCTTGTCGCCAGGGTTGATGCGCTCAGGGCTGTAGCCGCAGAAGAAATCTTTGTTAAATTTTAGGCCGCTAATCTTCTCAAGCACAGGTACACAGACCTCTTCCGTGGCACCGGGATAGACAGTCGATTCATAAATAACGATATCGCCCAGTTTCAACACTTTACCCACCGTCTCACTAGCTTTAACCAGTGGCGTCATGTCCGGACGGTTTGCGCTATCTACTGGCGTAGGTACCGTGACAATAAAAATTTCGCACGCCTTAAGCTCATCTAATTGATTGCTATAGCCAAGATGAACCGCCTCTTTCAGCTGTTCTGGACTGCATTCCAACGTGTGGTCTTGTCCAGACTTGAGCTCTGCAATACGTTGCTGATTGATATCAAAGCCAAGCACCGGTCGATGCTTGCCAAACTCAACAGCTAAAGGTAGTCCTACATACCCAAGCCCAATGATGGCAATTTTTTTCATATTTATGCTGTTTTAGAGGTTGAGACTTGCCCTGCTGTCAAGCCAAATCGACGCTGACGTTGGCCATACCAAACGATTGCTTTTTCGAGCTCAGCATTGTCAAAGTCAGGCCACAGAACATCAGTGAAATACAGTTCTGCATAAGCTGACTGCCACAACAAAAAATTGCTAATTCGCTGCTCTCCGCCCGTACGAATGAGTAAATCTACATCAGGCATATCTGCAGTACTGAGGTGCTTTGCGAGGTGCTGCGGGTTGAGTTGCTCGATATCACTTTTGGGATTTGCGACTTGCCAATTTTTGACGGCTTGCACAACATCCCACCGACCACCGTAGTTGGCAGCGACCACCAATGTAATGCTCTTATTTTTCTGAGTCGCATTTTCTGCAGCACGTATGCGCGCTTGCAACTCCGGCGCAAAACCAGCCACATCACCAATGACTTTAAGACGCACACCTGCAGCGGCAAGTGCATTCATTTCTTTTTCAAGGTACTGGACAAATAGTCCCATGAGCGTAGACACTTCGTCTGCTGGGCGTTGCCAGTTTTCTGTACTGAAGGCAAATAGAGTGAGGTACTTGATACCCAGTTTGGCACAATGCTCCACCAAGGCTTTGACACCCGCTGCACCTTTAGCATGACCCACGGTGCGGGGCATGTGGCGCTTTTGGGCCCAACGACCATTACCATCCATGATGATGGCGATGTGTTGAGGAATTGTTAAAGAGTTGTCGACTGTCACTAAATTAGAGCGAAATGCGGCTTGGTTAGAGCGAAATGCGGCTTGGGCACGCTACCGCCCTCTCGCTCAGGAGCAAAACGATGATTATGCATCAAATTCTGATCAACACTGTATGCAACTTCATTGAAATGGGTTCTTTAGTTCAAAAAAATAGGGTGAGGTTGGAGTTTTTATAAATCAAACGATTTGCAGCGTCTCTATCGCCATGCATAGTTTTTGCGGCCGCCCCAGCAAGTCGATCAGCACAAAGGCTCGGGTTTCGCCATCGTGAGCAAGATATTGGCCTTCCAGCCCTCTCAACGGACCGATAGCGACTTGCACGTTGTCACCAGACATAAACATGCGCTCTAGTGTTTCAGGCGGCGCTTCTTTTAAAAAACCAATGAACTCGCTCGGCACCTTAGCTGGCTGCGGCCCAAAACTAACCAACTTGCTAACGCCCAAAGTCGAGCGAATGGGGCCCCAGTTTTGAGTTTGGTCGTCGAGCTGAATAAACAGGTAGCGGCTGAACATGGGCTCGGTAATGGTCTGCACTTTTTGATTGCGCAGTTTTTGCACCTGCATGGTGGGCAAGAAGCAGTTGAAGCCTTGGTTTT